>ERZ1643246.3295-NODE-3295-length-14113-cov-5.097098_pt1 | contig 14113 bp, 14 predicted proteins | sample MGYA00579265_ERZ1643246 | MGnify/ENA primary metagenome ERZ1643246 (study PRJEB29033, sample SAMEA4952261) | chicken gut metagenome | biome: Broiler Chicken; feature: Gastrointestinal Tract; material: Caecum | place: Ireland | collected 2018 | study: Broiler... | reverse complement strand
CAGTCCTTTGTGCGGGAGGAATGATACTATGCTCCATGTTTTTTTCTTCGAATAACAAGTTTTTGGTTCTTCTGGACAGAGTATTAAGCTATCGTTTACGCTTAGGGAAAAAGGGAATAGATCTGTACGGTCTCTCGTATTTAGGACAGTGGATTCCTATGCAGGGCAATGGAGGAACAATAAAAGAGCAAGTAAATTATTTTTTCCTGGATAGTTCCTATTTATATGTTTTGCTTCAATATGGAATTATAGTATTGATGATTATCTTAGGCGCGATGCTTATTATTAATTATCGTGCCTATCTGAATCAGGATTTTGTATTGATACTGACCCTGTGCATTGTAGCTATTCAATGCATGGTAGAACACCATTTGATGGACATGGCATATAATCCCTTCTTATGGGCAGTTCTGGCGGATCTGACAGTTAGAAAAGTACAAGGAAAGAGCAGTATATGAATAAGATAATAAAATTTTTAAAAAATTGTCCTGTGTTTATCGGATCAATTCTTCTTATTATATTGGTATTGGTTATATTGATATACAGGAAAAATCAGGAAAATGAAATATTTGATCCCCAATTTATATCGGAAGATTTACAAAGGGAAAATACATTAGATGGATTTGCTGATCCAAAAGAACTCATAAAGTATTTAAGCGCAGCTGTTGAAGAGCAGGACGAAGATAAATTCCTTCGGGGTTGTGCAATCGATGAGCTATCACTGCAGATGGATGTGACGAAACTTATAAATTATGAGGGCACATTCAGCATTCACACACCAATGCCGGCAAAGGCATATAGAACATATTTTCCAATAACATCCTGTGAAATTACGGATTATTATAATAATATTTATGAAATTGTTAAAAATCAGCTAGATGGATCAATCGTAGAAATAGATTATGTAAGACCAGCCGACCAGCTGAAAGATGATTATAAAATCACTATGCAGGAGCAGGCAGAAATCATAGGGGCGGATGCAATATGTGAAGTATATGGACTATATAGGAAAGACGGTTATAATTATCTGATGGGATTTACCCTGGGACAATATTATGGCTATTGGAAAATGCTTTCAGCAACTTCAGAACTGGCTGGCATGGAAGAAGAAGGAAATATAGAGTCCGATGAAACACGAATTGAGCAATTAAAAGGATCAGAAAATGAAGGAAATAAAGTATCCAAATATCTCCAGAGTTTTGTTGATGAAGATGCTAAGATAGAGAAAGAAAAATATACAGAAGAGGCACTTTTACCTGCAAATTATTTTTGGGTTGCGCCCCATTATGGAAAGACAGCTCAGGAAACAGTAGAAAAATTTATCTTATATATACAGAAGGATGATATATCATCTGCAATGAGTTTTGGCAGCCGGCTGGATGAATTCTTAGACCAGGAAAATACTGACAACAGTGAAATACTTAAAGAGCAGAGCATTTTTGCAGGACAGATTAAAAATCTGTACTTAGGCTTGCTGGGAGTAAAAGCCGAGGAGAAAAATATTTCACTTGAGGAACTTGGAATGACGGCGGATAAACTTGTCAGTGAACTGACACCACAAGACATACATTACATGGAACTGGTTGGCACGAAAGAAGTAGAACGTAAAGATGATCAAATAGAAATATTAGCCGTTCTCAGATATCAAACAAAGTATTATCTGGCAGGATTTACATTAAAGCATACAGAAAAGGGATGGTATATAGATTCTCTGTCTTCAGAATCGGAAAATATCATGAATGGAAAAATTAAGAAGATAACTCAAGATCGCTCAGATGCATTGCTTTCTTGAGGATGAGGTGCCAAAACAAATGGAAAAAGAAAAGATATCTGTGATAATGAGTGTCTATAATGAAAAGGAAAGGGAATTGAAAGCAGCTATAGATTCTATTTTAGGACAGACATATCAAAATCTGGAATTTATTATTATTTTGGATAATCCGCTAAACAAAGAATTGCAAATAGTTATTGAGGATTATGTCCAAAAAGATTCCAGGATCAGATTTTTCATTAATGAGCAGAATATGGGGCTGGTACGTTCGTTAAACAAAGCCTTGAAATATGCTACAGGAGGTTTTATAGCCAGGATGGACGCGGATGACGTATCTTTAAAATCACGTTTGGCCGACCAGCTGGATTATCTGAAAAAAAATAATGCGGATTTTGTTTTTGCCGGAATTGAATATATAGATGAGGATGATAAAAAACTCTTTGCTGAAAAGGCAAAAGGAAATACACCAGATAGCTGTAAGAGGACTCTAAAATATGTGAATTGCAGTTTTCATCCAACCTGGCTGTTTAAGAAAGATATATTGGAAAAGCTGCACCAATACAATCCGGTGGAGTATGCAGAGGACTATGACTTTATCTGCAGAGCCGTACATGAAGGTTATTGTGTCTGCGGACAGAATAAAGTACTGCTCCAGTACCGTATAAGAAATACAGGTATTTCTATGAAAAATAAAACAAAACAGGATATAATGGCGGCCTGTATACGCAAAGAAGCAGGCAAGAACCATTATTCTACAGAGAGAGTACTCCAGGAATATGAAAGAAGAATCAGAGATGAGAAATATATGCACTTTATAGAAGAACGATATGAAGATGGGGTGAAATACAAGGCCTTGCTCCATGAGAAAAAATATTTGAGAGGCTGTATTAGTGTACTTCTTTCTTTTATGAAACATCCCAGCCTTTTAAGCGAGATATACAGGAAAGCGCAGATAAGCATAATAAATCATTAAAAGAGGATACGAGTATGGATAAAAGAATAGCAGTTTTAGTTGTAACTTATAATAGAAAAAAATATTTAAAGGAAAATATAGAAGCTGTTCTAAATCAATCTTATTCAAATTTGAATTTGATCATCTGCGATAATAATAGTACGGACGGTACCGGGGAATTAGTTGAAAAATATATAGCCCGGGACAAAAGAATAAAATATTTTAATACGGGAGAAAATCTCGGAGGCGCCGGCGGCTTTAACTATGGTCTGAAATACGTTTATGGACAGGAGTATGATTACTGCTGGATCATGGATGATGATGCAGTACCGGAAAAAGACGCATTGAAAAGCCTGACCGAGACAGCAGACAGACTTCCCATACATTCCTTTTCCTTTTTGGCAAGCACTGTTTTATGGACAGATCATACCCCATGTTATATGAATAAACCGACAATAGAGACTGAAAAGATATACAAGAATCTGGAATTTGCCCAAAATGGTCTGGTGCCTATAGAAAGCTGCTCTTTCGTAGGATGCTTTGTCGATCTCCATTATGGGCGCATGGTTGGCTTACCGATCAAGGAGTTTTTTATCTATGGAGATGATTCAGAATACACACTCAGGTTAAGCGAAAAATGTCAGGGATTTCTTGATACAGGAAGCATTATTATCCACAAAATGGCTGTGAATGCAAAACTGGGAATAGCGGAGGCGCCTGAAGACCGAATAGAGAGATATGTGTATGATTATAGAAATCAGGTGTATATCAGCAGATACAGGAAACAAGAAAAAGGAAGGAAATTATTTGCCAGATATTTGAAGGAAAGTGTGAAGGTTTTATTACGATCTAAAGGGAAGAAGGCCCGAAGGATACGGATTATCTGGAAGGGATATAGGGAGGGGAAAAGCTTTTGCCCTGAGGTAGAGATGATCAAGTGAATCGGACTGACATATTCTATGTACTATCTTTATTGGAATTTCCTTGTATCAGATTATAAAAAATCTATATAAAATTTCCTTTAGGCTGGTTTAGAATGGGCAAGATAAATGGCAGTAGAATTTAGCAATAATATGTGATAAAATAGCACTGAATTTAAGATGTCATAAAAACTAAAAGATACTTTTAATCGAAAGAAAAAAATTTTATAATATACGGAGGGAAATATTATGGCTATTTATGTTACACAATCTTCTATGCCAACGTTAGAAGATTATATAGAGGAAATAAAACCAATATTTGAATCCCGAATATTAACAAATATGGGACCCGTCTATAAAAAATTTCAGCACCAATTAATTGATTATTTAGATGTTCCATATTTGTCTTTATTCGTAAATGGGCATATGGCCTTAGAAATGGCAATTCAAGCATTAGGGTTACGTATACCTGGTGGAGAAGTTATAACGACACCGTTTACGTTCGTTTCTACAACACATGCAATTGTTAGAAATGGTCTAAAGCCTGTATTTTGTGACATAAAGCCAGATGATTATACAATAGATCCACAAAAAATCGAGAGTTTAATTACAGATAAAACAGTGGCTATTATACCAGTTCACGTATATGGAAATATTTGTGATGTGGAAAATATAGAAAACATTGCAAAGAAACACAATTTAAAAGTTATATATGATGCGGCACATGCCTTTGGGTGTACATATAAAGGACACGGTATTGGTAACTATGGAGATGCTACTATGTTTTCGTTTCATGCCACCAAGTGTTTTCATTGCATAGAAGGCGGTGCTGTTGCATTTCATGATACGTCATATAGAGAAAGATTACATAATCTAAAAAATTTTGGAATCCAAGGGCCAGAGGATGTCGTGGACATTGGCGGCAATGCAAAATTAGATGAATTTAGAGCCGCAATGGGGATTTGCAATTTGAAAAGAATCGACACTTGTTTGGAAAAAAGAAAGAATGTTTGTGAAAGATATATTGCGAGACTTGACAATGTGAAAGGAATTAAAATTTGTAGCATCCCCAAAAATGTGAAACCTAATTATGCATATTTTCCAGTATATTTCTCAAAAGATCTTTTTGGAAAAGATAGAGATGAAATTTTTTCGTTTTTACGAAAAGAAAAAATATATACAAGGAAATATTTTTATCCGGCAGTTAATGATATGTCTTGCTATAAAAAGGAATATGGTAAATATAGTACACCTATTGCCAAAGATGTATCGCTAAATATTCTTGCGTTACCTTTATATGAGACTCTTAGTATAGAAGATGTTGATAGAATATGCGATTTGATTCTTGGAAAAGATTAATAAAATATGAAGAACATAGGAGAATCCAGCAATGGAAAATAAAATTGTTAAATCGAATATAGCAGGGAAATGTGTATCTACAGTAAGCGCCTATATAATTGCTATATTTATTGCTGTAACAACAGGCGGGGCTTGGGCAAATGATGTCTCAATATCTTTTACACAGGAGCATTTATTATGGTGGTTGCTATCTTTTACTATTGTAGCGACAATGGTACTCTTTGTGGTAAATCACAAAAAAGATATATCTTTAAACAATTTTGTTAAGAAGAAAATTTTGCTGTTTATTATTTGTTGTGTCACTTATTTTTGCGAGTTTAAGGGGGATTTTAAAAGCTTTTTTTCTTTTTTCTTTCTAACAATATTATGGTTTCTTATATTTCTGCATCAAATTGATGATTATAAATTGGTGTGGAGAGCATTGGTAAATGTTGTTGTAATTTATGCATTGATCTCTCTTTTCTTTTATTTTTTCGGAACATGCATACATTTAATCCCTGACAGTGGAAGAACTTCTGTAGTGTGGGGGACTTGGACAGAATCTATCCGGACATTCCATAATATATATTACGAATCTCAGTTTCTAAATTTAAATGATATGATTTTGATACCAAGAAATTGTGGAATTTATCCAGAAGGTCCTATGTATAATTTTGTATTATGTATGGCATTAGCTAGTGAACTTTTCATTTCAAAAAAGGTACATTATTGGAAATGCATTGTTTTAATAATCACAATAATTACCACATTTTCAACAACAGGATATTTGTTTCTTATTATTGCTACAATTTTCTATATTGCAAATATTATTTTTTCTAAAAAAGAAAATTCAATTCATAAACTTGCTTTTTTGCTGTTAGCTTTTCTGGGAGTTTTAGTTATGTTGGGAATTCTCATTCAAAAATTAGAAACACCATCTGGAGCAGGTTCTGTTGATGTTAGAAGCGACCATTTGATTGCTTGTTTTAAAGCATGGCTTGAGTCGCCAATCAATGGGGTTGGATTTGATAATCTTGAAGCAGTATTAAGTTATGCCCAATTCAAACAAGGAATGAGCATGGGAATAGCTTACCTAATTGCATGTGGTGGTATCTTGCTAAGTAGTTTGCTGTTTGTCCCATATATAATTAATGGGGTTTCTGCCTTAAAAAGAAAAAATTATGAGCAATTAATTTTTGAAACGTTGTTTCTTTTTTTATATTTTTTTACAGCAGTCACAATATATCCTATATTAAGGTTTTTTATAGCGTATATTATCATTTTCTCATATCAGGACGAACCAATCGAAACTAGAACAGATAGATTAAAAGAAAAAATTTGTTATATTCTCCAAAAGAATAACTACAGTATATCTGTATATATACAAAAATTGAAAACAAAAAAGAAATATATATTATCAGGAAGTATAGGGATTGGAGTTGCTATTGGCTTGGTATTTGGAATTTCAGGGAGGGGCGCTTCTATAACGACTATGTTATATAGTATTTTGGCATTCTTTGCTGGAGGGGTTATTATTGCATTGTGGATATATTTTCAGCTGATTTGGATAGAAAATAAGAAGTGAAAAGTTTAAATGATAAGGTGGATATGTAAATATGGGACAGTACGATTATGATTTGTTGCCATTGATGAAACAAATAGAAATTGCAGATTTGATTAAAAAAGAAAATCTGGAAAATTCAAATTCAATGTACAAAAAACCGAAATTTAAGCAAACATTTTATAATAAATATGGTAAGCGTTTGATTGATTTAAGTGTATCATTTTTGGCGTTAATAATATGCTTACCTGTAAATTGTATTATTGCAATTGTAACATTTATGGATGTTGGTAGACCCATTTTTTTTAGGCAAACCAGAATAGGAAAAAATGGGAAATATTTTACTATGATCAAATTTAGAAACATGACAAATAAAACCGATGAAAATGGGGTTCTATTAAGAGCTGAACAGAGAGTTACTAGATGGGGTAAATTTGTCAGAGCTACATCTTTAGATGAATTATTAAATTTTTGGAATATATTTAAAGGTGAGATGTCATTAATCGGGCCACGACCACTTCCTATTATTTATGAAGGAAGATTTAATTTATACCATTCAGCAAGACATTTGGTCAGGCCCGGATTGGATTGTCCGCTTAGAGATCCATCAAAAATTATGTCTTGGGAAAATAGGCTAGAGAATGATATATGGTATGTAGAACATATTAGCTTTTTAACGGATTTAAAAATGATAGGATTATTAGTTAGAGAAACGTTATTTGGAAAGGATAAAAAAGCCCGTTCAGAAGGCTTTAGTGAGGGTACTTTTATGGGATATACGGAAACTGGTAAAATTATGGATTCTAATCATATTCCAGAAAAATATTATAGAAAGGTTTTAGGTGAATAGAAATGAAGATATCAGATATGGCTAAAAGAATTCAACCATCATTAACAAGAAAATTATTTGACATGGCGAAAAAGTATGATGATGTAATTGATTTTACATTAGGAGATCCTGATTATGAAACACCCAATTACATTAAAGAAGCTGGATGTGAAGCAATTATGTTAGGAAAAACTAAATATTCAGCTAATGCAGGATTACCTGAGCTTAGAAGTGTTATTTCAAAACGTATCCAAAAAGAAACTGGAATTTTTTATGAGCCAACCACTGAAATTCAAGTAACAGTAGGGGCAATGGAAGGTATTTTTCTATCATTATGTTGCCTTATTAATCCAGGCGACGAGGTAATTATTCCTGTACCTTATTGGATTAATTATAAACATATGACAGAAATTTTAAATGGTATACCTGTGTTTATTAATACAGATGAAGAACATGATTTTCTTGTTACTCCAGAAGATTTGAAAAAAGCGATATCAAATAAAACGAGAGTTATTATTCTTAATTCTCCCAATAATCCAACTGGCACTGTATATGATAGAGAAACATTACTTGCAATTAGTGAAATTGCAAATGAAAGAGATATTACCATAATATTTGATGAATGTTATAAAAGTATTCTGTTTGATGGCGCTAAGTTTTTTTCAATCCTAGATTGCCCTGGTATGAAAGAACATGCTGTTATAGTTAATAGCTGTTCTAAACGATATTCTATGACAGGGTGGAGAATTGGTTATCTTGCTGGCCCTGAAGAATTAATTATAAATATGCCAAAGCTTCAGGAAAATATTGCTGCTTGTGCACCACTACCATCTCAGTATGCGGCGATAGCAGCATTATCGCATGATGACAGTGCTTCAGATTTGATGAAGAATGGATACCAAAAAAGACGAAATGTTTTGGTCGAAGGGATTAATTCTATAGAAAAGTTAAGCTGTAAATATCCCAAGGGAACTTTTTATGCTATGGTAAATATTAAAAAAACAGGTATGGGTAGTGAAGAATTTGCTTATGCCCTTTTAAAGTCTGTTCAAGTAGCGGTTGTTCCTGGTGTCGCTTATGGAGATGCCTGTGAGGGGTATGTTAGAGTTGCTTATACAATGGATGAAAAGAAAATACAAGAAGGAATTAAAAGGATAAAAACTTTTGTTGATAGTTTATAATTTTGGGAAAAGAGGAAAAGATGAAGAAATTACTTATGCTAGGCGGCGCTATGCAACAGATACCTGCAATCAAACAAGCTAGAGAAATGGGGCATTACGTTATCACCTGTGATTATGAACCAGCTAATCCAGGTCATAAATATGCAAATGAGTATCATAATGTTAGCACTACAGATTTAAAGGGTGTATTAAATTTAGCTAAAGAATTAGACATAGATGGTATTGTGGCGTATGCTTCGGATCCGGCAGCTCCGACAGCGGCCTTTGTTGCGGAAAAGTTGGGACTTCCTGGAAATCCATATGAGTCGGTGAAACTTCTTACACAGAAAGACTTATTTAGAAATTTTTTAAAAGAGCATGGATTTAATACTCCAGAAGCATGTGGATACTGTACTTATGAAGAAGCGATTAACGATATTAGGCGCTTTCATTTTCCAGTTATGGTAAAGCCAGTGGATTCATCTGGGAGTAAAGGTGTAGTTAAAGTTTATTGTCAAGAAAAATTAGAAGAAGCGGTAATTGAGGCCTTATCCTATTCTCGTAGTAAACGTTTTATCATCGAAGATTATATAGAAAAGAAAGGCTATCAGATTTCAGGTGATGGATTTTCAGTGGATGGTAAACTTGTATTTACTAGTTATGGAAATGAGCTTTATAGTGGAAAAGGTACTAGAGAATATGTTGCATTAGGTGAGTTTTGGCCTTCACTTTTAACATTTGAACAAAAGAAAAAAGTTGATGATGAATTACAAGCATTAATATCAGCTTTGGGAATGAAGACAAGTGCTTATAATATTGAAGTTATTTTAGATAAAAATGATAATCCATATATATTAGAACTTGGTCCTAGGAATGGCGGAAGTTATATTCCACAATTGATAAAATATGCAACGGGTGTAGATTTAATCGATTATACGATACGTGGTGCATTGGGACAGCCATGCCAAGGACTAACAATGGCTCCTACTTTAGGAATCTGGAGTAATTATATGATATTGAGTAGGAAAGAAGGTATTTTTAAAGAACTATATTTTGAAGGCAAGTTTAAAGAAAAAAATCTTTTGGATGTTTATTGTTCAGCAGTTCCAGGCGAAAAAGTATTTGCTTATCAGAATACTACACATTCTTTAGGTACTATTTTATTTAAAGCAGAAAGTGTAGATGAGATGATAGAGATTACTAATAATATAGAAAAATATTATCAGGTGATAGTTGAGTAGGGAGAAGTATATGGAATGCTCATTTACACATAAATATGAAAAGAACTCGTTAGATATAAGATCTCAGTTAGAAATTCAACTTTTGAATGACAAAAAAGAGAAATTAAAATGTATAGAAGAATGTGATTCAGCTTATACAGTAAGTGTTATTAATCGAGAAAATTTTGCAGAACTTTTTAGAAAAATAGATAGAAATGCAATATTTTTGGGGATAAAAATTGGCTCTATTTATGTAGGATATGTGGCATTTTACGCAAACGATGTCATTAATTATAGCGCATATATTACTTTAATATGTGTTGCAAAAAAATTTCAGAGGTATCATTTAGGTTCTATGTTAATGGAAGAGTGCATTCGTGTTTCTAGAAAAGCTGGTATGAAACAGATTAGACTAGAAGTATTAAAAAGAGATGAACATGCCATTGCGTTTTATAAAGCTTTCGGATTTTATATCATGGAGGAAGATACACTTCAAAGTTATTATATGTGTAAATTATTATAAACTGTTCAAGGAGAAATTAGAGACAATGAAATTAAGTGTTGTTGTTCCTGTCTATAATGGGGAAGAAGTTTTACTACGTTGTTTGAATAGTATTAAGAATCAAACATATAGAGACATGGAGTTAATTATTGTTAATGATGGTAGTACTGACCATACGAAAAGTGTTATAAATAAATTTAACGAAAGCATTCAAGATATAGAGGTGGTGGTGATTGATCAGAAAAACAAAGGTAATTCATTAGCAAGAAAATCAGGTATTGATGTGGCTCGTGGTGAATATGTTGGTTTTATTGATGCAGATGATTGGATTGAGCCAAATTATTTTAATTCATTGATGCATTTGGCTCAAACCCAAAATGCTGATATGGTTTGTTCAGAGATCACACAAGATATAGGAAACAAAAAAAGAGTAGAAGCACATGATACTTCTAAAACTGTTTTAACTGGTGAAGAAGCGATAAAATTATTGCATCAGAGAAAAGCAGTCTATCAATATATGGCTAATAAAATTATTAGAAAAAATCTTTTAGAAAAAGTGACTTTTCCAGCAAAAAATATGATAGGTGAAGATTATACTATAATTGTTCAAATTCTTTGCTTATCTAATAACATAGTACTCTCAAGAGAACGTGGTTATCATTATGTTATTTTGGAAAATTCCTTAAGCCATGCCGGATATAACGATAGTTTTAAAAATGCAATAAATACATATCCATTAATAGAGAAACATATTACTTCTTTATTTCCGGATTGCAAAAAAGATATTTCTAATTTTATGCTTCAGAATTATATGGGGGCTATAATGGCTATGTGCAAAAACCAAAATTATGATACGAAAAATTTGCGTTGGATACACAAATACGTAAAAAATCATTTAAAAGATTTTATTCTGTATTCGCCGTTTGCAATTTATTGGAAAGTAGGAGTTACTATATTTGCTATTAATACTAAGGTTTTTTGCTGTTTGTGTAATGTATTTCGTTAAGCAAATTTAAAAGAATATGGTAAATGTAAGGATGGATTACTATGGACAATAATAAAAAAGTATTAACTATATCAATTGCGGCATATAACGTGGAAAAATATATAGAACATACATTAGAATCTCTTATTGTACCAGATATTATAAATAAATTAGAAATTTTTATTATTGATGATGGCAGTAAAGATGGAACATTAGAGATTGCTAAACAATATGAAAGAAAATACCCTAATGTTTTTCATGCAGTACATAAGTCAAATGGAGGGTATGGATCCACTGTAAATTATAGTCTTACACACGCTACGGGAAAGTACTTTAAGTTATTGGATGGAGATGACTGGTTCGCTAAAGAAAGTATGTCACAATTCATATATTATTTGGAAAATCAGACAGCGGATATTGTTTTAAGTCCTTATTATCAGGTATATACTGACCAAGATAATAAAAAAATTAATATTGATGATGGAAGAATGATTACGGGGACACAGAAATTAGAAAATACTCCTATAGAAAAAATATTGCCTATGCATGAAATCTGTGTAAAGACAAAATTGCTACAAAAACAAAAAGAAAGAATAACGGAACATTGTTTTTATACAGATTATGAATATGTGTTTTTGTCACTTCTCAATGCGACAACTATTTCTCACTTTGAACTTCCAGTTTATTGTTATCAATTGGGGATAGAAGGCCAAAGCGTAAGTATTGAGGGAATTAGGAAACACTATTTGGATAAAAGTAAGGTTTCAAAACAGATGTATAAATGGTATAATGAATTATATTCAGACCGTTTTAAAGGAAATCATAAAAAACTGTTAGAAAAAGAGCTTTTGGGAATTACAGACGATACCTATACGGCATTTATGTCATTAGAAGATGCTAAAAAAGGTAAAAAGGAACTTTACGAATTTGATGACAGTATACGAAGAAACTTTCCTGAAATTTATCGAATAACTATGTCTGTAAAAAAGATTAAGTTATTAAGAAAAACAAGATTTTTCAGTTTTTTTTACCTTAGAAAATTATATTTGAACACTTTTAAATAATTACAATTGTGAAAATCCATTGTAAATAATGATTACTAAGAGTACGGAGCGCACGTTATTTAGCGTTTACTACACAAGCCATTCTACTGGTATATCTTTTAATGGAAAAGTACGAGGATAGATTTGTAAAATCACGGACTATTCAAATCACCGATTAGGTTTCTGTTTCATTAAAAAAATACTTTTTTTGAGTGATGATAGCACTAAATTCAAAAAGTCAAAAATGTATATTGGGCAACCAGACTTAAAGATTTGCGCAGGGAGAAGACTAGGTTAACTTGTATTATACGTTCCAATTTTAAAACTGGATTCTCGTGATAAGAATACTGCTATTCCGGGCGTTGGATATGAAGTTTCGGTTAAATAGTATCGATTGCCTTCATAATGTGCCCATATGCTTTGAAATGTAAATATATTACAAGGGATTATAACAGAATAAAAAGTAATAAAGGGCTGGGGTAATTTTGTATCTGACTGCATTAATAGTAGGCGATTATAGTTAAAAAAATTCTGGAGGAAATCTCCCAGTGGAATATGCTGGAGCCTTCTTATGCCAGCAAAATGCTGGCTACCTTGAGTCCAGAAAAACCTATATGGGACAGTAGAGTGAAAAGTATTTTGAAATTTAATATTCGGGGAAATACACGGGAAGAGAGGAAAGAATCTATAATAAATATTTATTATCGTATTGAGGAAACATATAAATCATATTTAGAAAGCGCTGAAGGAAAAAGAAATATAGAATTATTTGACCGGATTGTAGGAGATAAATATCCTTCACTGTCCCAGATGCGAAAGCTTGACTTTATGATTTGGGGACTGGGAGCGCTTCAGGAAGATATATTTGTGAAAATGCTAGATGTAAAGCAAAGAGATTGAAGATGGAGCAATGAAAAAGTGCAGAAACCTGCAGCAAGTCCACTATTATTAAGTGCTTTATCCAAAAAAGTCTGGTGCCAGGAAGATGAGATTACGCTTGCCCCCTTTCCAGCGATATGATATCTTTATATTAAGGGAGCAATATATTTTTGCGATATCCTCCCGGAAAGGATGTGAGCCTGTGAAGACAGAAACGCAGCTTGCAAAGTTGATCAGGATCACAAAAGATAAAGCAAGATATGATAACCAGGTAAAGAAACTCTTGGCTAATCGGGCAATCCTGGCCTGGATCTTGAAGACATGTACAGAAGAATTTGCGCCATACCGTATACAGGAAATCGAGGGTTGTATCCGGGGAGATCCGGAGATTTCCTTTGGGGCGGTATATCCTAATGATAACGATAGAGATGGAACCCTTTTGAACGGTGATGCTTTCAGAGAAACGAGCCGTCTATTACTGTAGCCGTCTGATCTCCGCACAATATGGAACGGTATTTGCCCACTTGGAGTATCAGAAATTTCGGAAAGTATACAGTATCTGGTTCTGTCCGGATCCGCCCAGAAAACGGAAGAATTTCATATAGCAATGACAACAGAACTGGAAGTGGAGGTGGAGATGTTGTGCAATCTGAGTCAGGGAATCTATAATGAGGGATTTGAAATCGGTATTGAAAATGGCATACAGGGTGCAGTAGAGATACTCCGCGAAGGGGGATACAAGGATTGGCAGATCATAGAGCGTATCCAAAAGAGATATGGTCTTACTCTGGAAGAAGCGGAGAAATATGTGATCGTGCAGGTATAAATAAAGGGGATTCTGTCAGATTTTTTGAAATGACGGAATCCCCTGTATCATGCCAGACCATGGCGGTCAGGGTACGGAGAATACAGTGAAAGAAAAAAAATACTTGCTTCATATAGAAGCTATAAGG
>ERZ1643246.3294-NODE-3294-length-14114-cov-12.375276_pt1 | contig 14114 bp, 18 predicted proteins | sample MGYA00579265_ERZ1643246 | MGnify/ENA primary metagenome ERZ1643246 (study PRJEB29033, sample SAMEA4952261) | chicken gut metagenome | biome: Broiler Chicken; feature: Gastrointestinal Tract; material: Caecum | place: Ireland | collected 2018 | study: Broiler... | reverse complement strand
TATGTATTAATGCATTAAAAGAAAAGAATATTATTATAGAAACAACTGGATATAGTAGAAATCAAGTATTTGCTTTTCAAAAATATATTGATTTGTTTTTAAAATAAGAACCTGACCCGACATAGCAATCAAAGATTGCAGTCGGGTTCCCCAGAACCTTGTTATTTTCAATAATAAAAATTATAAAACGGAAAATATTAAAAAATCGTTCTACAAAAATTTATAGCACGGAAAATTAAAAAAATCCGTGCTATAAATTTTTATAGAACGAAAAAATGGAAAAATCCGTGCTATAAAAATCCATAGGACGAAAAAATCAAAAAATTCGTCCTATAAATTATTTTAGATAAAAAATTTGACTTATAAATTTAAAAATTAAAACTAAATTAAATGATATTACTAAATGGCATGAAAGAGATATAGAGTGTATCTCGCAAACACATAGAAAAGCAGTATTATCACATGTAAAGCTAGGGCTAAAAATGAAACAACAAAGAGGAGAACTAATTGGATATAATGGCTGTTTGGGTTATACTTATGATAAAGAAAACAAAAGTATGTCTATTAATCAAGAAGAAGCAGAAATAGTAAAATATATTTTTAATAGATATGCACAAGGTGTAGGTTCAAGTATAATAGAGAACTAACAAACATGAAATATCTAACACCAAAAAGACATATACAACAGACCCTATAACACATAAACGAGTAATCAATATGGAAGAAGAAAATCAGTATTATATTAAAGAACAAAAGAAGAATTATATGAAATAGGAATTGTAGAAATGAAAACACCCTATGGGAATAAAGTAAAAGTCTATGATTTAGAAAGAACAATATGTGACATTATAAGAAATAAAAAGAAAATTGAAATAGCTTTATTTACAGACGCAATGAAAAGATATGCTGATAGAAAAGATAGAAATTCTATTAAATTGCATAAATATTTAATATTGCAGATGAATTAAGAAAATATCATTTTACAAAACTATATGCTAGAGAGACTATTAGAAAGAATTTCTGTATCAAAATATAAATATAAATTTGTATTAAAAATAGAATACATGATATTTTTATATCTCATAAACATATAGACCATTTTTAACCAGATGTAATAGAAATATTTAAAAATTGGATTATGTAGTTGAAAAATACATTTTATTTTATGATATAATAAATAAAAAAGGAGAGTTAATAATGATAAAGTATGAAGAAAAAATACCAAAACCAGAAGAATATAATTATATATCAGAATCTGTTGGATGGGGTACAAGAGAAAAACATATCATAGAGATAGCTTTAAATAATTCATTATATTCAATTTGTGCTTATGATGGGGATAAGATGATAGGCTATGGAAGAATAATAGGTGACAAAACGATGTTTTTATATATTCAAGATATTATGGTTGTCCCAGAGTATCAATCAAAAAAAGTTGGAACACATATAATGGAAAATATTTTAAATTATGTGAAGAAGTTAAAAAAAGAAAGCCAAGAAATACGAACATATATAGGACCATCAAAAGGTAAGGAGAGTTTTTATGAGAGGTTTGGATTTATTAGTAGAGAAGATGCTGATTTAGGGAAAGGAATGATATTAAAAATATAGTAAAATAATTAAACAAAAAATTTGTAAATTTGTGATATAAAGTAAGTGATAAAAAATGAGGATTGGAGAACTCTATAATGTTAGATAAAATAATAGAAACTTGTAAATACGTTGCTAATAACTCAAAATCAGTTAAAATAAATGAAACGAATTTAAATAAATTTATAGAAAAAATAATGATAAATATATGTTAAGATTATAGGAGGAAAATAATATGAAAATAGCAATTATTTCAGATATACATGGAAATTTAGAAGCACTAAAAGCGACTTTAAAAGATATAGAAAAAAGAAAAGTAGAAAAAATAATATGTTTAGGAGATATAATAGCAAAAGGCGTACATCCTAAAGAATGTATAGAGTTAATAAGAAAAAAATGTGAAATTGTGTTACAGGGAAATTGCGATTTTTATTTTTCAATAGAACATGAAGATTTAAATAAAAAATCAGAACAAGAGCAAAAAAGAATAAAATGGAATCAATCGCTTATAAGTAAAGAAGATAGAGAATATCTGTTAAATTTACCATTTTGCTATGAGTTTTATATGAGTGGAAGTTTGGTAAGATTATTCCATGCAACACCAATTGCTAATAATAGAGCAATATTAAATGTTGACAGTATCGAAACGAAATACAAGATGTTTTTACCAAGTGAAAAGACAATATCGCAAAACAAAGCTGATGTTGTTATATATGGGCATATTCATCCATATATGGATAAAATTTACAACAAAACTATAATAAATATTGGAAGTGTAGGAAATTCATTTGATGTAATAAGAAACCAAAACAAAGATAGCGATGTGCTAGAAACAACAAAAAGTAATTATTTAATAATAGAAGGGGAATATGGAAGTAAAGAATATTCTTCAGATATTTCATTTCAGTTTATAAAGGTACCTTATGATATTGATAAAGAATTAGAAGATGAAAATTTGAATATAGAAAAAGAAAATTACAGATTTGAGTTAAAACAAGGTATGTATAGGAATATGACTAAAATTAATGATAACTTTAGAAAATTAGGAGTAGATGTTGACAGAATATAAGGGCAGAAATAAAAAAGCATGGTATTATAATATAACGATTATTAAAATAAATAAGTAGATATAAAGATTTTGAAATATTTTGGATAAATTTGTAAATTCTATTGAGAATAAAATCGAAACATGATATAATTTGTCTCAATAAGGGGGACAAGTTAATGGAAAAGGTAAAAAAAGTAATTTTATGGGTAATAGGGATATTTTTCATTATTACCTTTTTTGTATATGCGAATCAAATTATGTTACCTGCTATATTAATACTAATAGTGGGAATTATTATATTACCACCGATAAATGAAAAGATTGAAAGCAAATTAGCCGATGAAGAAAAAGTAAAAAAATATAAAGTTATTAGAAATATAATAGTAGTTATATTGATTTTAATTTTTGGGGTAAATATTCCACCCACACAAGATAAAATTGGAAACCAAGCAGATAATTATATTGTGAATGATGTAAGCAGTACGATAAATCAAACTGAATTGGATAATTCTGCATCATTAGCAGTTACAGAAACAAATGGAAAGTATACTGGAGATAGAGTAGATGGCAAAAAGGAAGGTAATGGAAAATATGAGTGGAATGATGGTTCAGTGTATGAAGGAGAATTTTCAAATGATCAAATAAATGGAAAAGGAAAATTGACAATTCCACAAAAAGGAATATATGAGGGAAATTTTGTTAATGGAAAAAGAAGCGGCCAAGGAACTTACACATTTACAAATGGTGATAAATATCAAGGAAATTGGTCAGATGATAAAATGTCTGGACAAGGTACTTATACATTTGCAAATGGAGATACTTATGTAGGAGAATTCTCAAATAACAAATTTAATGGTCAAGGAACTTATACAAAGGGCAGCAATAAATATACTGGAACATGGAGCGATAATGAATATAAAAATAAATAATGGAGGGAAAATTATGGAGGAGTCAAGAGAAGAAAAATTAATTCCAAAAATAAACAGAAAAATAAATGATTTTTTATATGAAGAGGAAGGAAACATAAGCAGAGGAAAGATTTTAACAGTAGGTTCATTATTGCTTATTGCTGGTATACTATTTGCAGATGAAGTTTTTGGTGCACATAGATCACATTCATCACATAGCTCTCATTCTTCTCATTCTTCATCTTCATCTGGAGGCCATGTAAGTCACCAGAGTCATCAAAGTCATCAAAGTCACCAAAGTAGTTCAACGCATAGTAGTCATAGCAGTGGCAGCAGTACTAGTAGTTCTGCAACTACTAATAGTAACCCAACAGTTAATACAACTCCAATACAACAATTACCAGATTTCCAAAAGCCACAAGTGCCTCCACCAACACCAGAAATACAATAAAGGAGAAATTAAATGGAAAAATTTTATACAATAAAGGATAATTATGCAGAGATATTATTGTCTAAAGAAATATATCCACTAGTATCTGTAAAAAAAGCCTTAGCTAATTTTATGGAAGATACTTATATAAAGATAGATAGTAATAAAGATAAAATAGTAGTTCAAATAGCTTTACAAGAAGATAAGAAAAATTTAGAAAAAATAATAGGAGAATTTTACAATGAGCTTTTAAGAGAATCATTAAGGTATAATATTGCAATTGAAACTAAGCACTTAAGAGAACTAATAGTAGGCAGAGCGTTATATACAACATGCATAGATTTAGAAGAAAATCAAGAAGAAAAACATAATGATGTAGAAGATAAAGAAGAATATAGTTTAGATGAAATTGCAGTGAATTGGTTTGAAAAATATACAAATAAAGAGGAGTAAAAATGCTAGCATATATTCAAAGTATTATTGCAATAATTCTAGGAATTATATCATCAGTCACAGATTTTAAAAACAAAAAAATATATAATAAAAATATAATATTGGCTTTAATAGTAAGTATTCTTGTATATGCAGTTCTATGGAATCAAATAGAAATAATGTATATAAAAAATTATTTGATTAATTTGGGAATAAGTATAGCAATTTCGTTTTTGTTCTTTTATTTTAAAATTTGGGCGGCAGGCGATGCCAAATTGTTTTTAGCAATTGTTTTTATAATACCTTATGAAATATATGAAGTTCAAACCAATAATGTATTTCCAGCTTTATATCTATTAATTATGATTTTTGGCGTTGCTTTTATTTATATAGTTATCGAGACAGTATATTTATGGATAAGAGATAAAGAAAGACTAACTAAAATAAAAGAACTAAAATTAGAAAAGGGCGAATTAAAAGAGTTTTTAATCAAATACTTTATGGGATATTTTATTATATTATTTATTAATAATATAATTTTAAAATTTTTTGCAGATTTTAGAATTAATAATGCCGGTTTGATATTAATATGCAATATGCTAATACTTATCTTCATTTATAGGATTATTACCCAAAAGAGACAAGCTTTAGTAATAACTTTAGTATTTGTAGTAGTGAATGCTTTGTACTATGGAATATTTGGAATAGAAATATATTCTATTAATATCAAAATGTTGATACTAGTCTTGGTAGTAATGTTGTTTAGAAGTATAGCTGAAAAATATAATTATGAAGAAATAAAAATAGAAAATTTAAAGCCAAGAATGATTTTATCACTTGGAAGCGTATTAAGGTTTTATGGTTCAAGGGTAAAAGGATTGCCACAAACCACAACAGAAACTACTGATTCAAGGCTTACAGCGGAAGAAGTGGAAAGCATCAAAAGATGGAGTAAAACTAAAAAAGGGAAGGAAACTATAGTAATAGTGAGACATATTCCATTTGCGCCATTTATTCTAGTAGGAGAATTATTATTTTTTATTTTAAAATTGTATATTTGAGGTGACAGATATGAATAATAGGCCACTAATTTTAAGGGGTAATATTAATATAAAAAATATGGATGGATACATCATAGGAAAAATAATAAAAAATAAAAATATAGTTGACAAAGAAGAGTACATACAGCTTTTAGATGATAAAAATATAAACTTATTTGAGGAAGGGTATAAAGGATACATATTTGAACATGAACCTCAAAAAATAAATTTAAAAGAAATAAACTATTGCAGCAATATAAAAGATTATCAAACTTTATTAGATTATGAAGTTATTGAAATAATAAATAAAAAAGTAATCAGGGTGTTATATAGAGATGATTCGGAGGATAATGTAATAGTAGTAACTAATCAATGTAATTCAAATTGCATTATGTGCCCTGATTCAGATGCTGTTAGAAATACAAAAGAAAATCCAGATATAAAGAAATTATTAGAGCAAGTCAGATGTATTCCAAATGACACAAAACACATAACAATAACAGGAGGAGAACCAGGATTATTAAGAGAAAACTTGATAAAATTATTAGAAGAATGTAAAAAATATTTGCCAAATACAGAATTTTTATTATTAAGTAATGGCAGAATATTTTCAAATACAGATTTTACAAATAAAGTAAAAGAAAGTTTACCTCAATATATAAGGATAGCAATACCAATTTATGCCGATAATGAAAATTTACATGACAAAATAACTCGCGCAAAAGGAAGTTTTAAACAAACTATTGTAGGAATAAAAAAGTTGATAGAAAGAGATGTAGATATTGAAATAAGAATTGTAGTATTAAAGAAAAACTATCAACATTTAGAAGATATAGCGAATTTTATAGTAAAGGAAATTCCACAAGCTAAGATGGTAAATATAATGGCATTAGAAATGACAGGAAATGCATACAAAAATAGAGAACAAGTGTGGATTAATTTTGATGAAGTAAAGGAATATTTATATAGAGCATGTATAACATTGATAGAATCAGGAATGATTACTAATTTATATAATTTTCCATTATGTAATTTAGATGAAAGATTATATAGTCTGGCTCATAAGAGTATAACAGATTATAAAATTAGATATAAGGACCAATGTGAAGAATGCTTAGCAAAGGGAAGCTGTGGAGGATTTTTCAATTCAACGATTAATTTCAAAGACATAGAAGTAAAACCAATAAAATAGAAAGGTGAAAAGATGTACAAATTAAATTACTTTAATTTTAAAGAAAAAGAAAATAATTATTTAATAACAAATGATGCAGGAAGGTATGTATTTTTATCAAAACAAGATTTTGTAAATCTAATTCAAAGAAAAGAATTAAGACCAGAGTTAAAAGGAAAATTAATGCAAAATGGATTTATATATGAAGGAAGCGAAGAAGTATTTGCAACGAATCAAGCAATGCAATTAAGAAGGGCGAAAGAATATTTATTAGTTCCGACAACATTACATATATTTGTGGTAAGTAAAAATTGTAATTTTAATTGTATTTACTGTCAAGCAGGAAATCTAAATCAAAATAATAGTTATAATATGTCAAAAGAAACCGCCAAAAGTGCGGTTGACATTGCTATGGAATCTCCAAGCACATATTTAACATTTGAATTTCAAGGTGGAGAGCCATTAATGAACTTCGAAACTATCAAATATATTATTGAATATTCAAAAAGTATTTCAAACGGAAAAATTATTGAATATAATTTGGTTTCAAATTTGACATTACTAACTGATGAAATGATAGAATTCTTTATAGAAAATGAAGTATCAATATGTACTTCAATAGATGGCGACAAAGAATTGCAAAATATAAATAGACCATATAAAAATGGTGATTCATATAATGAAACTATAACTAAAATTAAAAGGTTAAGAAAAAAGCAAATTAAAGTAAATGCAATTGAAACAACTACAAAATATAGTTTGAATAAATATAAAGAAATTGTAGATGAATATATAAAGTTAGGATTAGACAGTATATTTATTAGACCATTAACAAGATTAGGGAAAGCTGATAATAATTGGAAAAATATTGGATATGAAGCAGAAGAATTTTTAGGATTTTACAAGAAAGCTTTAGATTATATAATAGAGAAGAATAAACAAGGAATATTTTTATCAGAGGGCCATAGTAATATATTTTTGAAAAAAATATTATTAAACCAACCTATAAATTATATGGAATTGCGCTCACCCTGCGGTGGAGCTATCGGACAATTGGCCTATTACTATGATGGTAATATTTATACTTGTGATGAAGGAAGAATGTTGGCAGAGATGGGTGATGATAGGGTTAAAGTCGGAAATGTTTACGAAAATACGTATAAAGAATTAATGCAATGTGATTGCACAGAGGCAATGTGTGTGTCATCATGTATAGAGTGTCTGCCTTATTGTAGCACCTGTGTATATATGCCTTATTGTGGGATATGTCCTGTTATAAATTTGGCACAAAATAACAATATTTTTTCACAAAATCCTAGAGAATATAGATGTAAAATTTATAGTGGAATTTTGGATATATTATTTAATTATATTGAGCATGAACCAGATGTAGTAGAAATATTTAAAAATTGGATTATGTAGTTGAAAAATATATTTTATTTTATGATATAATAGATAAAAAAGGAGAGTTAATAATGATGAAGTATGAAGAAAAAATACCAAAGCTAAACTGTTATAGAATGGAAGAAAGAAGAATATGCAAGACGCGAGAATAAAAAATGTATTAACTCGCCTATCAAAATCAAAATTTAGAAGTAAATTTCATTTAAAACAACAAGATAAAGATTATGTAAAAGAAAAAGGCATAGACAAAATAAGAGAGCATGCTTATGATTTTATAAATAAAAGGTTAGCACCAGCAAACATACCAAATGATGGAAAACAAACGCCAATGAGAGGTCATCCTGTATTTATAGCACAGCATGCTACTGCAACTTGCTGTAGAGAATGTTTATACAAATGGCATAAAATACAACCTGGCGTAGAACTTAGTCAAGAACAAAAAGATTACATAGTAAATGTTATAATGACTTGGATACAAAATGAAATGAAAAAATAAGATAGGCCATCAACTTACATTCCAAAAATCCTACCAAGTTGAACTCCAAAAGCTTGCCACCATGGAGCAGTATATCTAAAATGGGGGCAAGTGTCTTCAACTGCGTGTATATATTTCCTTATAATTGAATCATAAGGCTTTTGCTCTAAAAAATTCCAAATTTTAGTTTCATTCTTTCTAATAAATTCTGAATAAGGTACAAAATAAGATTTACTTTGCATCCATTCATACTTTTTTTCAATATTCTCTTTATTAAAGCCTGTGGCATAAGCGCCAGGCTCAATTAAAGACACAGAAATATTTGTGCCTGATAATTTATTAAGTAGCTTCAACTCATTTTTTAAGCATATCCCAAAACCTTCTAAAGCAAACTTAGATGCACAATAAGGAGACAAAAAAGGAAACGGGATACGGCCAACCAAAGAGCTCACAATAATAATTCTTCCATTTTTTCTACTTATCATATTCTTTAAAGCTAGTTGTATAGTTTGCAAATTTGCAAAAATATTTGTTTCAAATACATTTTCAATTCTATTAATAGGAATATCAATAACAGAGCCAGAATCACCAATAGCAGCATTACAAATAAAAGCATCAATATCATAATTTAAAATCATATTTCTGTCTTCTGGCTTTAAAATATCTAACTTAAAAATATGCAAATCAAGCTTTTCTTCAGTAGCAATTTTTTGCATACTTTCTATTTCATCTTCATAATGTACACTTGCATAAACACAATGCCCACGCCTAGCAAGTGCTATTGCTGTCTCTTTTCCAAGCCCAGAGCCTGCGCCTGTTATAAAAACATTACTCATAAAAAATCACCATATATAATATTTACCAAAAAAAATAATTTATCCAACTTATAAATTCATACAATAAATTCGTACAATAAATTCATATAAAATGGAATTTTGACCTTTGCATTTTAAACAAATTTTGCTATAATAGCAACAGAGGAAAAAAATTGCCAAGAGGGACGTAGCAAAATGGCAAAAAATTGCCAAAAAGGGACGTCCCCAATGGTAAAAAATTACCCAAAAGGGTTGTCTCTAGTGGCAAAATTGAAAGATGTTTTTTTCCTCCGTCCCCAAAAACACCCAAAAATATCTTAAAAGGTGAACTTTAAGGAACGTCCCTAAAGTTCAAAGGGAGGTTAATGATGGAAAGTCAATTTGCACGTACTGAATTGTTAATAGGAAAAGAAGGCATTGAAAAGCTACAAAGTGCTAAGGTTGCTATTTTTGGCATTGGAGGAGTTGGCTCTTTTGTGGTTGAGGCGTTGGCTAGGGCAGGAGTACGGAAGTTTTGTATTAGTTGATGATGATAGAGTTGATGTGACGAATATTAATAGGCAATTGATAGCAACGCATAAGACTGTTGGAAAGCTAAAAGTGGATGTTGCTAAAGAAAGAATTTTGGATATTAATCCTGATGCAAGTGTAGAGGTTTATCCGGTGCTTTTTATGCCAGAGACTGAAGGTATTGTTGATGTTTCTATTTCGTATATTGTTGATAGTGTAGATAATGTTACTGCGAAGATAGAGTTGGTTGAAAGGGCTAAAAGGATGCAAATTCCTATTATTTCGTGTATGGGAACGGGAAATAAGTTAGATCCAACTAAGTTCGAAGTTTCAGATATATATAAGACTTCAGTGTGTCCACTTGCAAAGGTCATGAGGAAGGAGCTAAGAAAGAGAAATATAGATTCTTTAAAAGTTGTGTATTCGAAGGAAGAACCTATTAAAAATGGTTATATGGAAAATCAGAGAGTTCCAGGCAGTATTTCTTTTGTCCCATCAGTTGCTGGGTTAATTATCGCAGGCGAAGTGATAAAAGATATTTTGAAAAGCTAAATAATTTAAGGCAAATAGTGTAAAAAATGGAAAGAGAGCAACATCTGAAAAATAATTTAAAAAAATTTTAAAAAAAGTATTGACAAGCTTATAAAAAATTAGTATAATAAAATTCGTCGAAAGACATGGTCGCTTAGCTCAGCTGGGAGAGCATCTGCCTTACAAGCAGGGGGTCATAGGTTCGAGCCCTATAGCGACCACCATGTTTTTACGGCCCGGTAGTTCAGTTGGTTAGAACGCTAGCCTGTCACGCTAGAGGTCGACGGTTCGAGCCCGTTCCGGGTCGCCATTTTTTTATATGGCTTCATAGCTCAGTTGGTAGAGCAGAGGACTGAAAATCCTTGTGTCAGTGGTTCAATTCCACTTGAAGCCACCATATAATAGTAAGCTAAAAGAGTCACCAATTAGGTGACTCTTTTAGTTTACAGCTCTTTAATAGCATCTACGCTTTGCTCGCTAAATTTATCAATTGCTGCTATTAATGCTAACATTTTAGCAATTGATATGCAATATTCATCGCGAAACTGTTTGTTTTTGTATTCGCGTTCGCAAATACAAAATTGTTTGTAAAATTCATCGTACCATCCTATCATATCAAAACTCTGATAATCATCATATTTACCAGCAAGTTCAAAGATTTTGTCTTTGGCTTCTGGAGAGGAGTCTTGAAATATTTCTGGTTCCAATTTCGCTAATTGTATTGCGAATTTTTTCATGTCTTGCAATGCTTTAGCTAATGCCATATTGGCTGCATACATTCCACTGAGCCATTTGACAGTAACCCAGTAGTGATAACTGTCTCCGGACACTACTATGTGAGAAATAGCCTCCTTTATTTTTTGCATTGTTTCCCGAGCTCCATCAAATAATGTGGCATTATTTGATAAATTAACCGTGGTCATTGTGAATTCTTTTTGGCTGCTAGACATTGTCCAACAACTCCTTTCAAAAAATTTTATATGCACAGTTTAACATATACTAACATAAAAGTCAATCTAACATGAATCGACAAATTATTCTAAAAAATATTCTTGATTTTCTTTGAAAATTATAATATGATATATACAACTTAATATTAAATTCCAATCCGAAGATGGAGGATGATTTTAATGGATATTAAAAAGAAAAAAACAATATTAACAATTATTGCAGTGATATTGCTAATAGTAGTTATTTTTTTAGCATACTTGGTTATTAGAAGGTATACATTAAAGGCAAGTTTTGAAAAACAAGTGTTAGATTTTGCTGAAAAAAATGAAAATACGGTATTTAGTATAAATAAAATTACATTATTTAGCAGTGCTGATGCAAAAAACAAAACAAGCTCAAGTACAAACTTTACATTAGAAAATTTGTATCAATACACAGATATTGCATTTTACATTGAAAGTTCAAATGAAGAAAAAAATGCAGAAAATACATTCAAAAATGTTTCAATAAGCAACATAAAATTTAACAAAATGCCAACTGTAGGAGAGCCACATTTGTATTTCAAAAGTATTAATAACTTTGCACAAAGCAAATATCCAGAAGATACCAATCTCATAAATGATAATTTGGAATTTAATGTAACGTCAGATGATACGGCAGATTTGAATACGCCAACATTATATAATAATTTGGCTAATCCTATAACCTTAAGCTATGTGAATAGCAATGTAAAAACAGACTATACAATAACAGATACATCTTCACCAATCACTTACGATGGTTCACTTTTGCAAAAGTGCGATGTTTCAATAGATGATTTAGCATGTAACCTGTCTTTTGATATTAATATTACAAACAATAAAGATGAAGAATTTAAAACCACAGTATATATAGATATACCACTTACAAATGATAATCAATCAATATACAATGGAAGTTTAAAAATAGAAAAGGATACAAACTTTACATTTTATAGATATAAATAAAAGGGGTATATTTAGAGGAGGTTTATATGAAAGACGAAATACCAGTATATGAAAAACAAAAAAAGAAATATCATAAAACAGAAGAAGTGACAAATTTTAAGCAAATGATATATCGCTCAGCAGATATATATCGTGCTAGAATTGCATTTAAAGAAAAAGACAAAGATGGAAGCATAAAAGAAATTACTTATGAAAAGTTCAAAAATGACATAGTAGCATTAGGTACTAGTTTAATTTCAAGAGGCCTTTTAAATAAACGAATTGCCGTAATTGGTAAAAATAGCTATGAATGGTGTGTTGCGTATCTAGCAGCAAGTATAGTTGGAGTTGTAGTGCCAATAGATAAAGAATTGCATACTGAAGATGTTATAAACTTCATGAATGTTGCTGAAGCTTCATGTATATTGGGTGATTATAAAAATCTTTTGCCAATAGTAGAAAACATAGATCAATTAAAAAATACAGAGACTATTTTTGTTTATTTTGATGTACTTGCAAATGAAAATGCTGAGGAAGTTCCTGTTTTAGATGAAGAAAGGCATTTAGATTTTAATGATTTGCTAAAACATGGAAAAGAATTATATGAAAATGGAGACAAAAGTTTTGATAAAATAGAAGTAGATCCTGATGAAATGCGTATTTTGTTATTTACTTCAGGTACTACAGGCAGTGCAAAGGGAGTATGCTTATCTCAAAGAAATGTATGCTCTAATATTATATCAACTTATGGAATAGTGAAGGTTAGGAGAAGTGACTTATTTTTATCTATTTTGCCATTACACCATACTTATGAATGTACACTTGGATTTTTGCTTCCAATTTATAGTGGAGCCAGTGTAGCTCATTGTGAAGGCTTGAGATACATAGCACAAAATATAGCAGAATTTCATCCATCAGTAATATTATGTGTGCCACTTCTTTTAGAAAATGTGCATAAAAATATAATAAAAAGTATGAACAAAACTTTGCCAGAGAAATATAGAAAAGCCTCAGGCGAAAATCCTTTTCCAAATTTACCATTTTTTATAAAGAAAATAGTTAGATCAAAAGTAAAAAATACATTGGGTGGTAGACTTCGTGTATTTATTGTTGGAGCAGCAGCAGCAAACCCAAATATAATAGCTGATTTTAGAGATTTAAAGTTAGACACAATTCAAGGTTATGGCTTAACAGAATGTTCACCGCTAGTAGCAGGAAATACAGACTATTTTAGGAAAGATGATGCGTGTGGACTTCCAATTCCAAATGTAACATATAAAATAGACAAGCCAAATGAGGAAGGAATAGGAGAAATCATAGTAAAAGGGCCAAATGTTATGCTAGGATATTATAATGATGAAAAGAAAACTAAAGAGTCAATAGTAGACGGATGGTTCCATACAGGAGATTTAGGTAAAATCGATAAAGATGGATATTTATATATAACAGGTAGATGCAAAAGCGTTATTGTAACTAAAAATGGTAAAAACATATATCCAGAAGAAGTAGAATCTTACTTAAATGATAGTCCACTTGTTTCTGAATCATTAGTAATGGGAATTCATAAGGAAAATGATGATGAAACATACATAAATGCTCAAATTTATCCTAATTTTGAAGCGTTGAAAGAAAGGTTTAAAGGAAGTATTCCTACTAAAGAGGAAATAAGAAAAGCAATTTCTGATGTAGTAGCAAGTGTCAATAAAAGAATGCCTAATTATAAGCATATTAAAAGTTTTATAATTAGAGACAAAGAATTTGACAAAACAACTACTCAGAAAGTAAAAAGATATGGAGATAATATGAATATAAATCCACAAAAATAAATAAATTTTAATCTTAAC
>ERZ1643246.3293-NODE-3293-length-14115-cov-3.892817_pt1 | contig 14115 bp, 11 predicted proteins | sample MGYA00579265_ERZ1643246 | MGnify/ENA primary metagenome ERZ1643246 (study PRJEB29033, sample SAMEA4952261) | chicken gut metagenome | biome: Broiler Chicken; feature: Gastrointestinal Tract; material: Caecum | place: Ireland | collected 2018 | study: Broiler... | reverse complement strand
GCAGACCGCCAGAAATGTTTCCATCCTGAAATCAAGCATGAAACTTCCTCCTTCTCCGCCTCGGGCCTCCCTCGCTGTCCGGTCTTGTCAGCGGCATTAATAATAAATTTACATTATTATATCATAATTTATTATAATTTTACATTATCATTTTGTCATGCTACATTTATTGGCAGATAAAGGAAAAAATCTATTCTTAAAAATCAAAAAGAGAAAAGAGGTTTATCATGGAATTTTTCAGCAAAAACATAAAGGGGCTTCTGCTCTGTCTTATCATCGCGGTTCCCGCCTGGTTCGCGGGGCTTGCCTTCCCCGTCATCGGCGGGCCGGTCATCGCCATCATCCTTGGCATGATCGTCACTCTCTTCATTAAGGACAAGTCCGCCTTCCAGGACGGCATTAACTACTGCTCAAAAAAAATCCTCCAGTACGCGGTCATCCTTCTCGGCTTCGGCCTGAACCTGTCCGTGATCCTGGATACCGGGCGTCAGTCCCTCCCCATCATCCTGTGCACCATCGCCACCTCCCTTGTCATCGCCTTTGTCCTCAGCAGGGTCATGCACATTCCGGGAAAGATCTCCACCCTCGTGGGGGTTGGCTCCTCTATCTGCGGGGGCTCCGCCATTGCGGCCACTGCCCCGGTCATTGACGCGGACGATGAGGAGGTGGCCCAGGCCATCTCGGTAATCTTCTTCTTCAACGTGCTGGCGGCCGTCCTCTTCCCCCACTTTGGGAACCTTCTCGGCTTTTCCCAGACAAGCGGGGAGGCCTTCGGCATCTTTGCCGGCACGGCCATCAACGACACCTCCTCGGTGACGGCGGCAGCCTCCACCTGGGACACCATGTTCGGCCTCGGCTCCGCCACCCTGGACAAGGCTGTCACGGTCAAGCTGACCCGGACACTGGCCATCATCCCCATCACCCTGGTGCTGGCATACTGCCGCGCAAAAAAGGAAAAATCTTCCACAGGCAGCTCTGTCAGCCTGAAGAAGATCTTCCCCTTCTTTATCATTTATTTTGTCATCGCCTCTGTCATCACCACAGTGGCCACAGGCCTTCTCGGCGTGCCGGCGGACTTCTTCTCACCTCTCAAGGAGCTGAGCAAGTTCTTTATCGTCCTGGCCATGTCGGCCATCGGTCTTGGCACCAATATTGTCAAACTGGTGAAGACCGGCGGGAAGCCCATCCTTCTGGGGCTTTGCTGCTGGATCGGCATCACCGCCGTCAGCCTCGCCCTGCAGCACGTGCTGGGCATCTGGTAAGCCCCCAGGCGGCGTTGCCCGCTCCGGGCCCCGGGCTCCCGGTCAGCTGCCGTACCTGGCGGCTTCCCCCAGCTTCTCCTCAATGCGCAGGAGCTGGTTGTATTTAGCCGTGCGCTCCGCCCTGCAGGGCGCGCCTGTCTTGATCTGCCCCGCGTTGAAGGCGACCGCAATATCCGCGATGACAGAATCCTCCGTCTCCCCGGAGCGGTGGGAAATAATAGTCCTGTAGCCTGCATTGCGGGCTGTCTCTATGGCGTCAAAGGCTTCTGTGAGGGTGCCGATCTGATTGACCTTGATGAGGATGGCATTTGCCACATCGCGGTCAATCCCCTTGCGGAGCCTTTTTGTATTTGTCACAAAAAGGTCGTCCCCCACAAGCTGCATGTCTCTCTCCAGGCGGGCGGTGAGCAGCTCCCAGCCATCCCAGTCCTCCTCGTCCAGGGGATCCTCGATGGACACCACCGGATAGTCTCCGGCCAGCTCCTCATAATAGTCGATCAGCTCCTCCACCGACCGGGTCACCTTGTAGCCGTGCATCCGGCTCTCCCCCTCGAACACGTACTTTTTCAGCTTTCTGTCATACAGTTCAGAGGCAGCCACATCCAGGGCAATGCGCACATCCTCTCCGGGCATATACCCGGCCGACTGAATAGCCTCCTGGATAAAGCCGAGGGCCTCCCCCGCATCCTTCATGTTGGGGGCAAAACCGCCCTCGTCTCCCACCGCAGTGCTGTAGCCGTGCTTCTTCAGAAGTCCTCTAAGGTGCTGGTATACCTCCGCGCACATCCGCAGCCCCTCCCTAAAACAGCAGGCGCCGCAGGGCATGATCATGAACTCCTGTATATCAATCGTGTTGTCCGCATGCCGCCCTCCGTTCATAATGTTCATCATGGGAACAGGAAGGGTCCTGGCGTGCACTCCTCCCAGATAGGCATAAAGAGGCAGCCGCAGCGCCTCCGCGGCTGCTCTGGCGACAGCCATGGAAACGCCCAGGATGGCGTTGGCCCCCAGGTTTCTCTTGTTTTCCGTGCCGTCCAGCCTGGTGAGCAGCTGGTCGATCTGAATCTGCTCCAGCACGTTTTTTCCCACAAGCTCCGGCGCGATCCGGGCGTTCACATTGTCCACTGCCCGCTCCACGCCCTTTCCCCCGTAGCGCTCTTCCCCGTCCCGCAACTCCACCGCCTCGTATTTTCCGGTAGACGCCCCCGAGGGGACGCTGGCTCTGCCCACGTACTTCCCGTCGGCCAGAACCTCCACCTCTATCGTAGGATTCCCTCTGGAGTCGATGATTTCTCTCGCGTACACATCTGTGATCGGTAAATACTGATAAAACATCCTGCTCCTCCTTTTTATCTTCATCTTAAAATTCTTTCAGCCGGAGTTTAGTATGTCCCTTTTCACAAATGAAAATGCGCCGCATCACTCATGCGGCGCATCTTTTCTCACCTTGTTTTTTGTGCTTTTACGCTTCCACAGCCAGGTTCTCCGCGTGCATCACGTCCACGACCTGATCCACATATTTCTCGCAGAGCTCATCTGTCTCCGCCTCTACCATAACGCGGATCACCGGCTCTGTACCGCTCTCCCGCACGAGGATGCGGCCGTTGTCTCCAAGAGCCTCTGTCACTTCCTCCACAGCCTTCACGACTGCCGGGTTCTCACGGGCTGTCTTCTTGTCCGTCACCTTTACGTTCTTCAGGAGCTGGGGATAGATCCGGACTTCCTCTGTCAGCTTGGCAAGGCTCATCTTCTTCTCCAGCATGACCTCCATGATCATCAGAGAGGTCAGGATGCCGTCTCCTGTGGTGGCGTGCTTGCTGAAGATAATGTGTCCGGACTGCTCGCCGCCCAGGGAGAAGTTGTTCTTCACCATGTTTTCATACACATACTTATCTCCCACAGCCGTCTTTTCATATTTCAGCCCGGCCTTGTCGCAGGCCTTGTAGAGACCCAGGTTGGACATGATGGTGGTGACGATGGTGTCCCCGTTGAGACGGCCGTTCTCCTTCATGTATTTTCCACAGATGTAGAGGATCAAGTCTCCGTTGACTTCGTTTCCATTCTCATCCACAGCGATGCACCGGTCCGCGTCTCCGTCAAAGGCAAAGGCCACATCCAGGCCGTTGTCCTTCACATACTGCTTCAGCACGTCGATATGGGTGGAGCCACAGTTCAGATTGATGTTGAGACCGTTTGGCTCATTGTTGATGACATAGGTCTTCGCGCCCAGGGCGTCATACACGCTCTTGGCGATCATGAACGCGCTTCCGTTGGAACAGTCAAGCCCCACCTTCATCCCCTCAAAGGACCTGGTAGCAAGTGAAATCAGATAGCCTACGTAGCGGTTCCTTCCGGCCACGTAGTCTGTCGTGCGGCCGATCTGGTCCCGTTTGGCCAGGGGCAGTTCTCCTGTCTCCCCGTCAATATACGCTTCGATCTTCTCTTCCACCTCGGCCTCCAGCTTGTGGCCCTTGCCGTTGATCACCTTGATCCCGTTATCGTAGAAGGGATTGTGGCTGGCGGAGATCATGATACCGCAGTCAAAGTTCTCGGTCCTTGTCACGTAGGACACGCTGGGAGTGGTGGTCACGTGGAGGAGGAACGCATCCGCACCTGACGCGGTCAGTCCTGCCGCCAGAGCGTACTCAAACATGTAGCTGCTTCGCCTTGTGTCTTTTCCGATGACCACTCTGGCCTTGTGCTCCTGCCCGTAGTACCATCCGAGAAAACGTCCCACCTTAAAGGCGTGCTCCACTGTCAGGACTTCATTCGCTTCTCCCCGGAAACCATCTGTTCCAAAATATTTGCCCATTTGAATTATCTCCTTATCACAGATATAATTTTGGCCGATTGTCCGTTTTTTTTGCACAATCGGCCATTTCCTGTATATTATACTGCGTTTTATCTAAATATACAACTGGTTTTCTGTGGATTTCGCTTCCTAATGATGGAACAGGCGGATTCCCGTGAAGGCCATCACCATATCGTGGCTGTTGCATGCCTCGATAACATTGTCATCCCGGACTGAGCCGCCCGGCTGAGCCACGTACTTCACGCCGCTCTTGTAAGCTCTCTCAATGTTGTCGCCAAAGGGGAAGAAGGCATCGGAGCCGAGGGCTACATCTGTCAGCTTGTCCAGCCATTCTCTCTTCTCCTCCTTTGTGAACACCTCCGGCTTCACCTTGAAGGTCTGCTCCCATTTTCCATCAGCCAGCACATCCATGTACTCATCCCCAATGTACAGGTCAATGGCATTGTCCCTGTCGGCCCGTCCGATCTTGTCCAGGAACTGCAGGCCCATCACCTTCGGTGACTGGCGCAGCCACCAGTTGTCCGCCTTCTGTCCGGCCAGTCTGGTGCAGTGGATACGGGACTGCTGGCCGGCGCCGATGCCGATGGCCTGTCCGCCTTTTACGTAGCAGACGGAGTTGGACTGGGTGTATTTCAGGGTGATCATGGAAATGGCCAGGTCTATCTTCGCCTCTTTTGGCATCTCTTTATTTTCCGTCACAATGTTGTCAAAGAAATCGTCCCCGATATGGAGCTCATTTCTGCCCTGCTCAAAGGTGACGCCGTACACTTCCTTGTGCTCCAGAGCTGCCGGCACATAGTCGGGATCGATCTGGATGATGTTGTAGTTCCCTTTTTTCTTCTGCTTCAAAAGCTCCAGCGCCTCCGGCTCGTATCCGGGAGCGATGACGCCGTCGGACACCTCCCTCTTGATGAGGCGGGCTGTGTCCACGTCACAGACATCGGACAGGGAAATAAAATCTCCGAAGGAGGACATTCTGTCAGCGCCTCTGGCCCTCGCGTAGGCGCAGGCCAGGGGAGAGAGCTCTCCCAAGTCGTCCACCCAGTAGATCTTTGCCAGCGTGTCCGTAAGGGGCAGGCCAACAGCCGCTCCCGCGGGAGACACGTGCTTGAAGGAGGTGGCTGCCGGAAGTCCGGTGGCCTCCTTCAGCTCCTTCACAAGCTGCCATCCGTTAAAGGCGTCAAGAAAATTGATATACCCCGGCTTTCCGTTCAGCACGGTGATGGGGAGCTCGCTCCCATCCGCCATATAGATCCTGGACGGCTTCTGATTGGGGTTGCAGCCGTATTTCAGTTCCAGTTCCTTCATTTCTTATCCCTCCGCAAATCGTATTCTATTTATTCTTGTTGATGATCTTTGACTCGTATGTGCCTGTGGCAATGTCAATGTACCGCACAAACAGGGAGACCTTGTTGTCCTCGTTGAGGCTGCTCCACAGCGTGTCCGCAAAGGCGTCCATGTCGTCCGGGATGGCGATGCGCTTCGGCTCTCCCTCAAAGCTGGGAAGAGGATTGCCGTCGTGCATGTAGGTGTGGATGAAATGTCCCTCTCCCGGCACGGCGTTCTCGTAGGCAAATGTGTAACGGCAGCAGCTTCCCGGATCACCGTTCCTGCTCTTTAAGATAGACATGGCGTAATTGAATTTTCCGCCCTCCACATGCATGATACCGGAAATACGCGGCGTGTAGTTTGGCGCGTCGGGCTCAAACTCACGGCTGCGCAGAGACTGCTCAAAGGTCATCTGCCTGTCCATTCCTTCGTAGATGGTATCGGTCTGGTCTCCGTTGGTGACAATGGTCTTATTTCCAAGAACCCGCACAGGGGCGTAGATGATCAGACTCGGATCGGTCAGCTTGGACTCGTCAAAGGCCTGGGTGCGAATACCCTCGCCGTCCTCCACGAAGACGCGGTTCCGGCTGTTCTCACTTCTGCCCATGATAAAATAGGCTGTGACAGCTTTTTTGCCGTCAGCGCTCCGCCCGATGATGATCCCTCTTCCGGTGTAAGAGTTTTCCTGTAATTCTTTTTCAATTGACAACATTTCCATGAGTGACTCTCCTCTTTATCTTGTATTTGCTGGTTTCCCACTCTCTCCATTATATAAGATATACGAATATTTTTCCACCATTAATCAGTATTCGTTATAAAAGAAAAGCAGGGAACAGTCTGTCACTGCTCCCTGGCACCTTTTACGCTATCACATATCGGCTGATGGCCTCTACGACCTCATCACAATCCTCATCAGAATAAATACACAGCTCCAAAACATTTTCCAGTCCGAGAGCCAGTATTCCGAGCAGCGATTTGGCGTCGACAATCTTTTTGCTGCTCTTCTTCAGATCCATGTTGTACTCATATCTGGATACAACATTTGTAAAATCCATCACTTCTTCCGGTGTTCTGAATTGTACCTTTACCTGATCCATACATCTTCTCCTTTTCCAAAAATTTTCTTAAAACTATATATTCGTTTCTGTCTGTCTTAGTTCTGTCAGTCATTATCATATAAGATTATTGCCAGGATGACAGGCGTATATTTTTAAAAAAGGAGTAATTTTTTAATCTGTTTTTGTCTAAAGATGTATTTTTCTGTATTCCAGCGGCAGCATTCCCACCTCCTCGCGGAAAATGCGGCTCATGTACTTGGGATCCGAATACCCGGCAGCGTCAGCAATCTGGGACAGCTTCATATTTGTGCTCACGAGCAGCTCCTTGATTTTGTCCATGCGGACTGTCCTCATAATCTCGGTAAAGGTGCTCCCCGTCTCCTTCTTGAGCCGGGTGCTCAGATACTCATCGGACACGCCCAGCCTGGAAGCGATCTCCTCCAGGGTGATCCCCTGGCTGTAGTATTCCAGAATCATCTTCCTGGCCTTCCTCACAAGAAGACTCTCCTCATCCGCGCCGCTGTCCCCCTCCTGCTCCAGGCTGCCGGTCAGCCTGGAAAAGATTTCCCGGATCTGTTCCCAGGTCACTGCCTCCAGGATCTCCTCCATCCAACGGGACATCTCCGATGCCCCCGGCACAGCGCGCCCGTACTCGCCGGCCGCGTGACAGATCATATTGAAATACCGGAAGCACCCCTCTTTTACCTCTCGGGGCGGAAAATGTCCCTCCTCGCAGTAGTCGAGAAACCTCCGAACGCACCGGTCCAGTTCCCCGGCGTTCTGGAGAAGCGCCTGCTTTGTCTTCGCCTCGAGCTCCAGGGGATACTTGAAGGTATGTACCTCTCTGCCCCTCTCCCCGTAAACGATAAGCCTTCCCGTTCCCTCTGTCAGGCTGTAATCCAGGACATCGCATAGACGGACAGCCGCCTCATGGAAACCGGCAAGACCGCCGCACCAGATCAATCCCATGACGGCCTTCCCCCCGGTGAGCCCGGAGAGCATAGGCGCCGCCTTCTTTCTAAGATACTCCTGTGCCTTTTCCTGATCCTCCACCTGATAGAGAGCAGCCAGCACAAGCTGCCGCTTTTTCCGCTCCAGGGCACAGATGGAAAACAGACCGCTCCTGGAGCCCAGGGGCTCCAGGGCGTCCCGCACTCTGTCGCTGTACACCCCGTAATCCCTTCCCAGCCAGATGATGAAAATCCCGGTCAGCCCGTCCGGCACAAGGCCGTACTCCTCCTTCAGCCTCTTTCTCACATAGGGATCCGCCTCCACCTCCCCCGCCAGAGCGGAGAGAAAGGCCTTACCGGGGGTGTAACGGATCTTCTCTTCCTCCTCCTGACGGATACGGGCCTGCGTCAGCCGCAGAACATCCTCCAGCTCTCTGACCTTCACAGGCTTCAGGATATAGCTCTCCACGCCCAGGTCAATGGCCGTCTTCGCATAGTCAAAATCCGAGTAGGCAGAAAGCACGATAGCCCGGCAGGCATTTCCCTCACTGCGCAGCTCTCTTAACATGGCCAGCCCGTCCATACCCGGCATGCGGATGTCCAGTATCACCAGATCCGGCTTTTCCCGCCGGATCAGCTCCAGTCCCTCTCCGCCGTCGGAGGCTGTGCCGGCCACCTCATAGGCCGGACTGAGTCTGGGTATCAGCCCCGCCATCCCCTTGCGTATGGCCGCCTCGTCCTCCACGATCACGATCTTCATGTACATCCACCTCTCCTTCCGGTACAGGAATATAAATATGAACCCTTGTAAATACTCCCTCCTGGCTCTCAAACCGCAGATAGGCTTTGTCTGAATAGTACAGCCGCAGGCGCTTCCGCACATTCTCCACGCCCACATGTCCGGTCCAGGTCCGGGTCCTGTCCTCGTCCTCCAGCCTGTCAAGGTCCGTCCCGGCCATGCCCCGGCCATTGTCCTCCAGCTGGATATGGAGCATCCCGCCCTCCAGGGTCATACGGATCTTCAGGCAGCACTCCCCCTCTTTGCCCCGGAAGCCGTGCCGGATGCTGTTCTCCACAAAGGGCTGCAGGAGGAGCTTATGTATCTTCATGTTCAGGATCCCCTCAGGCACCTCCTCTGTCACCTGGATCTCCTTTCCCAGCTTTTCCTGCTGCAGAAGCACATACTGTCTGAGCCAGTACAGCTCGCTCCGGATGGGAGACTCCTCCCCCGCGTTGATGACCGAGTAGCGCAGGATATCCGCCAGGGCGCCCACCATCTCGCTGATCTCCATCTCATCCTTCTCTATGGCCTTCCAGTTGATAGTGTCCAGCGTATTGTAGAGAAAATGAGGGTCAATCTGGGCCTCCAGCGCCTGCAGCTCCGCATTCTTCTGCTCCTCCGCTGTCTGCTTGAGCTGACGGATGAGCCGCTCCGTCTGCTCCGCCAGGCTGTTAAAGCCTGTGGCAATGGTGTTCAGCTCATAGGGACTCTTCGGGTTTTCCTCCACCCGGACAGAGTAATCGCCCTCCCTGGCGGCTGCCATCGCCGCCGCGATCCCTCGCACCGCCCGGACCATGGGCACACTCATGAGATAGGCTGCCGCACCCAGGACAGCCATGACCGCAACGCCGATGAGAACCTCAAAGGCAAGCTGGCTGAACAGGGTATAGTGATACCGCTCCAGGGAGTACAGCTCTGTGATCTTCCACCCTGTATCCTGCTGGATCACACTCTGTATATAGTAGTCTCCCCGTGAGGCCCGGGCGGGTGATTCTCCCATGTCCTCAGACTCTGTGGCGGCGATGATGACCTCACCATCGCTGACAAAGCTCTTGATCCCCCGCTCCCCGGCCAGGGTGTCCCGCAGAACCTCCGCATCCAGCCAGAGTGCCAGCGCCCCCGTCTGCCTGCCCTCCGGAGATGCCGGGAGACGGCGGAAAACTCCAAAGACATGCTTGTCATCCTCCTCCGAGAAGGCCTCTCCGGACAGAGAGCTGTAGAAAAAATCTCCCGCCTTATCTGCCTGCTCTCTCCAGTCCCCGGCAGCCGCCTCCATCCATTCACTCCCCTTTGGAGTCTGATCCGGCTGGTCGAAAAAGAAGGCGCCGCCGTTCTCCAGCAGAAGGGCGGCCCCCGCTGCCCCAGAGCTCTGCCGGGCAAGCCGCTCCAGCTGTCTGTACAGCGCCTCCTGATCCTCCCCGGCGAGCTCCTGCCCCTGCGCCGCCTTTTTTGCGGTATCCAGGAACTCCTCATCAGAGGCCGCGGCATCCAGGACCGCCTCGTATCGATCCAGGGTAATGTTCATCAGTTTCTCCGACTGCCCAAGGTCGCTCTCCACCTGCTCCTCGTACCGGTCTACCAGAATACTGCGCAGACTGACCAGAGCCACTATGGAGAAAAGAAAAAGAGGAACTGCCGCCAGGAGCAGTATAATAGGCAGCAGCTTCCTCTGAAAGCTTCTCTCTCTTTTCATTTATTCATCCTTCTCGTGTGCATACAGACGGCTCTCATCCTGGATCATCACCGTGCCCACGCCGGCCACGCTGAAAAATTCCAGCAGAAGGGCATGGTCCATCCTTCCGTCCAGGAGGTTGACACGGTTCACGCCCCTCTCAATGGCCTTCAGCCCTCTCTCCACTCTGGAGATGACTCCCTCTGTCACTTTTCCCTGGCTGAGCATCTCCCGCACCTGCGCAACGGTCAGGCGGCTGTAAACTTCTGTCCTCTCCTCGTCCTTCCATATCCCTCTGTGGGAGGAGAGATAGACCAGCTTGTCAGCCCCCAGCCCCACGGCCACATCAAGCGCCGCATCGATGGGATCGATCTCCACATTCTCCGTGTCAATGTCATTGGGCATGATGACAGGGATATAGCCGTTTTCCAGCATGATGGAGGGGGTCTCCATGTCCATACCGCAGATGCCGATGGCCTTGGTGCCGCACAGCTCCAGAAGCTTGGCTACCCTTTTGTTCTCCCTGAATTTATCCACGCCAATGGGGGCGCCGTGCACCACTACCGGCTTCATGCCCACGGTCTTTAAGAGGGCAATATCCCTCATCAGCTCCTGCTCGCCCACCGGGCTCATGTATTTCCTGCAGCCGTACTCAATGACCGCCACCTGCCGGTTAAAATCCCTGATATAGGGAAGGGCGTCTGTCAGCACCTCCGCTTTTTTCTCCACCTGTTCCAGTATCATCCGCTCCATCTTTCTCCTCCTTAGGATCTGATTTCTAATATTTCCGTATGGCGTCCTCTTCCTCCCCGTCGGTCTTCTCCACGGAGCGGATCACCACATAGTAGCCCGCGTTGTCATTGACTTTCACATACACTCTGTCCCCTGCCCGGTGCTTCATGATCGCCTTGCCGATGGGGGACTCTATGCTGATCTTTCCGTTCAGGGAGCTTCCCCTGACGGATGTGACCAGCTTAAAGACTTCCGTCTCATCGTCATCCTCAAAATAAACCTCCACCTTTTTGTCGAGGCCCACCTCGTCGTCCGCCGCGTCGTCCTTCACAATGCGGGCTGTCTTCAGCATCCTCTCCAGATAGCGGATGCGGCTCTCATTCTGGTTCTTGTCCTTCTTTGCCGCATGGTACTCAAAATTCTCGCTCAGATCCCCGTGGGACCTGGCCTCCTTCACTGCCTCTATAGCATTTTTTCTCACAACCAGCTTTCTGTACTCGATCTCTTTTTCAATCTTCTCCACGTCCTGTCTGGTCAGCTGTTCTCTCACTTTGAAAAACATCCTTTCCGGACCTGTCAGTCCATGTCCATTATAGCATAAATTCTTTATCTGAAAAGGAGGATTACTCCTTCTTTTTCAGATCCTCCAGCACCTCCGGGGGCACATCCTCCAGAAGGTACCTCTTCATCTTCGGGGCCGGGTCAAGATGCAGGGCGCGCAGCTCCCTTCTGGACTCCCGGATCTCCGCCAGAAGGTCCCTGGCCGAGATGCGCCGGGCTCCCTGCCCCATGATGATGATCTGCTCCATCCCATCGGATGTGGCAACCGTCACCTGGTGCTCCCTTGCCATGTCGTGAACCGTCTTCTCAATATACTGATCCGCCGTCTCCGCCTCCCGGGTGTAAACCACATGGATGTTGTGGTATTTCTGCACCTCGCCGGGATTTCCCGGCACCTTGTAGGCGTCAAAGACGAGGATCACCGTCATGCGCCTGTAGCCCTGGTAGTCGCAGAGCACGTCCATCAGCTTGTTTCTGGCCGCCTCAATATTCTCCTCCGCCAGTTCCTTCAGGTCGTCCCAGGCAAAAATAATGTTGTACCCGTCCACAAGGAGGTACTCTCTTCCCCTCTTTTTGGGGGTACCCTTTGCCCTGTATGTATCCGGGGAAGTGCGGACAGTCCGCTTCCACCCGGTCCGTTTCTGGCCCGCGTTTCCATAGGTCCGGGCAAAGATGGACTTCAACTCCTCCTCATCGATGACCTCTGAGTGGATGCGCCTCTTTCGCTCCTCCAGAACGGTGAGCAGCTCCTCCTTTGGCTTCTCCTCCCCTGTGTCCATCCCCTCCACGTGCATGTACTCCTCCACCTGCTGCCAGGGCACCACAAACCCGGCCCCGTGGGAGCAGAATACGGAGGAAGAGGGATTTTCCAGATCCCCCTCCGGATCATACCGGGCCGCGCTGATGACCTCCTCCGGGTTATGGCAGGGCTCGTACCCCTTCAGCCGGCAGGAAAAGCGCCCTCTGCCGCCAGTGTAGGACAGCACCTCCCGCATGTACCCCTGCATGGAGGCCACCGGAGCACTGCCTGTCAGCACCGCCGTCTCCTCCCCCACCACAGGGGATTCAAACCGGCCATTCATCCTCTGCACATCGGTCATGGCCCGCCCGATCATCTCCTGGGGCACCTCGATCCGGAACTCGTACCAGGGCTCCAGAAGGACAGACCGGGCTTTCATCAGCCCCTGACGGACAGCCCGGTAGGTGGCCTGCCGGAAATCTCCGCCCTCCGTGTGCTTCTGGTGGGCCCGGCCGGCAATGAGAGTGATCTTCATGTCCGTGATCGGGGCCCCCGTCAGCACTCCTCTGTGCTGCTTCTCCTCCAGATGGGTCAGAATCAGCCGCTGCCAGTTGATGTCCAGCATATCCCGGCTGCAGGCCGTGTCAAATTCCAGGCCGCTTCCCCTCTCCCCAGGTTCCAGCAGAAGGTGCACCTCCGCGTAGTGGCGCAGGGGCTCAAAATGGCCCACGCCCTCCACAGCGTCCTCTATGGTCTCCTTGTACACGATGCTCCCCTCGTCAAAGGAGACCGCCGCACTAAACCGCTCCCGGATCAGGGATTTCAGGACATCGATCTGCACCTCCCCCATGATCTGGGTGTGGATCTCTTTCGTCTCCTCCCTCCACACGATGTGAAGCTCCGGTATCTCCTCCTCCAGCGTCTTCAGCTTCAGATAGAGGCCGTGCACATCGCAGGCAGCCGGAGGCAGTACCCGGTAGGTGAGAACCGGCTCCAGCACCGGAAGAACTGAGGCTGTCTCATATCCCAGCCCCTGGCCGGAATGAGTCCCCAAAAGCCCGGTGACAGCGCATACCACGCCGGGGCCCGCCTCTTGCACGGTCTGAAAGCTGTTTCCCGCGTAGATTCGGATCTGATCCACCTTCTGTCCGGCCCCTTTCCCAGTGTCTGAGTCCGACATATAGGCGTCCATGCTCATCTTCACCCGCAGGCATCCCCCGGTCACCTTCAGGTGGGTCAGCCTCTGCCCGGAGGTATCCCTTGTGATCTTGTACACTCTGGCGCCAAATTCCTCCGGATACCGGGGGTATGCCATGTAGGTTCCCAGTCCCTGAAGGAACTCCTCCACTCCCTCCATCTTCAGCGCTGAGCCGAAGAAGCAGGGGAAAATCCTCCTCTCCCGGATCAGTCCCCGGACACTCTCCTCATCCGGGGCCTCTCCCTCCAGAAAACGCTCCAGCAGCGCCTCGTCGTGGAGGGCCATCCGCTCTTCGAAATCCTCCGGATCGGAAAAGTCCTCGCACTCATCGGAAAGCCGTTTTTTCAGCTCCTCCATAAGCGTCCTCTCATCGGTCCCCTCCTGATCCATCTTGTTGACAAAGAGAAAGACCGGGATATGGTATCTCTCCAGAAGATGCCACAGGGTCTCCACATGCCCCTGGACGCCGTCCGCGCCGCTGATGACAAGAACCGCATAGTCCAGCACCTGTAAAGTCCGCTCCATCTCCGCCGAGAAATCCACATGCCCCGGCGTGTCCAGGAGGGTCACCTTCTTATCCCCGATGACTGTCTCCGCCTGCTTGGAAAAGATGGTGATCCCCCGGTCCTTCTCCATCTGGTCTGTGTCCAGGAAGGCGTCCCTGTGATCCACCCGTCCCAGCTTCCGGATCTGTCCCGTAGTGTATAAAATTCCCTCCGCCAGCGTGGTCTTGCCCGCGTCCACATGGGCCACAAGGCCGACGCATAGGTGGTCCGCGGGCCGCATATCCGCACGGTTTGTTCTATTTTCAGACGTATTTTCCATGAAAATACCCCTTTCTGTACTGTAATAATGACTGTATTATCATAGCACAAAAAGGGGTGTAAGTCGATAAAGCATTGTTTTCGAGGCAGAAAACCATTTTATAAAATTCTGTATCTGCGGCCTTTGTTTTTCCCTATTGCCTCTATTTTTTCAAGCCGTATCAATTCTCTCACTAATTCGCGGGCTCTTGTTTCTT
>ERZ1643246.3292-NODE-3292-length-14115-cov-37.984282_pt1 | contig 14115 bp, 18 predicted proteins | sample MGYA00579265_ERZ1643246 | MGnify/ENA primary metagenome ERZ1643246 (study PRJEB29033, sample SAMEA4952261) | chicken gut metagenome | biome: Broiler Chicken; feature: Gastrointestinal Tract; material: Caecum | place: Ireland | collected 2018 | study: Broiler... | reverse complement strand
GAGGAAAGGCAGAGCCTATCATCATAGGCGGTTACAGCAATTTCCTGTTCCTAAATCAAAAGGGCTTTCCTAAAGTGGCTGGCAACTACGAAAGTATGTTGCGTGGACTTGTGAAGAAATACAACAAGACACATAAAGACCAGCTACCAAACATCACACCGCACTCATTCAGACATACCTACTGCACGAACATGGCAAACAAAGGAATGAACCCGAACACCCTGCAATACATCATGGGACACGCAAACATCACCATGACATTAGGGTACTACGCACACGGTACTTTCAATTCAGCAAAAGCAGAACTTGAAAGACTGGCTCTTGCTTCTTAAATCGGTGATTGTACTACTCATTTACTACTTTTGGTTGCATTTTCATGCTGGTAAATGCCAGCTTATGCAGAGTATCTTCCAAAAGGAAAATGCCGATAAAGCCCTAAAATACAGGCTATACCGACATTTACCAGCTTATGAAAAGATAATCAGAAATTTAGTGAGTTTTTATATATAAGAACAGGAAGGTAACAGTTCAGACAGGTCTGTGCATTCACTGCACAGACCGTAGGAAAACGCAGAGCCTGCGGGCATCCGGCCATCGCGAAGCGATTTTCAATGGCCGGATGCCCGCAGGCTCTGCATTTGATATATATTCCATTGATATCTTTTTGCCTTTTTATCTGCTTTTGCTGTAGCATGCATGCATTTCTTCCCTGCCTGGAAGGAACAGACAGCCCACGGTTACAGAAACAGCATCCGTCAGTGTACGCAGGAGCAGATCGGGGACATCGGCCGCAAACACCAGCGGCATGAAAAAATTAAAAAGCAGCAAATCCACTCCGAACAACACACCTCCCAGGAGAACCGCCCGCTTTATCCTGCCGCCTGCCACAAAGCGGCTCATCCATGCCATCACACAGGCGACTGCCCACCCTGTTATCAGACACCACAGGAGAGTTTCCAACGGCTGCTCTGCAAAGGATGCATAAATATCTGCAGCAAAATACAGAAACAGACGCCCGACCAGAAAGGCGGCTGTAATGCCCAACATCGGAAAGATCCCATAGGTTCGCGGCCGTTTTTCCGCTTTTGCCCTCTCTTTTCCAAACATCCGTCCCAGAAACAACCCCATGACGATAAGCGCCAGACTGTCTGCAATGGGATAGGTGATCCGGTCCATAGCCGCGACATGGGGAAGCGGCTCCCAAAGATACGTCACCCATACGGCACAGCATGCAAGACTGTAGGAAATCCCCTGCCAGAGTCGGTTTCCGTCCATCCGTTCCCGGATAAGCAGAAACATCGCTGCAAAAACAGAGTAAGCGAAAATTCCATAGAGAGTAAACGCCAGCGGCATCGTTCCGTTTTGGGCAAAGCTGCTGGGGGCCAGCACAGTCTGCGTGCCTGCCGGAATCAGAAGCTGTCCCACAATGCGGACCCCGGTAGTAATCAGCCCGATAAGAAACAGTTTCAGAACCGTCTTAATGCAATCTCTCATTCTCCCACTCCCGAATTCTCTCCACGACAGGCTGCAAGGTATCAAAATCTACAAAATCCACCTGTTTTCCATAAGTTTCCATAAGTGCGCGGTCCTCTGCGCTCCATTCCCCAGATGGTCTGTTTTTCAGGGAACGGTAAAGCAGGGACATCATCGTCCGGTGGGACAGGGAGAGCTTTTCATAATCAATCGCTCCGCGCAAATGAAAAAGATCCGCCGCCCCGTATATTCCTGCCGGAAGCTGTTTCTGCAGAGAACGCCGGATATTTTCCCGGTTTTCCGAAATACCGGGATCCGCCAGACCAACCGTTACAATCATCAGTTTCTGTCCGGGCCGCAGCGCCAGATTCCGAAATGTCTTTTTAACTCCTGATACGCCGCCTGCATACAGACTGCCAAGATAAATCATATAGGTTTTGCCTTTGAGCGGCAGCGCCTCATGATAATCCGCAACCGGTATGCCAGTCAGTTCAGAAAGCCGCCCGGCATACCGTCTGGTGCTGCCGTACCGGCTTCCATAAAGAATGATATGCTCCATAACCGTCACCGTATTCCTGTCCGATCTTTTTCGCTTATACTTTAACATAACAATACCAGAAATTACGGGGCATATCTATCAAATTCCGGTAAAATGGATGTAAAAAAGAAGGCCGGCCTTTCTCTCTCAGCCAGCCTCCTTTTTCCGGGCGTCATATTCTTCCCGCAGGATGGAGTAGTAGCTCGCATCGCAGATTCCCTGGTTGTTCCAGTCACTGTGGCGAAGCGTGCCGTCGTATTTCATGCCGCATTTTTTCATCACTTTTCCGGAATTGGGGTTTCGCGGATCATGGCGGGAAGAAACACATCCCGCATGCACCTCTTCAAACAAAAAGCGGATCAGCTCGCCGAGCGCTTCCGAGGTAATCCCCTGATGCCACCGGCTTCTTGAAATACAATACCCGATATGGATCAGTTCTGCCTGTTCCTTAATGGAAACCACACTGATATTTCCAATCACCTCTCCAGTCTCTTTTATCACAATCGCCCAGTTATAAAAATCCGGCCGGTCATACTGTCCGATCCATTCGCTGAGGATTTTCTCTGAAACTTCGACATTTTTATGGGTCGGCCAGGTAAGGTATTTCGTCACTTCCCCGTCTCCGGCCCAGTTCCGGTACATTGCCGGAGCATCGTCCAATTGAAATCTCCTCAGAACCAGGCGTTCTGTCTCCAGTGTTACCGTTCCCTTGTGTTCCATATGCGCCTCTCCTTCCAGTACATTTTTTGCAACAGCCCCTTCTGTGGACCGGTTCAGACAGTCGGACCTCAGTAAGTCCCTCTCACTCCTGAAATGCCTCGTTCAGTTCCTCCGTGCCCGGAAGCACGAATCTTCCGTCCTCAATCAGAGAAATCTCCGAACCGTCCGCCCTCTGTACGCGAATATAATCCAGCTCATCATAAGGGATCGTAATATCGGTGTGGCATCCGAAGTAGGCCTTTCCGGGATCTTCTTTTCTCCGGAGAGAAATCTCGTTGTCTCTGGCAATAATCTCTTTTCCGTCCGGATTGAACACCGCCGTATCCTCCGCCCAGCTGTAGCAGGTGTCTCCCATCGCAAAATGAGGTCCCATCTTCTCCGCAATCAGAATCGGAAGCTTGTCGGCAATCTGATACTTCTGCGCCATCACATAGGCCGTTGTATTGGTGCCGATCGCAAACTCACCGATGGGCAGCGTCGGATGATGAAACAGAAGATTTGCCTCGATGTATTTCCTGTTTTCCGCCTCCTGGCCAAAATTTGTACAGCTGTACTCTGTAATCATTCCGTCCTTCAGCGTCAGGCACAGATTTCTGTAATTCAGTTCATTCAGATAAACGGAAGAGACATGAAGCACGCCGTCTGTTCCTTTCAGCACCGGGGAGGTAAACACCTCGCCCACCGGAATGTTTACATCCGCAACACAATTCTCAAAATTCGTCTGTTTTTCCGGGTTCTCCAGCTGGTGGAGCTGAATCCGGAGATCTGTCCGGTTTTCTCCTTTTCCTTTCACATGCACCTGGCTTCCCTGATCCAGCGCGTCAATCAGATGCTGCTGAATTCTCTGATACTTCCGGTAATCCAGCGTATTGATCTTCACAGTTTCCCGGAAAATCTCCTCGAACCGGTCCCCGATCTCGGGAACCGGATAGGCGATGATTGTAAAGCTGCGCTCCTCACCGATAATATAGCGGTTTGTGATCTGCCCTGCCTCATTGTCATACCGCACCTGAAGCTTCTGCTGTTTCTCGCTGAAAGACGGCGCATATTTATTTGCCCGGGGCGTGAACGGTTTCTCCCCGAAAATTTCAATGACCGCCGGCCCTGCATGAGTATTGGCCTCTGTTTTATGCCGTTCATAGGCCACCTGCATCGCCCGCAGCCTGCGCTGCACGAGATCCTCGTCCAGAAACAGCGCCGTATCTTCCCTGTGATCATAATCGAACTGCTTGTTTGGAATCGCTCCGGAATATCCGGTCCGGAGACCTCTGCGGTTTCTGTCCGCCACATGAACCGCGCTGCGGTAAATCACCGGCTGCAGTCCCATCTCCTCAAACTGCAGGATCGCCGCGCGCACCATCCGCTCGAAGCCCAGATGATAGCGGATATTGACCGTTTTCTTTTTGGAAAGATCCTTATTTCCGAGAACAAAACCGATCCGGTAGCCTTCCGTATAAGTCTTCGCCATCGCATCGATCTCTTCCTGCGGCAGCCGGTTCAGAAACTCCGCGGTTTTCCGCTCGTTTTCCGTAACGTATTCTCCGTACCGGTACAGATACCGCAGATCCGTCAGATCCGCATTCCGTACAAGATCCGAAGCGAAAGTCAGTGACGGATCCACCTGCTCTCGGATGCGATATTCCATGGTTTCATCCGTATAATCACTGACGTACCAGTAGAGGACATCCCGAAGCGCAGACTTTGTCGGCAGTTCCTCTTCTTCAAACATCCTGTAAATCTCCAGAAACAGTTCCATGACAATCACACAGTCCCACAGGCGTTCTTCATAGACGGATACGACCATTCTCTGCACCTCTGCCCACAGACAGCTGAGCATCTGTCCGTAGCCGTCCCCAAGCATCTGCACCGCATACGCCGGATTTCCGTAGGAATGCTCATATCTTCCGGAAAGAAGCTCCCGGTACGGCGCTTCATTCAGAACTTTCAGCTCGTCCTCATCCGCAGTCTCCAGCACGCCGTTTTTCAGACGTCCGCCCACTTCCTGGAGCTTTACAATATATTTTGCCGTTTCTGAAAAATACTCCCGATATGCAACCGGGACACTCGTTTCATCCGGAATCTGCCGGATTCTCTCCAGAGAAAGTTTCCAGCGTTCCATGAGAAACTCTCTCTCTTCCGCGTCGTTCCTGCAGTCAGTCATCTGTTCCATCCTCTCTGTTATTTTTCTTTCTGTCTGTCATCGATCAGTTTTCCATCGCTCACATTTTTTTCCAGCAGCTGTTTCATATATTCCCAGATTTCTAGGGAACCGGCGCCCGTACGCTCGTTGCGTTTCAGAACCTGTGAAACTCTGACCTGATGACTGGTCCAGTCTTTTCCCTCATTATAATCATTCAGGAGCATCGGCTGAAAATTGTCCATCGTGTGAGCAAACTTTGCCTCCGGCGTTTCGCAGGCCTCAAACTCCTCCCACAGCCCCTTCAGCTTCCCCTTCTGATCCTCCGGAAGCAGCCCGAAGATCCGCTCTGCCGCTTTCTTCTCCCGCTCTTCCTTCGTGCGGTTGGCCGCCTCATCGTATGCGTAGGTATCCCCTGCGTCGATCTCTACCAGATCATGAACCAGAATCATTACCATTGTCTTTGCGAGGTCGATCGGTTCATTGGAATACTCCTGCAGCAGCCACGCCATCAGCGCCATATGCCAGGCGTGCTCCGCATCTCCTTCTCTTCTGGAATACCCGCAGATATGCGTCTGCCGCTCGATCTGTTTTTCCCGGTCAGCTTCCAGAATAAATTCTATCTGCCGGTTCCACCGTTCCAGGTTCATCTCAAATCACACTCCTATCAGAAACAGGGAAAGCCACAGGACAGCGAGCACTCCGCAGGAAACCGATCCGATGACCGACCGACCGTGGCTCACCTTCGTCTCCCGAAAGCTTTTCAGCCCCAGATAAAATCCGTAAATGGCCGTCAGCATGGCAAACAGCGCCACCGCGCCCACATAGACGCCTGCATTCCCGCCAAGAAAGAATGAGAGAAACGCGTCCACCACGAAAAGGCCTCCGGAAACCACCGCCAGACGGACGGAGGATCCGCCTCCCTCAGATTTCTTTCTGATAAAATTATAGTTATACTTCTTCGCCATACCTGTGTCTCCTGATTTTATCACATAGTAAAAAAATCCAGTATCCGCTTACCGCACCCAGCGTGTTCAGCATCAGATCATCCACATCAAAGCATCCGACCTTGCAGATCAGCTGCACAGTCTCAACACCGAGACTGAAGGCAAATCCCAGCAATGTCACCAGCCATCCGCTGCGCATCCTCCGGTGCATAACCGGAAGAAAGAATCCAAACGGCCAGAAACCGATCACATTTCCTGCCAGATTCAGAAACGCCGCCAGAAAGCCTACCTGATGGCGATAACGCCAGAATCTCCGAATCTCCTGAAACAACACCAGATTATATCGGTAATCCTGCTCCGCAAAGGAATCCCTCCCGTAAATTTCAGCAAAAAACAGAAAATATACCAGAAGCAGGACATAAATCACAAACAGAATCCGGCCGATCACACGGATTCTGTTCTTTGTTTCTGCTTTCAATGACTTCTCCCTTTCAACGCCAGAATGTGCCTGAGATCAGAATGTAATCTCCGCTCGCCGTTTCAGGAGTTTCGCACCGTTTACAATCATCAGCACGCCCATTGTGACTCCCGCCACAAGAAGAAGCACTCCCATCGCAATGTTTCCGCCGCCGGTACGTCCCATAGTCCTGAAAACTTTTTCGTTCATATACAACACCTCTTTAACTTTGGATTCATTTACTTTGCGCCGTATTCCGCATAATATGCATCGATTGCAGCTTTCATGGTATCGTCAATGACAATTTTTCCCTGGCAGGGTCTGTTGTACAGGTATTCAATGACTTCTTCCATCGTGACAATCGCGTTTGCCGGGAATCCGTAGGTCTCCTGAATTTCCTCCAGCGCACTCTTTGTTCCCTTGCCTCTCTCCATACGGTTCAGAGACACCATCAGACCTTTGATCTGCACATCCCCCTGCGCCTGGATAATCGGGAACATCTCCTCAATGGATTTTCCGGATGTCGTCACGTCCTCAATAATCACCACCCGGTCGCCGTCCTTGATCTTGCTTCCCAGAAGGATGCCGGTGTCCCCGTGATCCTTTACTTCTTTCCGGTTGGAACAGTAGCGGATATCCACGCCGTACAGCTCACTGATGGCCATTGTCGTGGCAACGCTCAGCGGAATCCCTTTGTAAGCCGGCCCGAACAGCACATCAAAATCCAGACCATAATTGTCGTGGATCGCCTTAGCGTAATACTCTCCCAGCCGTCTCAGCTGTGTTCCCGTCACATAGGCGCCCGCGTTCATGAAAAACGGGGACTTCCGTCCGCTTTTCAGTGTGAATTCTCCGAATTTCAGCACCTGGCTCTCCACCATAAATTCAATAAATTCCTGCTTGTATGCTTCCATTGTTCAAACCTCCGTTATTTTCTTTTATCGTATGTGAATAACAAAATCCTGTTTTCATCCGTAACCTCTGCAGAACAGCGCACGTCAGAATCACAAATAATCTGTACTCCGCAGCGGATACGCCGCAGTCTGCAGACTTTTCGCAGTGCCTCTTCCCGATACGGTGTATCGCAGAAAAGAACCGCTCCAATTCTTTTCAATTCTAACATACCTCCCGGCGTTTTTCAATTATAACAGCCTGAATCCTGCAGGAATTAGTGTAACAGTTCAGCCAGGTCTGTGCATTCACTGCACAGGCCGTATGAAAACGCAGAGCCTGCGGGCATCCGGCCGTATGAAATCGTCAGGTTTTAATTCTACAGGGGATGAAGTTTCCTGTTATATAGAAAACCGCCCGGAACAGCCACGCGCTGTACACGCATGACGCTCCGGACGGTTAACATGGTAATCAAAACTTTACTGAACCGCTCCGATCAGCTCATGAATATCGCTGATATGGTATGTTCTCATATATTCCTCAATCCCGTGGACCGTCTCCACCGTCGCATAGGGATTGACGAAATTTGCCGTTCCAATGGAAACCGCCGTTGCGCCTGCCATCAGAAACTCCAGCGCATCTTCCGCATTGGAGATGCCGCCCATACCGATGATCGGAACATTCACCGCCTGCGCCACCTGATAGACCATCCGGACCGCGATCGGCTTCACTGCCGGTCCGGACATTCCGCCGGTCTTGTTGGCCAGCGCAAAGGTTCTCCGGTGAATATCAATCTTCATCCCCGTCAGAGTATTGATCAGGGAAAGGACATCCGCACCGCCGCTCTCTGCCGCCCGCGCCATCTCTGTAATATCCGTAACATTGGGACTCAGCTTCATGATCACCGGCTGCTTCGCATATTTCTTCACTTCCCGGGTGATAGCCTCCACTGCTTTCGGATCCTGTCCGAAGGCAATACCGCCTTCCTTTACATTCGGACAGGAAATATTGATTTCCAGCAGATCCACAGGCTCGTCGGACAGACGTTCCACAACCTCGCAGTAATCTTTCGTACTTTTTCCACAGACGTTGACGATTACCTTCGTGTCAAATTTCTTCAGAAACGGAAGATCACGCTTACAGAACATCTCCATTCCCGGATTCTGAAGTCCGATGGCATTCAGCATGCCGCCGTAAACCTCGGCGATTCTTGGCGTCGGATTTCCCGGCCACGGCACATTGGCCACGCCTTTCGTCACAACCGCGCCAAGCTGGTTCAGATCCACAAACTCGCTGTACTCCGCCCCTGACCCGAAAGTGCCGGAAGCCGTCATCACCGGGTTTTTCAGTTTCACACCGGCCAGGCTGACGCCCAGATTCAGGGTTTCCTTCTTCATCATACTTCCACCTCCGTGCTCAGAAATACCGGACCGTCCTTACAGATCCGCTTGTTGTGGACCAGAGAATGCCCGTCAATCTCTGTGGATTTGCAGACACAGGCAAGACATGCACCGATTCCGCAGGCCATCCTCTCCTCCATGGAAATCCAGCAGGGAATTCCTTTTTCCAGCGCATAAGCCTTGATCGCCCGCAGCATCGGCGTCGGTCCGCAGGCGAAAATCACGTCCGCCTCCAGCCGGTTCGCCCGCACTGCATCGAGAACATTTCCCCTCGTACCCGCGCTGCCGTCCTCTGTCGCCAGATACAGCTCACCGGCTGCATTCAGCTCCTCTGTCAGAAACAACTCGTCCCGATAACCGGAGACAATCAGCTTTTCCCCCTGAATCGCCTTCGCCGTCTCAAGCATCGGAGGGATTCCGATCCCTCCGCCCATCAGCATTACGCGCTTTCCTTTTGTCTCCTCCAGCGGAAACCCGTTGCCCAGCGGTCCGAGAATATCAATCGAATCCCCGGAGCGAAGTCTGGAAAACTCCCGGGTTCCGCCGCCTGCGATTCGGTAAACAATGCGCAGCGCCCCTTTCTCCCGGTCGATCTCACACAGAGAAATGGGCCGCGGAAGCAGCTTGCCCGCATCCTTTGTGTAGACAGAGATAAACTGTCCCGGTTTCGCCTCTTTCGCGATCGCTTCCGTGGAAATCCACATGCTGTAGATATCCTTCGCGATGCATTCCTGGCTGATAATCTTGCAACACTCTTTGATTTTCATACTGTTTCTCCTCATTCTGTATGAATTTTTCTGTTTTCGCCAACAGTCTCCGCAGGAAATTTTTCCTGCGGAGACTGCAAAAATCATAACTGTTCAGCCAGCCGAACAGTTACAGACACCATATGTTTACAGGCGCCGGCTGGCATCCCTATCTGACTCAGGCATTCTCCAACGCTGTACGGATGTCCGTCACCATGTCCACAACTGCCTGACGGGACGCGTCCGCAAAATTTTCCGCGCCGAAGGACGCATATTTCTCCTGTTTGTACGCAGCGATAATGCCTCTGGACGAATTAACGATCGCTCCCAGACCATCCTCATTGAAGAAATGCACCAGATCCTTGCCCTGTCCGCCCTGTGCGCCATAGCCCGGAACCAGGATATAGGCTTTCGGCATGATACTTCTCAGCACCTTTCCCATCTTCGGATACGTTGCGCCGACAACAGCTCCGATATAGCTGTAGGAATCGCCCATATGCTCCTCGCCCCATGCGGCAACCTGTTCGCCGACCCACTCATACAGCGGGCGTCCGTCGATCAGCCTGTCCTGGAACTCTCCGCTGGAAGGATTGGAGGTTTTTACCAGAATAAACAATCCCTTCTTCTCCTCCTTGCAGACCTTGATAAACGGCTTCACTCCGTCGGAACCGAGATATGGATTCACCGTCGCGAAATCCTCATGAAATCCGGCGTAGGATCTGGAACCAACCTGAACGTGTCCCAGATGTCCCACTGCATAGGCCTCGGAGGTAGAGCCAATGTCTCCCCGCTTGATGTCTCCGATCACTACCAGACCTTTCTCCTGGCAGTAGGAAACTGTTTTTTCATAGGCAGCCATTCCCGGAACGCCGAACTGCTCGTACATGGCAACCTGCGGCTTTACCGCCGGAATCAGATCGCAGGTAGCGTCTACGATCGCCTTGTTGAACTGCCAGATGGCTTCCGCCGCTCCTTTCAGCGTCTCACCGTACTCTGCAAACGCTTTTTTCTGTACATGCTCCGGCACATAGGACAGCATCGGATCCAGTCCCACGACGATCGGCGCGTTGGTTGCCTTGATTTTTTCGATCAGTTTATTAATCATCTTTACCCTTTTCTCCTCATTTTACGATTTTTAACAACTTTTATTTCGCTTGATATACAATCTTTCCGCCGCAGATTGTATACTTCACGCTTCCCCTGACCTTTTTCCCTCCAAACGGAGTATTTTTCCCTCTGGACACAAAAGTTTTCGGGTCGATCACATACTCCTCGTCCGGGTCAATGATCGTCACATCCGCATCCATGCCCGGCTTCAGAGATCCTTTCTGCCCCATATGAAGAATTCTGGCAGGGTTGTAGCTCATCTTCTCCGCCATCTGCATCGGCGTCAGGATTCCCGTATCCACCAGCTCTGTAATTGTCAGCGCCACGCTTGTCTCAAGACCGACGATTCCAAACGGCGCCTTCTGGAAGCTCTGCTGCTTCTCGTCAAACGCGTGAGGCGCATGATCTGTACTGATCACGTCGAAGATATCGTCTTTCAGCCCCTGCTTCAGAGCCTCCACATCCTCCTTCGTACGAAGCGGCGGATTCATCTTAAAGTTTGTATCGCCCTGAACCATATCGTCCGTAGAGAGCGTGAAATGATGCGGGCACACTTCCGCAGAGATGGATACCCCGTTTCTGCGCGCCTCCTCTACCATTTTTGCGCTGTCCTTTGTGGAACAATGGCACAGATGCAGATGCGCGCCGGTCTCTTTTGCAAGAACGATATCACGGGCAATGATCACATCCTCAACCGCATTGGAAATCCCGGGAAGCTTCCATTCTTCCGACTTGTCTCCCTGATTCATGCAGCCGCCGTGCACCATATTGATATCCTCGCAGTGGGCAAGTACCGGAAGATTTCTTTTCGCTGCGATCTTCATTGCCTCCTCGTAAAGATATGCATTCATCACCGACTTGCCGTCCTCGCTGATCGCCGGAATCCCTGCGTCCGCCATCCCGTCAATGTCTGACAGTTCCTGACCCATCATTCCTTTTGTGATCGCTCCCACCTGCAGAACATGGATCGGCGCATGCTGGCGGGCCTTATTCGTCACATAGCGGACACGGTCCGGATTGTCGATGACCGGCTTCGTATTCGGCATGGCCAGAACGGTTGTCACACCGCCTTTTGCCGCAGCCATCGCGCCGGTAATAACATCCTCCTTATGGGTCTGCCCCGGATCTCTGAAATGCACGTGCATATCGATCAGGCCCGGCATTACATAACACCCTTCTGCGTCAATGATCTTCGCCGCATTGTCTGAAAGCTCTTTTGCCACTTTTGCGATCTGTCCGTTCTCGATCAGGATATCGCAGATCTCATCCAGACGGCTGTCCGGATCAATGACACGACCGTTTTTGATTAAGATTCTCATAATCTGATTTTCCTCGTTTCTGTTTCTTTTTCAGCGCTTTCCCAGCGGTATCCGGCTTTGAAAACCGCTTTTCCACGGTCTGCGCAGGGAATACACAACCTGGCTGAAAGACAACATGATTTTCTCTTTTATCATACACGAAATCCTCTGTGAAATAAAGAGTTTTTTGTAACAGTTCAGCTGGCTGAACTGTTACAGTTTTTTCTTGACTTTTTCTATTCCTGATACTATAATGAAGGCAATTAAGAGAATGTTGTGGATGTAATACGAGGTCACTAGCTATTAGAGATTATATTAACGATTCACCTTCAATATAATCTGTAATAGCTGGTGAATTTTTTTCTCCGAAAAACTTCGCCCGCTTACGGTGAGCAGGTCTCGCCGACATCACGTTTATTTATTTTCTATGGAGGTAACACACAATGAACAAGGGAACTGTAAAATGGTTTAATGCAGAGAAAGGCTATGGCTTCATCACCGGAGAAGACGGAAACGACGTTTTCGTACACTTTTCCGCAATTCAGGGCGAAGGCTTCAAGACTCTGGACGAAGGCCAGGCTGTAACCTACGATCTGACCGAAGGCGCTCGCGGAATGCAGGCTGCCAACGTTGTAAAATGCTGATCGTCTCCGACGAAAGCGTACACATTTGAGCCGTTTGCTCAAAAAAACAGGGGGACCGCTGTTTTCCATACAGCAGTCCCCCTGTTTTTATCTTACATTACTCAGTCTGGGCAGTATCCGTGTCTTCCAGAGAAGAACTGATCTCAGACAGATAATCCTGAATTCCCGTCACGTTCATCGTCGTCGTGACAGCCTCACGCTCGCTCTCCCTTTGTGCCTGCACGTTGCTGTAAACTGCCATGGAAAACCAGGCGATCAGCCCTCCAAGCACCAGTACCGTTGCCGTACACTCCAGACGGAACAGCCATTTCTCGCGGCGCATAATCTTCTGACGACTTGCTTTCTCTTTTTTATATTTGTCAACTTTTTCCTGACTCATCTTCTGACTTCCTTTCCAGCGCTGTAATACTTTCCGCCGTTTCACACGGCTGCACAATTATTTTCGATTATACTACAGATTCCGTCAAAAGAAAAGCCCTTAATCGCCAAAATCATAAGACCGGTAGTTACAGTTCAGCCAGGTCTGTGCATTCCCTGCACAGACCTGGCTGAAAACATAGCGCCTGCGGGCATCCGTCCCATCGCTAAGCGTTTTTTATCGTCAGATCACCACGATCACACCGCCGTCGTTGGCGTACATACTGCTTACTCCCCGTGTGTCCAGAATAAAGGAATCCTTCACATGGATTCTCTCAAGAATCGCATCTCTGACGATCTCCGCGCGCTCCGGACAATTACAGTGAGAAATTGCCAGTACCTTTTTCTCCGGTTCCCTGACGTCCTTCACAATGTAATCCACCATCTTCATCAGCGCTTTATTGATTCCCCGCGCCTGATCCAGCTGACAGATCGTCCCTTCCGGCGTAGAGCCCATCACCGGCTTGATTTTCAGCGCTGTCGCCACAAAGGCTTTCAGATTGGAAAGACGTCCGTTCTTTCTGAGCGTCTCAAGATTTTCCAGCACGAAATACGTATTCTGCCCGGAAATATACTGCTCCACAGTGTCAACCAGCTGCCCGAAAGGCATCCCCTCTTTTTCACACTCTGCGATTTTTCTTACGATCAGGGTTTCTCCCACAGAAGCGCTTCTGGAATTAAACACATGGATTTTCTTTGTCCCATCCTGTTCCATCGCCAGACTTCTGCCCAGCATCGCGCTGTTATAGGAGCCGCTCAGCTCGGAGGAGAGCGTCACCGCATACTGATGATCCTCTTCTCCCTCAAAAGCTTTCTGATACACTTCCGGGGACGGACATGCAGATTTGGGGCATTCCGGACAGGCCGCAACCTTTGCCAGAAAACTTTTCTGATCAAATGTCTCATCATCGACAATCGTCTCTCCGCCAACCTCAAGGGTCAGGGACGCGGTCTCAATTCCCGGATCTCTCCTCATCTCCTCCGTCAGTTCGCAGCAACTGTCTGCAATAATATGATAGGACATAACTCATACCTCCAAAATCTCTCGATCTTCTATCCATATCTTTCGCACAGCCAGATAGCCGTGTCAACATCTCATCATCTGGTTTTAATAACTACATTCTATGATAGCATACTCTTACTGCCAATGCAAAACATTTTTGCTGTCTTTTTTTCTTTTTTTGAGGTATACTAATTATATCGAACACGAAACGGAACCGCCCCGTCTGCATGTTCTGACCGTATCATCGGAAAGCAGGCAGGCCATTTTGTACATATTATACAGAAAGCTTCCTGTATAATTTAAATCAAGGAGTTGACCAAAGAAAATACCTCAAGTA
>ERZ1643246.3291-NODE-3291-length-14116-cov-5.902923_pt1 | contig 14116 bp, 17 predicted proteins | sample MGYA00579265_ERZ1643246 | MGnify/ENA primary metagenome ERZ1643246 (study PRJEB29033, sample SAMEA4952261) | chicken gut metagenome | biome: Broiler Chicken; feature: Gastrointestinal Tract; material: Caecum | place: Ireland | collected 2018 | study: Broiler... | reverse complement strand
GGCGTCCAGCGAGTGGGTGGACGCGCAAACCGGCATATAGGCGGGTGGTGCAATTGGCAGCACGACGGTCTTTGGAACCGTATGTTGCAGGTTCGAGTCCTGCCCCGCCTGCGAACCATTCACGGAGGTGGACCGGTCCCGCGAACTCTCTGTCGTGGGGGGCGCGGGGCTGGTCCCGGCGGCCGCCGATCCGTGGATGGTTTTCCGGCTGGTGCTTCGCCAATACGAAGCCGGCGCCTGCGGCCGGGCATTGGCGGACGGGTTGATCACCGTCCGCAAGGGGTGTAGCTCAATGGCAGAGCCGCTAGCGGATGCCGGTTCGAGTCCGGCCGCCCCGCGCTTGGACGGGCCTTGGTGCAGGCCTCGCCCGCAACCCGGAACGGGTTGGAACGGTCGAAGACACGCCATCTTCGGCAACACCATTGGCGATGGTGAACGCATCCCGCATATGCGCCGATCATGACGGTGGGTATGCGCGGGGCTGTAGCTCAGAGGACAGAGCGCCGGCGTTTAATCCGGAGGTCGCGGAGTTCGATTCCCGCCAGCCCACAAATACGCGGATAGCTCAGTCGGTAGAGCGGCGGTCTCCAAAACCGCAGGCCGGAAGTTCGAACCTTCCTCCGCGTGCGAACCGCCCCACGGGGCGGGCGGCTTGCCCGACCGGCAGGGTCGTACCATCCGAGGGTGCGGCTGAGTGCCGGTCAAGGTAGGCGGCAATCCTGTGGGGTGGTTCCGGCTGATTCTAGATACTCAGTCGTTGGGGAGCCAGTGGTTCCCATAGCTGATCCACCAGGTGTGGAAACAGTCCCCTGGGTCGTCGGCAACCACCGGCGGCCCTTGCCCAATCCCGCCCCCATGCTTTGTTCTTCGGCAAGGACGGTATGGCGTTGTGGGGTGTGACGCATAGAGGCATGGCGACCCACAACATTCGAGGAAACGAGGGCGAGCAACGCATGGGCAACATGGACCATATCAACAGCGGCGACGAGACCGCCATCATCCCCGTCATCGACATGGCGGCCACCAAGGAGGACACATGGGAGGACACGGCCCGTCCACGGTTGCCGCACACGGGCTTCGGCGGCTATCAGCCGGCCGCGGTGGACGCGGCGATCGGTGATTACGAACGCCGGTTGGGCCAGGCGAAATCCCAAGCGAACAGCGCATGGGCGCAACATGACCTGGTGGTGGCCCAGCAACGGGAACTGATCGAGGAGAACAAACGGTTGGCCACGCACAACGAACAGTTGCGTCACCAGTTGGAGCAGGCCCGGCATGATGCGGCCAACAGCATCGAGGCGTTGGCGAAGCAACAGCAGGGGTTCGTCAACGATTGCCGTGCGCGCGGCGAACGGCTCGTCCAGGAGGCGCAGCAGCAGTGCGACCAGTTGACGGCCCGGGCGCAACAGGAGGCGGACAAGACCGTGGCTGCCGCCCACACACAGGCCGACCAAATGGTCGCGTCCGCGCAGCAGACCGCGAAGGAACTGGCCGAACGGGGACAGGCGGCAGTGCAGGAGGGTGAACGGCAGGCGGCGCGGATCGTGGAGGATGCGAACCGGCAGTCCGAACAGCAGACACGTCAGGCTCAAGGGGAGGCGGACCGGATCGTCAAGGACGCCACGGCGCATGCGCAGCAGGTGCAGGCCGAGTGCGACCGGATGGTGGCGCAGGCCCGTGAGCAGGCGGCGCATGCGAAGGGCGTGTACACCGAGTACATGGAGAAGCTGCGCGCGTTGGCGGATAAGCTCAACAGCGTGGTGTGACCCATAAGGGGCAGGTACAGGCGCGCGCACGCCACGAGGGGCCGGGTGTCCCATCCCGGCCCCTCGTGGCGTGCGTGGCGTTCAGTCGAGGTGGTTCTCGTCATAGGTGCGCACGTAATCCTCCGGTTCCATGAGGAAAGCGTCACTGAAACCGTTGATATGGATGTAGATGCTGTTGTTGTATGCCTGCAACAGGTGGCGTTCGGGTTCGCCGATGAAACGGTCGCCGGTGAGCACGGGGCGTACACGCGCACGGGCCGGGCTGCACGGGTCGCCGTCCATGCGGACGGCTATCCGGCGGGTGGTGACGGTCTTGCCCGTCGCGGACACGGCGACGACCTCGTAGAAATCGTTGAACGTCATATCATATCCCCACATGCAGTGGAAGATGTCACCCACATGCACCTGCCCGATGGCGGCGCTGTTGTCCCGTGAACGGCGCTGTTCGGGCTCGCCTATGATGGCGAGTGTGTAGCGGGGTTCATGGTAGACGCGTTGGAATTGCTCCAGATCCTTCCCTACACCACGCATGGTGCGGTATTTGCGATCGGAGTAGCGTGTGATCTCACGTCCGTCCGTGGCGTGTTCCGTAATCTGCACCTGCAACATTTCGGATTCCTCCTGTTCAATCCGGTATTGCCGTCATGCGTCCGTGGAAAATACAAACAGCCGTGACAAGACACTAAGCTGGTCACGGCTGTTTCTGTAGAATCCCTACTCATTCTGCAATCGTTTGGGAAGTCACATTCCACCAACCTCCGTAGAACTCGGCATCCACTGAAATAAACTCAATGGTTTCACCGTCCTTTTCCACAGTAAGGTAACCGGTCAACTCGGTTGTATCCAAACGTTCGAGCCAGACTTCACGCTTCACGATCGTGAACCCATCCGCAGGTGTCCCAAGGATGAACAGGCTGTCCAACACCTCCTGCGCTTGAATAATGAGCGCCTCCCGATCATTGGCATCATAAGTCATGTTCCGCTCCTTACAAGGTCATATCAGTAATCGTGATACCTGTCACATGCGTCCCGGCAGGACGGTTTCCGGCCATGGCGGAACGCAACGTCCGCCGCGGCCGGAGGCGGGGGGGAAGGCCGCATGTCCCGTGTTGGGTCATGTGTTCCCGATTAAGGTCAACCAAACACCTACCATTCCGAACTGGAAATGTTCTTCACACGGCTCATTGAGGCCGGCCAAACACCTACTGCTCATGGAGGAGTCGATCTTCACGCAATCGAAGGCATCGCCTTGCGGGGCTGGGGCGGGGATGGGGCGCCACCATTCCGCGCCGTCATATTCGCAACGGACCAGCATGGCGCCATCCGTGAACCGGACGCACAGGTCGGTTGCGATCTCCTGATCGCCATACCCGTTGTCGTAGCGTACCCTGAGCACCGGTTCGGCTTGATTCCAGGGCAATTGCAGCCGTCCGTCCTCACTGCCCACGTACAGGACGTCATCGGTGGTGTGCCCGGATTCCTCGATGGCGTCCAGTGTTTCCTCCAATAGATACATGATTGCGCCCTTTCCTTGTGGCCCTGTAGGTTGGTTGGTTGGTGTCAGTCGGTGTTCCCGTCGAGCATGACCCGTGTGATGTAGTCCAATGTCCGGCCGTGCAATCCCGTGTACAACTGTTCGTCCTCCACCATGGCCGCCTTGGTGTCATCGTCCGCGAACTCGCTGGCATTGATCTCGATGTAGTCGAGGGCCTCCGCGTACCCGGTGTCGTCGTGCGTCATGACGGCGATGGTGCCCATATTGGGTTCGTCCACGATGATAGGGAACGTCAGCCACACCTCCGGCGCGTCCATGAACCGTTGATCGGCGATATTCCAGGAACGTTCACCGCCCATGTACAGGGCGACCGAATCATCGCCCCTCATTGGCGGGTTGGCTTCGATGGTCTGCACGGTGAAATCGGTCTGGTGCCCGTCCACATACACATGTTCCATGAGCGATTCGACTGCCTGTTCGATGTCGGTGATGCCGGTACGCATTTCGGGTTCCTCCCTACATATCCGTATGGTGTGTGTCACCTGCCCCCATGCGTCCCCGCACCGGCCGAGAACAAAGACAGCGCCCCGGGCCTGCCATGGGCAACGGTCATTGGGGTGTGATGCGCACCGTGGCCGGTTCCTGCATGGATACGGCCACCAGCCAACACACCGGGTACGCCGGCGTCTGCGTCTGGCGGTTGCGCAGGTCCCGCAACCGTTGGTACTCGTGTTTCCACTCGTCGAACCGGCGGGCCACCTGTTCGGGGCGAACATCCCCATGGCAGACCGGGCACCGGTTCCACCAGCCGCCACGCACCCCGCAATACTCCACATTGAGCATGGACCGGCACTGGGGGCACTCCACCATCCCATTGGCGGGCTTGTGGGTTTTCCACCACGCCCGGTCACGGGCACGTAGTTTGGCCCGCAACCCCCGTAACCGCTCATCCAATGCGGCATCATCCATGGGTTCGGGGCGCATGGCCTCATCATGGTAGAGCACGGCGGGCAACGCCATCCCGTTGGCATGGTCCTGCAACCATTGCACCGCCTGGCCGGTGTCCGCGCACACCACATCCGCGTGCATGGCCACCGGCATGGCATCCAACCCCATGGCATGGCGTTGTCCGGTGACCAGCTGTTGCACCTGCGCCAATGTGGCGTCCGGGCCCAATGTGAGCACTTCCATATTCCACCGCTCCTTGCCTTACCGATCAAACACATTCGAGGGGTGTGATGCGTCCTGTGGTTGGACGCATCAGGCCGGGGCATGACGAACAGCTCGCTTCTGGCCGCGCAAGCGAACGCGGACGATGAATTCTACACACCCCTGTTCGAGATAGAACACGGTCTGGCGCCATACCTGGACCGGTTGCGGGGCGCGCGCATCCTGTTGAACACCAACGACGGGCAATGGAGCATGTTCTGGCAGTACCTGACTGGCCGCTTCCACGAGTTGGGGCTGCGGGAGGTGGTGAGCATGGAGTACAACCCCGATCATGGCACCCTGTTCGCCCAACCCGGCGACACCGGGCGTCTGCACCATTACGACGGACAGCGCATGTGGGTGGAGGACACGCATGACAGCGGCGGCTTCGACGCGCCCAGTGGCCTGGACGCGTTGCGCCACACGGACGTGGTGCTCGGCAACCCGCCCTTCACCCGGTTGCATGACTACGTGCCCCTGTTGTTGGCCGCGCCGGTGAATTGGCTGATCGTCGCGAACATCCACTGCGTGCTGTACTCACGGATCCTGCCCGCGTTCATCCAAGGACAAGTGCGGGTGCGCACCGGCAACGGGGGCATGTGGTTCAGACTGCCCGAGGGCTGTACGCCGCATGCGCGCATGCGGCGTGTGGACACGGATGGGCGGCCCATGGTGCGGGTGACGAACACGGGATGGTTGACGAACATGCCAACCGAACCGGCTGTGTTCACGCCCACCCACCGGTATGACCCGCACACCAACCCCCTGTATGACACGATCAACGCGGTCGACGCGGCCAGCCGCAACCTCATCCCTTGCGATTGGGCGGGGCGTGTGGGTGCGCCGGTGAGCATCCTCAACCGGTGGCCGGCCGGCTACCGGCCCGTAGGGATGCTCAGCACCGGGCACGGCCCCCTGGACCATGGGGCGCCCACCGTCCAGGGGCGTGCGTTGTACAAACGCATCCTGATCGAACCGGGCCCATGGGCCGGCGTGCTAGAGCAATAGGTCGTCATGGACGGTCACGTCCAAAAACACCACCGTCCCATTGTCCACGACGTATCCCAACCGGGGTGCGCTGGGCATGCGGCTGATCGACGTGCGTTGCACCGGCAACCCATGCCAGGTGCGTGTGGGCATGCCGGCGCCGGTGCCCGCACGCAACGGGTGCGTGCCACGCGCGAAGGAACATGTGTCCAATCCCAGCAGCACCTCCACCATCACATCCACCGTCTTCCACCGGTCCGCGCTGTGCGGCCACTGCTCGAACGAGTCCGCATACCGCCATTGGGCCGGCAATGGCCGGGAGGGTTTCTCCGCGGCCGGGATGCGCTGCAACCACCGGTAGCGGACCATATAATCGAGCCGTTCACACCAGTCCACACTCCACTGGTCCGGGTCGGGCACCAACGCGCGCAACCGTTCCAGTTCGCGTTTCTGCTCACGCACCCGTTCGCGCATCTGCCGCATCGGCTGCGTGTCATCCGCCCGCGGCATACGCGCCGGTGCGGGGGAGGCATTGGTGTTGTCACAGCCCAAAAACCCATGGATCAGGCTGGGTATGTCGTCGCCTTCCATGGGCCGCCAGTAGCGCGAGCGCCCGTCGGGGCGCCATGCGCGGATGGTGCCGGGGGTGATGTATTGGTTTCCGGCGGCTTGGTTGAAGGCGCGTTGCGCGTCCCATTGCAATCGGACGATGTCGCATACGTGGTTGAACCGTCGGGCGAGGAGGGTCAGGTCGGTGGGGTCCTGGTCGTGGTAGGGGACGATGGCTATCAGGGGGCGGGTGCGGTGGTGGAGGGTTTTGGCGAGTTTGTCGCCGTCCGTCCATTGGTCCAATCGTTGGTACAGTACGGTTGGGGTGTCATTGTGCGCCATGGGGGCTCCTTCGTGTCATAGGGTGTTGCCTCCCATGGGTATGCGTCCGCGTACGTGCGGTCAGGTGGTGGTGGGCATGGTGTCCGCGGATAGGGTTGTGGGGCGTGGGCTTGGTGGGGTGTGGCGGCTGGTGTTGTTCCATGCGCTGGTGATGGCCCATTGCGCCACGGTGCGGGGGATGCGCGCCTGGTCGCGGTGCAACTGTGTGTACAGCCATGCCGCGGGGGATTGGCTTGGGGCCATGAGCCACATGCTGCGGGTGTGTGGGGTGCTGTAGGGGAATGGTTGCCAGAACATGTCGACCATGTGGGGGTTGTGGCTGGTGTGGTCCTGGATGAGCATGAGCATGGCGGTGAGTGCGGTGGGCAGTTGCATGTGGCTGTGTGCGTTGAGGCGTTTGGCGGGCAGGTAGTAGTCCGTGTGCAGGCGTGCTCCACCCAACGTGTCCGCCAATTCGATGGTGCGCATGGGGGTGAGGGTGTGGGGTGCGCGTGTGTGGAACAGCATGCCTGCCTCCCCGTGCACATGCCATCGTTCTAGTAGTGTGAGGAACCCGGTGAAGTTGGTGGTGTCCACGCCCGGGTAATACAGATCCACCAATTGCAGGAGTTCGTTGCGCCACTGCTTGCCCTGCGGCATGGCCAGGGGTTGTGTTCCGGTGTTATGTGTTGGTTTGGTCATGTCGTGGTCTTATGCGTCTGGTCGCGCTCGCATGATGGCATCCCAGCTGGGGGTGTTTTTGACAGGTTGCCAAAAAACAATGCGTTCTTCAATGCCCCGGTTTTTGGTGTACGGGTCGTTCGGGGACGCAGTGACATTCCATGTTTCTTCACCGACCTGCAACTGTCTTCACCGACCGTGCTGGAAATGTCGGTGAAGACAGTTATGTTTCTTCACCGACTTTCAAATGTCACTGAAGGCTCCCACACCTACTGCCATAAGGGTTTTATGAAGTTTCTTCGGTGACGCACCGACTTTTAAGGTCTTTTCTGGAGGGAGCCGATTTGAGGGGTTCCTTTATGAACCCACTGCGTCGGTGAAGAAACATGGCTTCGGAGCCCCCAACACCAATCGGCAGTAAGGTTGAGGAGTCTTCACCGACATCACTGCGTCGGTGAAGGGTGCCCTAGGGCCACTGAAACATGCATGCACCGTGGGCGTGGGGCAGGCGGAGGGTTGGAGCATATTTTTCCGGTTCGGACCCGTATTTTTCCAATGCCATTACATCACCTCCCGCGCTTTCACCCCGGTTCGCCCGGACGCGACCGGCGGCATGCGTCGTATCCCGATCACACTTGCACGGTTTTTTACCAGACGCCGAACATAACAATATGCGACATAATGGTTCGGTTTTTATGTTGCGGGTGGATCGGCGACGCAGTGACAAGGCAGGTTTCTTCACCGACCTGCAACTTTCTTCACCGACTTCTGACATAAGTCACCGAAGAAACATAAGTTTCTTCACCGACATTCGAAAGTCGGTGAAGGCTCCCAGCCCTACTGCTGATTGGGTTTGTGTAAGTTTCTTCGGTGACGCACCGACTTTTAAGGTCTTTGTATAGGGGAGCCGATTCCAAAGGTTCCTTTATGAACCCACTGCGTCGGTGAAGAAACATGGTTTCAGGACTCTGAACTTCAATCGCCAGTAGGGTTGAGCACTCTTCACCGACATCACTGCGTCGGTGAAGAGTGCCCTGGGGCCACTGAAGCATACCGTTGTTGCCAACGGGCGCCGCAACCGGGACGGACGGTTATTTTTCCCCACCACCCCTGTGTTTTTTCGCTGGCATTGTTTTTGTTGGCGTGGGTGCGGGGTGGTGACGCATCGCCGTATGGCATGGATACCAACAAGGAACACACACCCCCATCGGCCGCACCGTTGTTGAGCCTGTTCTCCGGGTACGGCGGGCTGGACATGGGCGTCGAACAGGCGTTGGGCCCCATGCGGCCCGTCGCCGTGTGCGACATCGAACCGGGGCCCACCACGATCCTCGCCGCCCACTGGAATACCCCCAATCTGGGGGACATCACCCACGTCGACTGGCGGGGCATGCCCCAAGTGGACGTGGTGTGCGGCGGCAGCCCGTGCCAATCCATGTCCCTGGCGGGATTGCGCGCCGGCATGAAACACGGCACCCGTTCGGGGTTATGGTCCTATCAGTGCGACGCGATCGAAACGCTGCGGCCCGCGTTGGTGGTGTGGGAGAACGTCGCGGGAAGCCTGTCCGCCGTGGCGTCCAGCCAACAGGACCTGAACGTAGCGCAGGAACGCGCCCGGGCGCTCGCCGAACACGGGTTGTGCGGTTGCATGGAGCCCCGGCCGCCCATGGTGGACGGGTTCACCCCGCACACCGGGGAGGGAGCGGCCCGTGTGGACGACCAGCTGTTCGACTGGCTGCGCGCCCACCAACTTTTGGGTGAGGCGGGCCGATACCAATGCACGCGATGCGGGTTGCCCCTGTTCGAGCATGCCAACGGCCAATGGTTGGCGGGGGACGCGCGGTTGGACGGCGTGCACACGGGATGCACAATCCGCGCGTTGGGACGTGTCCTGGGGGATTTGGCGAACCTGGGCTATGACGCGGTATGGCACGCCATGTTCGCCTCCGACACGGGTGCGCCGCACAAACGCCTGCGTGTGTTCGTGTGCGCCTGGCCACACGAACACAACCCAGCCGATCCCACTGCCGCCAATGCGCGTCTGGCGCGCCTGGCAAGCCTGGGTCCCATGCGCCCCGAGGGCATGCCGTTCGCCACATGGGACCGGGATAGGGATGTGTGGTGCAATCCCATGGGCGGTGACCTGTTCGACGAGCCGGCGATATTCACGGACCCGTGGCCCAAGCACGGGATCATGGCCGAGGGGCGCGCATGGTTGGCGCCGGCCGAATGGGTGAACCAACCCGTGCACGACCCGGGGTTGCAGCCGGCCGGCAGTGGCAATGGCATGGTGATGTACACGCCGAAGGCCACGGACGCGGCCAGTGATTTGCCCGGCGTGTCCGGCCGTCCCCTGTCGGGGTCGACGTTTTTGGCGACGCAGGTGCGCCTGTTGGATTTCCCCGGCCGGATCACCAACAGGCAACGGCGATTCCGTGACCGGTTGCTGCCCACACCCAGCGCCGTGTACGACGCGGACAAGGCCGGCAACCAGGCCACCAGCCGGCACCGGGCGCACACTGGGCGTCAATTGGGGTTGTCGGACGTGGTCAATCTCATGGGAGAGGAGCAATGATGGCGTATCCACGATTCGAGGGGTCCACCAGTGGGTTTCTGCCCACACCACGCGCCCGGGATGCGAACGGGTTGAATCAGCGGTGCAACCAGGAATGCCTGGAGGGCGCCGTCAGGTTCGGCATGCCGTTGATGCTGCCCACACCGAACACAATGGACATGCTGCCCGCCCGCACGGGCGCCGCCCGGGACCGTATCCTGCACCGTGGCCGGGCCAATGGCATGGCGTGCGAACAGACGGGCAACGTGCGCGAAAGCGTGATGATGATGACCCCGGACGGGTACGGGCGTTACGGGCGGTTCACGCCCGCGATCCGTGTGTGGGAGCGTACGTTGGGCCGCACGGCGCCCAGTCCCACCTGCATCACACGCGTGTTGCGCCAATGGGTACGCCAATTGCCCACGGAAGGGCTCACACCCGGCTGGTTGCTGCGCCATGCGCTGACACCCAACCGCCCCAAAGGCGAACAGTGGGTGACCGCGCCGATGCGTGAGCGCGTCATGGCCATATGGCGCCAATCGGGCGATGTGTCCGCGTTGCTGCCGTTGGATGTGTGGCAGGCCATCTGGGCGGACCGTGTGGGAGAGGACACGGTGTTGGACGCGGACATACTGCCCCAACCGTGTGTGTTGCAGGCATGGGAGCGGCTGTCGGGCCGTGCCCTGCCGGCGAGTTTGACGTATCTGTCACCCGTGTTCGTGGAATGGATGATGGGTTTGCCCGCCGGGTGGGTCACCGACCCGGCGCATTGGCGGGGTGTGGAGGGCAACCACCGCAGCATGATGATCCGCATGCTGGGCAACGGGGTCGTGCCCCGCCAGGCCGCCGCCGCCATCGACTGGTGCCTGGGGTTGCGCGAACACCTCAGCCATTGAACCTGCATAACCCAAAGAGGGGGTGTAGGGGTGTATGGAACCGGCCCCATACACCCCTACACCCCCGTTACAGGTGGGATCATACGATGCCGAGGATACGTTCGCGGGGGTAGGTGATGGTTGTGCCGAACAGGGTGGTGACCGTCACCAGTCCCGTGGCGGGCGTGTCATAGTCGATGGCGGTGTACGTTCTGGTGGTGATGGTGTTGCCCCACACGGCGTTCAGCTGGTGGTAGGCGTGCCGGGTGCACAACACCGCGATGGGGCGTTCGTCCAACGCGGCGGTGGGGGAGAGCGTGCCGCCGCCGGTGGCATACATGATGAACCGGTTACTAGTGGCGGTGGTGCGTTCACGCAATTCGAACAGGTTCTCCCTGTCCGGAGCCTTCGTGGCGGTGACGATGTGCTCCCCATATGCCCCATTGTCGTCGCATGTGAGCAGCAGATACGATTCGCCCTCTTTGACCCGGCGCACCCGGTCCGTCCAAGTAATCGACCGGCGCGCCTGCTTGGCCAACCGGTCGCGCATCCACTCCGGCATATCGTTCGCATTGCCCATGATCGTCAACCTTTCTTGCATTGTGGTGGTGTTCGCGTATGCACCCCACCCATGCGTCCCCGGCCCGGGGCATCGTGGGCATGGGGACACATTGCATGGCCGGGTTCATGCCATGACCGCATGGCTGCGCACGCCCGCGGACGCGCCCACGGCGGCGAGCGCTGCAAGGCTCGGCACCAGTTGGCCGGGGTCGAGGTGCGTGCTTTGTTCATGCAACGCGTCCATGTCATCGGTAAGCCATGCCAGCCACATCGCCAACGCCGTGGCCATATTGGCGTGTTCGGCGCACACGCCACGCATCCGTTCGGCGAGTCCCATGAGACGCCTGTACCCGGTGGCGTCAATGGGGGTGAGCCCGTCGCAGATGGCGTTGAGCGTCTCTTTCACCTGCTGTTTGTTGCCGGGCGTGTGGGGGTGTTGGGCGACGTCGAGTGTGTCCGTGAGCGTCATGGTGGGTGCCAGGGCGCATATGATGAGCGCGTCACGGGCGGCGATATCGTCGTCGATCAGCGCGGCCAAGGCACACACCGTGGTGTCATCGACGGGCGTGCCATAGGTGAGATGGTGGTGTGCGGCGACGATGAGCGCAATGGTGTTCCGGTCCATGATGCTCGTGCTCCTTTTACGTGGACGGTTGGCATGGTGCATGCGTCCGCGCCCCCGTCATCGCACACGGGGACGCATGAACCATGCAACGGGTGGCCAACACGGGCCGCCAACAGGAAAAAAAGGGGGAGCGGCCATGGGCAACCACAACCAACAGGGGCATGTGCATGAGGGCGAACCATACCCATACGACCTGCCCCACAATCCCGCATCACAGGCGTTGCGCGACGAGGCGGCGCACTACATGGAACTGGCCGGACGGTTCACGGACTGGCTGTTCGACCACACCGACCATCCGATCGACCTGCTCGCAGGCGACCCGGACGCCATCCAAGAGGCCACCCTACGGGAACGGTTGATCGCCGACCAAGCCAACACCTACCAAAGCCTGGCACGCCAACGGCTCGCCAGCGCACGCCGCGACGAGTGGCGCACCATATACGGAACCGAACCATACGAATGGCCCCATTGCCAGCAATGCCACAAGGATGCCGCACAAGCACGCCATCAATACTGACCCCGCCCAAGGCCACGGGACACACAAGAACACCCCACCCGTCTTCAAATATGGGTGGGGTGTTCTTGCGCACACGGTCACTCAGCCCCCATCGCCCCATCGATATGCAAGACGATCGCGGACGCCACCGTGCGGGCTGTGGCCAACGGCCGGCCGCCACCGGGCATGGTGGCGATCTGCTGGGCCCAACGGCGTGTCTCCGCCCGATCGCCCACACCGCCAACACAATCGGCGTACAACCGCACCGACGCGGACAACCAAGCCGCCCCTTGCATATCATCCGCATTGCTCTCCACACACGTCAACACCGTGGACAACGCCCGCGCGTTGCGTTGGGCGCTCGCGTCGGGATGCGCGGCCAATTGTTGGACCAGGGTCTGTTGCAATCCCACGCCCTCGCTGGCGGCCATGGTGTTCATCTGCCCGGTGAGCATCTCGACCGTGTGGACCGGATCATGGTTCAACCCCAACGCGATGGTGGACAGGGAGTCCATGTCCCCGGTCGGGTCTGGCGCATCCAGCACACGGAGCGTGGATTGCCTCACTTGTGTGGTGAGGGTGCCGTCATTGCCCGTGTACGCGGCTTCGCGCATGCAGATGACATTGTTCAGGTCACGGCCCGCATATTGCGCGTTGCGTTCGTTCTGCCGGTACATGTCCATGTTGAGGCGCGTGTCATGGTCGAGGTCGGTGTCCGTTTCGTTGGAGCGCCCTGTACCCCACACGTATTGTTCGTACGCCTGCTCGCTGTTGTTCATCGTGATGATCTGCTTGGGCGACAGGTTCTCCATGTGCAGTCCGGGGTGCCGGCAGGACAGTTCGTACGCGGCGCGCGCATACAAGGGTTGGTCGCCCCACGCCTGCTCCCATTCGTGTTCGCCCACGAACCCGTCCGGGGTGGCGTGCACCGTTTCACCCGGTTCGAAGTCCATGGATTCGCGGGACTGTCCGGCCAATTGCTCACCGGTGTGGCGGACACGATCCGCAACCGTGGCGCCGATGGGCTCGTCCAAATCGTAATCATCGTCCTCGTACTTTTCGGTGTAAAACACGTACGCGGGGTGGAAACCACCCGCATCATAGGCGTGTTCGATCTCAGCGGGGCTCATGTGGGCGACCTCGTCCGTGGTGTACTGGCCGTTGTCGGCGAGCATCCATGCTTTCTCCTCCAACGGGTGCTCGTCCCACACGTCCCGCCAATCGTCCTCGGTGACGTAATCGCCGAAATCGTTGATCCGGTAACACCCGCCAATGGGCAGATCGTCCCAGTCCTGCTTGCGGTCGAACAGTTTTTCCGCGATCTCGGCGGTCTTGTCGATGAACTGTCCGCCCACGGGTTGGGTGGACACGTCCAACGCGGGCAGGCCCATGTCCGTGTGGTTCATATGGTCGAATTGGCCTCCCGTGCCATTGGGCGACCCTTTGGGTTTGCGTGGCTGCGCCATGATCATCGTCCTTCCTGACATATGGTGTGCGTTCACCCACCCTCTATGCGACCGGAAAGGGCCAATCAGCAGTGGGGTTGAGCGGTCGAGGAGGAGTGTCCTCGCCTGTACGGGGCACCCCCGAGCATGCCCTCGTCCAGCAGCTGAAACGGGGGAGTGTCCTCGCCTGTACGGGGCATCCCAGTGATTCGTACATGTTCGTGCTCCTTGCATGGGAGTGTCCTCGCCTGTACGGGGCATCCTCTGGTGCGAGTACGCATGAGGGTTCCTTTCGGGGAGTGTCCTCGCCTGTACGGGGCATCCCCTATCCAAACCGTTGCAAAACCAGGGTTCGGCAACATTAGGGAATCCGAAAACTTCGGTTTGCCCCACAAGCGTGGATATGACCGCCTTGCGACGGTCAGCTTCAAGCCTCACACCACCAGTCCGGTGGCTGCTTGATAGGCGTTTCATCGAACCCATCCGACGATCCGAAGATGGTCGGAATGTGGTTCTCCACGCCCGTTGTCCGTATCCCCCACACCAAGAGTG
>ERZ1643246.3289-NODE-3289-length-14120-cov-4.747885_pt1 | contig 14120 bp, 12 predicted proteins | sample MGYA00579265_ERZ1643246 | MGnify/ENA primary metagenome ERZ1643246 (study PRJEB29033, sample SAMEA4952261) | chicken gut metagenome | biome: Broiler Chicken; feature: Gastrointestinal Tract; material: Caecum | place: Ireland | collected 2018 | study: Broiler... | reverse complement strand
GGAGGGAAGCAGCCCGAACACCATTTCTTCCATGGCGTGCAGCATATCCGTGGTGGTAAAGCCGCTGACGCCCCGATTGTAGATGATCCGTTCATCTCCGTTCGCCCAGAGCAGTTCCTGAACAGGAAACTGTTCCATCAGAGAAGAGCCGGTAAAGAGAATCTGTCCTTTTCTGGCATATTCGTTGAGAAGCCGGTAGGAATCCAGTTTCCGTCTCTGCTCACCGTCAATATTCTGTTCCTGATAGCGTCTGTCTGCATCCGTCATAGACAGCATTCTCCTTTCCGACACAGATCTTTAGTTCCTTTTCTGGTTAATCATACGTTCAATCAGATCAATGGTTTCCCGAATTCCGTAATTGGCGCTGTTGATACACAGGTCATAGCTTTCCGGCCTGCCCCAACGCCCGTCCGTATAGAAATCGTAGTATCTCTTATGCTGCCGGTCCATCTGCCGTAAAAAGCGGGAAGCCTGTTTAAGATCCATATTTTTGGATGCCATAATCCGCCGGACACGGAGCGTAAAGGGAGCGCTGATAAACAGGCTGATGTGAGGAATATGGTTGTTGGCCAGAATCGAATCCGCGCACCGTCCCATGATCACACAGTCCTCCGTCCGGGCCAGATTGCAGATCAGATCACTCATATTGAAAAATATGGCGTCCTGTCTGGGAAGCCCGTGGTAACGGTTAAATTCCCGGAACCAGGTTTTCAGACGGAAAGATTTTTTCTTATATTTGTCAAATTCCGTAAAATGGTCGGTTTCCGCGTCATCAACAGAACCCTTTTCCGCTTCCAGACGTTTCAGCACCTGATTGAAGATTTCCACATCATAATAATTGATATGCAGCTCATCTGCCAGCTCAAAGCCGATATCATTTCCTGCGCTTCCCTGCGTTCGGCTGATGCAAATGACCAGATGATCATTTTCGGAAAGCTTTTTCCTGGCCGTGGGATTCAGTTCAGCCCTGGTAAGATCCAGAATATCCACCTTGCCGAAACTGTCCGGCAGATTTTCGATTTCTTTCAGGATACTGTCATATTCCGCCAGCATCCTGTCTTTTGCCTCTTTATCCGGAATGGTCCGGGCCATATTGCTGATCAGAGCCAGTTCACTTCTGAGAAGATGCCCGTCCGGTTTCGCAAGCATCAGCATGCAAAGATTCTGTACGGTATTTTCCCTGTTTCCGGTAAAGGTCCGGCCAAGCGCCGATCCCACGCAATCGTAAACCTTCGCGTCCAGATCATAAATACGATTGGCCAGTTCCAGACATTTTTCGTGATTGTCCTTCATATCTGTCCGCCCTCCTTATAAAAAGAATATCAATGTGTCCAACAGGAACAGCGGGATTAAAAAGCCCAGTGACCACAGCATGTATCCAAAGAAAGACGGCATGGGGACACCGTTTTCGTCAGAAATGGATTTTACCATGAAATTGGGGGCGTTTCCGATATAAGTATTTGCGCCCATAAACACCGCGCCGCAGGAAATCGCTGACAGGAGATGCACCGGAACGGTCCCCAGACTGGTGGAAATACCGCCGGTAAATCCGATGGCGCCCGCAGTGGTAAGAAATACCAGATACGTCGGCGTATTATCCAGAAAGCTTGACAGAGCGCCTGTGGCCCAGAAAAGCTGATAGGGCTGATCCAGTCCAAGGCCAGGTCCCACCTGCCGCAGCAGCATCAGTGCCGGCTGCATGGTGATGAATATACCGATAAATAAAACGGCCACCTCCTGGATGGATCCCCAGGTAAAATGATTTCGGGTCCGGATGTCTTTTGGCGTTGTCTTAAAGGACAGGGCGGCCGCGGCAAGAATCATCACAATTTCGATAATCGAAGGGAGACTGAAAGTTACATCCCGGAAAATATGTATGCCAAGAACATTGCCGGCGCTGTCCTGGAAGGCTTTCAATCCGGGCAGGACACCGCTTAAAATAACGGCCGCTACGATCATCAGGAGAAAGAGAATATTGTGCAGGCCGTCGATGCGGAACCGGGTTCCCGGTCTGCTGATATCCGGTTTTCTTCCCTCCGCGATATCCTTACGATACATCCGCCTGTCCACCTGATAAAAGGCAAACAGAAGCACCACCATATTGAATAAAAGTACCGGTAACAGATGCAGACTCCAGAAAAAGGGCACGCCGCGCATAAAGCCCATCAAAAGCGGCGGGTCACCGATGGGCGTCAGGATTCCGCCCATATTGGAAACCATGAAAATAAAGAAAATCATGATATGAGCTTTCCGTCTTCTCCAGGAATTCATTTTGAGAACCGGACGCACCATAAGCATACTGGCTCCCGTGGTTCCGATACAGCTTGCCAGGAAGGTTCCCAAGGCCAGAAGTCCCACATTTACCCGGGGAGACCCCGCAAAATCTCCTTCCATGGTAATGTTGCCGGAAACACAGAACAGACCGAACAGAAGAATGATAAAGGTCACATAGTCGTTTACCGCGCAGTCCAGCACGGTCTCGGCCATTTCACCCACTCCGTAGATGACGGAGAAAGGGATCACCATGGCCAGCACCCAGCCGGCTACCACAAGCGGTTTATGCGCATCCCACCATTCGCCTTTCAGAAGGGGCATAACCGCGATGCACAGCAGCAGTCCCGCGAAAGGAATACAAAGCCATACGGGTACGCCGGCCTCTGCGGATCCATCGGCCGCCCAGGCATTGATCGGACAGAGTAGAAATGCCGGGCAAAGTACACATAGTAAAGTTATTATTTTTTTCAAGATCTTCACCTCCATAGCCATAGAAATTATACCGTATACCGAGCGGAAAATGCAAGAAGATGTACGGATAAAATTTACAGAAGCACCCCTTTTTTGCGGGGGCTTTTGAGTCACTTTAACCATGGCGTCCCATTTTTCCGGGTGTTATAATAAAAAAAGCAATGCAGCACTGTTTTCGGAAAAGGAAACGTCGCCATTTGCTTCAGACAGAATTTTAAAGGATCATGGGAGGCAAAAAAATGGAAAATATTCTTGTATCATTTCTGAAACGGTTCACGGATTACCCCTTTCTTGTGAAAATGGACGGCAAAGAATACATGATCGGGGAAGGAAAACCCGAATTTACCGTGGATTTCAAAAAGCCGATTTCCAAAACAAAGCTTCTGACCAGCACCTCGCTGGCACTGGGAGAGGCTTATATGGACGGAGATCTGGAGATTGAGGGAGATCTGTATTACGCGCTGGATCATTTTCTGGGACAGATGAGCAAATTCTCCACAGATGAGGGCGCGCTGAAAAAACTGATTCACACTTCCGTATCCAAAAAGAATCAGCAGAAAGAGGTTACCTCGCATTACGATATCGGAAACGATTTTTACAAATTGTGGCTGGACGAGACCATGAGCTACTCCTGCGGTTATTTCAAGACGCCGGAGGACACCTTGTATCAGGCACAGGTAAATAAGGTGGATTATATCCTTCAGAAGCTGAACCTGAAGGAAGGCATGACTTTGCTGGATATCGGCTGCGGCTGGGGATTTCTGCTGATTGAGGCCGCAAAAAAATACAAAATCAAAGGCGTGGGAATCACGCTGAGTACCGAGCAGTGCAAGGAGTTCAACAGACGGATTGAGGAAGAAGGCCTGCAGGATTATCTGAAGGCTGAGATTATGGATTACCGGGATCTTCCCAAGAGCGGATACCAGTTTGACCGGGTGGTCAGCGTCGGTATGGTGGAGCATGTGGGACGGCCCAATTACCAGCTGTTTGTGGACTGCGTCAGCCAGGTGCTGAAAGAGGGAGGCGTCTTCCTGCTGCATTTCATCAGCGCGCTGAAAGAACATCCCGGCGACGCCTGGATCAAGAAATATATCTTCCCCGGCGGAACGGTCCCCAGCCTGCGGGAGATGCTTTCCTGTCTGGCAGAGGATAATTTCCATACCATGGACTTGGAGAACCTTAGGCTGCACTACAACAAAACACTTCTGTGCTGGGCTGACAACTTCCATAAACATCTGGAGGAAGAGCGGAAGATGTTCGACGAGCGGTTCCTCAGAATGTGGGATCTTTACCTGAACGCCTGCGCGGCGACCTTCCACAATGGAATCATCGACCTTCATCAGCTCCTTCTGACCAAAGGCATCAACAATGATCTTCCTATGGTGAGATGGTATTGATGACGTTCTGTTTGACAGACGGTCTTTGGTATATTACAATAAAGCGACAGAGAGAATCCGCAGCCGCGCCGTATGGACGGGCCCGCGGACTTCCTGGCAGGAATATGCGCTGACAGCGAAAAAATGGCCGTATGGCCGAAACAGGAAAGGAGACTGCAAATGGCACATCATATTGTTATGTGGAAGTTCCGTCCGGAAATTCCGGAGGAGAAAAAGCCGGAACTGAAGGCGGCCATGGCTGAAAATCTGAAAGCACTGGTGGGAAAGGTACCCGGACTACTCACGGTGGAGTTCGTGGAGAATCCTCTGGCATCCAGTACCCATGATGTGGCGCTGGTGACCACCCTGGAAAAAGCGGAGGATATCGCCGCCTATGGAGTGCATCCGGAACATGTCAAAGTGGCGGATACCTATGTCCGTCCCTATGTGACAGAGCGCGTCTGCCTGGATTACGAATAAATCATCGGAAGCAGACGGAAAACGGTTTATTGAAAATGAAAAAAACCGAAAGCTTCGGGCCACGGGAGAGTTCTCTGCTCCCCGCGGTCCGGAGCTTTTTGCGTCCTTTTCCGTTTTTTGATTGGAAAACAGGGTAAAATACGATATAATATAATAATAGCTGCTGATCAGAGAGGATCGGCGATCCGGCAAAGCCGCCCGAAAGAGCGGCCCAATTTTAGAAAATCAGAGGATGAGGTAAATATGGAATATTTGGAAAAAAACTGTAAAATCGCTGTTTTGATCGATGCGGACAACGTATCTCCCCGGTATATCAGGTATATTCTGGATGAAATCTCCGATTATGGAGTAGCCTCCTACAAGAGAATCTACGGGGACTGGACGGACAACACCAAAAGGCTCTGGAAGGAGGTCCTTCTGGAATGGTCCATCAATCCGGTGCAGCAGTACAGCTATACTACCGGAAAGAATTCCACGGATTCCGCGTTGATCATCGACGCCATGGATATTCTGTATTCCGGCAATGTGGAGGGCTTCTGCATCGTATCCAGTGACTCGGATTTTACCCGGCTGGCCCAGAGACTGCGGGAGGCGGGAATGTTCGTGATGGGAATCGGGGAGAAAAAGACGCCCCGGGCGTTCATGGTAGCCTGTGATGTGTTCAAGATTCTGGAAGTGATCTCCCAGGAGGACGATGACAATAACATCGAAGGAAAGTCCATCACCTCCCTGCAGGATATCAAACAGACCATTTCCAAGGTGCTGATGGAAAACAACAACCAGGGACGCCAGACGAATCTGGGAGAGATCGGAAGCATTCTCTCGAAAAAATATTCGGAATTTGATGTGAGAAACTATGGCTATGCCAAACTGTCCACCTTCCTGGAGAGCATGAAGGAGTTTGACGTGATCAAAAAGAGTCACAGCTATCTGGTGACGGAACGGCTGTCGGTCTCCAAAGAGATGATCGGCGATGCCATTGAGAGCATCATCAACGATTATCACGGACAGGTGGATAATCTGAGTGTGATCCATGACGAGCTGCGGAAGCGTTTTCCGGAATTTGACGTGAAGCAGTACGGATTTTCCAGGGTTTCCAGTCTGATCCGCAGCTTTAACCGCTTCAAAATCTACAACAACAAAGTAAAGCTGGATCCGGCGAGAAAGGGTGTTAACCGCAATGGCGACTGAAAGAGAGACGCGGCAGAAAGAATTTCTGCGGGACGTCCTGGATAAAATCCGGGAACGAATCCGCATGCTGGATGATACCATCCGCAGAGGGCAGGAGGATATTGCCGGCATGCATGAATATTACTGGGACAACTATACGGAGATGGACCAGTACGGCTACGAAAATTATGACAATCAGCAGGCACTGCTGGGACAGGTAAATGCCAACCAGGAGAACCGGAAGCAAAGACGGCGGCTTCGTCGGATGCTGGATTCTCCTTATTTCGGGCGGGTGGATTTTCGCTATGAGGGAGAGGAAGAGCCGGAGACTTTTTACATCGGCATCGGCAATTTCGCGCTTCAGGCGGGAGGCACGCCGCTGATCTATGACTGGCGGGCGCCTGTCAGCAGCCTGTTTTATGATTATGACCGGGGTCCGGCTTCTTATCAGGCGCCGGCCGGGCAGATGGACGGGGAGGTAACCGCCAAGTGGCAGTATAAGATCCGAAACGGCAAACTGATCTATGCCTTTGAAAGCGATCTGAAAATCGATGATGAGATTCTGCGGCAGGAGCTGGGAGCAGGCGGGGATGTGAAGCTGAAAAATATTGTCCGTACCATTCAGCGGGAGCAGAACGCCATTATCCGAAATACGAAGGACAGGATTCTGGTGATCCAGGGGGCGGCGGGCTCCGGAAAGACTTCCGTGGCTCTGCATCGGATTGCCTACCTGCTGTATCATGACCGGAAGCACCTGAAATCTTCCAACGTGCTGGTGCTCTCCCCCAACAGTGTGTTTTCCGCCTATATTTCCCATATTCTTCCGGAACTGGGGGAGGAGAACATTCAGGAGATGAGCTTTGATCTGTTCGCCTACCGGGAGCTTCAGGATGTGGCGGCAGACTGCGAAGATCATTATGACTGGATGGAGCAGCTTCTGGCGCCCGGCGGGATTGGCCGTGAGGATCAGGAAAGATACCAGCAGAAGCAGTCTGAGATTTTCGTGGGGCAGACAGAAGGCTTTCTGGCCCAGCTGGAGGATCGGCTGATGAATTTCTCCGGACTGAAGTGGCGGGGAATGGAACTTACGGAGCAGGAGATCATCCGGCTGTTCTACTTCCGCTTTCAGGAGCTGCCGCTGCTGGCCCGTATGGATGCGGTGGAGGAGTATTTCGTGGATCAGTGCGAAACGCTCTACCAGTGTACCATGTCGGAGGATGACCGGAAATATGTGAAAGACCGGTGCCGGAAAATGTATGTCACCACGGATCTGTATGAGATTTACAACTGGTTTCTGGAGGAAAACGGATATCCGACGCTTCCCCGCAGGCCTCTGGAGGAGCGGAAACTGCGTTATGAGGACGTTTACCCGCTGCTGTATCTGAAATACCGGCTTACCGGGGGACAGGCCAGACGGGAAATCAAGCATCTGGTGATTGATGAAATGCAGGATTACAGCTGGCTGCAATATGAGATCCTGAAAAATCTCTTTTCCTGCAGCATGACCATTCTGGGCGACCGGGAACAGACGCTGGACGGGGAAGAGCGGGATATGCTCCAGATTCTTCCTCAGATTTTCGGCAAGGACATCCGCCGGATTGAACTGAAAAAAAGCTATCGGAATACGGTGGAAATCGCTTCTTACGCGGCCGGACTTGGCCACAGCAATGCGGTGGAGCTGTTTGAGCGGCACGGTCATCCGGTGGAAGAGAAAGACTTTGCTTCCTTTGACCAGGCGGTGGTAGCGGCAGCAGCCGGCCTCCGTCTGGAGGACGAAGAATATGAGACGGCGGCGCTGATCGTCACCACCGAACAGGAAGCCCTGCGGGCAAGGGATCTTCTTTCCGAACGGAAGATCGCGGTAAACTATGTGGACCGGGACAGCACCGCTTTCCGGAGAGGACTGACGGTGACCACCTTCTATCTTGCCAAGGGACTGGAATTTGATCAGGTATTTTTCCTGGACCGCGGACAGGACGGCCCGATTGCCCGGCAGGCCCGGTACATCGCGGCCACCAGAGCGCTGCATGAGCTGCATATGTACCGGTATTAAAAAAAGAAAACACAAAGGGGAAGATATATTTATGTATGAAATAATGAGTGCAGACGAGGCGATCCGCCTGATCCGGGATGGAGACTGTATCTGCGTCAATTCGTTTGTGGGAATCGAAAATCCCGTGGAGCTCCATGAAGCTATTTTCCGGAGATATCAGCGGATGCAGTCGCCCCGTCATCTGACCATCATTTCCAGCGCCGGTTTCGGCGTCTGGGATGAGGAGCGCAATGCGGAGGGATATATCCGGGAAGGCGCGGTGGACCGGCTGATCTGCGGCCATTTTGGGGCTATGCTGAGTACGAAAAAGCTGGTGCTGGAGGATCGTTTTGAGGCGTATAACCTTCCGCTGGGATGTATTTCCCATGCGATCCGCGCCCAGGCCAGCGGACTTCCCGGAGCACTCTCCAAGGTGGGGCTGGATATTTTTGTGGATCCGAGGAAGGAGGGACCGGGCATCAACCGGATTTCCATTGATGACTCCCTGGTGAAATATGTGGAGGTGGACGGGGAGGAATTTCTCTACTACAAGCTGCCGAAAATAAACGTCGCGCTGATCAAGGGCACGGCGGCGGACAGGAAAGGAAATATTTCTTTCGATGATATGTTCATGTCCGGTGACGCGTTGTCCATCTGTCAGGCGGTGAAGGCAAACCGGGGCAAGGTAATCGTACAGGTGGATCGGCTGGTGGATACGCCCTCCCGTCCCCGAAACGCCATCATACCCGGATGCCTGGTGGACGCCATCGTACTGGCAGAGCCGGAGGAAAAGAATGAGGCTTATGCGGCGCTGACCGGAAGTTTTGAGATCCCTTATGAAGACTGGAGTATGTGGAATGATAAAATTGATACTGTTTCCGCCATGCAGTCGAAAAACAGCGCAGTGGGGAATATCATCGGCAGACGGGCGGCAAAGGAGCTGCGGGTGGATGATATCGTCAATATCGGAATCGGCCTTCCGGAGATGGTCTCCAGATTCACCAGAAAAAGCGGGATGCTGGATATGGTCACGCTGACTGTGGAATCCGGCGGCATCGGGGGCTTCCCCGTATCCGGAAAAGTGTTCGGAGCCAGGATCGGCGCCTCTTCCGTCTATGATATGGCCAACCAGTTTGACCTCTATGACAACGGCGGGCTGGATATCTGCTTTATGGGCGCTCTGGAGGTGGACAAGGAGGGAAATGTCAACTCCCACCGGGGGCCGGGAGCCTTTTCCGGCATCGGAGGATTTGCCAATATTACGGCGAAGACGCCCACAGTGGTATTCTGTATGACCTTCAACACCAAGGGCCTGGAGGTATCCCAGAAAAAGAACATGGTGACCATTCAGAAGGAGGGTTCCATTCCCAAATTTGTGGATAAAGTGAGAAGCGTCAGTTTTTCGGCGAAACGGGCCATCGCCAACGGGCAGAAAGTGCTGTATGTGACGGAACGGTGCGTTTTCCGGCTGACGCCCAAGGGCCTCAAACTGGTGGAGGTATATCCGGGAATCGATGTGGAGAAAGATATCCTTTCCCGGCTGCCCTTTGAGGTGGAGCAATAACAGGAGGTGACTGAAATGGAAAAACAGATGGTAATCTTTGATCATGACAAATGCATTTCCTGCGGCGCCTGCGCCAAGGACTGCATCCGGCAGGCCATCCGCAAAGGACCGGACGGAATGGAGATTTCCGGTTCCTGTTTTCTCTGCGGCCATTGTGTGGCGGTCTGTCCGGCGGGGGCAGTTTCCATTCCGGATTATGAGGATCGCCCGGTGGAGTATGATCCCGCCGGCGCCGGCATCAGCGGGAAACAGATGCTTCTTTCTGTGAAATTCCGCAGAAGTGTCCGCAATTACAGCAAACATATCATTGAAGAGGAAAAACTGCGGCTGCTGGTGGATGCGGGAACCCACGCGGCCACCGCCGCCAACCGGCAGGAGATTTCCTATGTGATTGTGCAGGAAAAGAGACAGGAGCTTAAGCGGCTGGTATTTGAGGGGATGGGACAGCTCCTGGAAAACGCTTCCGACGCCGACAAAGAGGATCCCTTCTTTCAGACCATTCGGAAGTTTTATGAAAACCGGGACGCTGCGGAAGAGGAAGAAATGCTGTTTCGCAACGCGCCGGCGGTGATTTATCTTCTGGGAGATCACTCCTTCGATGCGGGCCTGGCTGCCCAGTGTATGGAACTGGTGGGATGCTCTCTGGGACTGGGATTTATGTACAACGGTTATCTGACAAGGATATCTTCGCGGCTACCCCAGGTGCGGGAGTTTCTGGGAATCGGAGAAGAGCAGATTCAGATGTGTATGCTGGCCGGGTATCCCCGAGTGCATTACCGGCGGACAGCGCCCAAAAAGACGCCGCAGGTAACCTGGATGTAAAAGGGTTGACAAGGAGGGGCTTATGAGAATCGCGGTACTTCAGGCCAGTTCCCAGAAGGAGAAAAACCGTCTTCTGTTTGAAGCTACAGAGAAAGCAGTGAAAGGAAAAGGCTGGCCGGTAACAAATCTGGGCGTCTTTGAGGAAGAAGAGGCCGAATATTCCTACGTTCAGGCGGCGCTCTGGGTCAGTCTGCTGCTGGCAAGCGGCGCCGCTGACTTTGTGGTGACCGGCTGTTCCTCCGGGCAGGGGATGATGCTGGCCTGCAACAGTCTGCCGGGAGTTGTCTGCGGGTATGTGCCCACGCCTGCTGACGCCTATCTTTTCGGACGTATCAATGATGGAAATGCCGTATCGTTTCCGCTGGGACTGAATTTCGGCTGGTGCGGCAGGCTGAATCTGGAATATATACTGGAAAAACTGTTTGAGGAACCCTTCGGCACAGGGTATCCGCCGCAGGACGCCGACAGGAAACGCAGAGATACGGAGCTTCTGAAAACCATGGGAGTCGTTTCCAAAAGGCCTCTGGAAGAAGTGTTGCCGCAGTTGGACGATCATTTGGTAAAAAGTGCGCTTTCCAGAGAGCCGGTTATGGATTTCGTCATGCGCTACGGGAAAAACGTAAAGCTGAAAAAGTTTTTGCAGCAGCACAGCTTATAAGAATACAGAGCAAAATAATGCAGAACAAGGGGGAATTTACATGAACTACAGAGCACTGGGAAACACGGGACTTATGGTGAGCGAGATCGGTCTGGGCGCGGAGTGGCTGGAGCGCCACAACCGGGAGGAAGTCTGTCAGATCATCCATTACTGCCAGGAGGCGGGCATTAACATCCTGGACTGCTGGATGTCGGAGCCCAATGTCCGCTCCAACATCGGAGCCGCCATAAGCGGTCAGCGGGAAAAATGGATTATCCAGGGACATCTGGGATCCACCTGGCAGAACAGACAGTATGTAAAAACGAGAGAACTGGATAAGGTGAAAGCTGCATTCCAGGATCTTCTGGCCCGGCTGGACACGGATTATATCGATCTGGGAATGATTCATTTTGTGGATGAAACCGCGGAATTTCACCGGATCATCGACGGGGAATTTTACGCCTATGCCGCCTCTCTGAAAGAAAAAGGAGTGATCCGCCATATCGGCATGAGCACTCACAACCCGGCGGTGGCCCGGCTGGCGGCCGAGAGCGGAAAGATTGAAATGATTCTGTTCAGCGTCAATCCGGCCTTCGATATGCTGCCGGCCACGGAGAATATTGATGATTATTTCAAAGAGACCTATGACGCCAGTGTGGCCGGCATCGATCCGGAACGGGCCGAACTGTACCGGATCTGCGAACAGAACGGTGTGGGAATCACGGTGATGAAGGGGTATGCGGGCGGACGGCTGTTCGACGCGAAGACTTCTCCCTTCGGCGTGGCCCTGACGCCGGTGCAGTGTCTGCACTATGCGCTGACCCGTCCGGCGGTAGCCAGCGTACTGGCAGGATACGATTCCATCGCCCATGTAGACGCCGCAGTGGCCTATGAAACGGCCACGGAGGAAGAGAAGGATTATGCCACCGTGCTGGCCGGCGCGCCGATGCACGCCTATTCCGGTCAGTGTACCTACTGCGGACACTGCGCGCCCTGCCCGGCAGGCATCGATATCGCCATGGTGAACAAGCTGTACGATCTGGCGCTGATGCAGCCGGAGGTGCCGGATACGGTGCGGGCCCATTACCAGAGCCTTTCCGCCAACGGTGGAGACTGCATCGGCTGCAAAGGCTGTGAGGAGCGGTGTCCCTTCGGCGTTTCGGTGGCGGAGCGGATGGAAGCGGCGGAAAAGCTTCTGGGCGGAAAGCAGTAAAGGGATAAAAGGAGAAAACAATCCGGATCAGATAAAGGGGAATCGATTCGTTTTTCAAAAAGAGAGGAGCAAGAGATATGAGTACTGCGGAATTGCTGGATGAAGTCCAGCGGAAAGCATTGGAAAATAAAGAACTGCGGGAAATGCTGCTGGCCACCCGTAAGGAGAAAAATCCTCTGGAAGCCTTCTGCCGGATCTGTCGGCAGCAGGGATATGAACTGTATCCCATGGAGGTGGTGCAGGCGGGAGAAGAGTTTTACGCCACCATGCGCCGGAGCACCAACGGGGGCGGAGAAAATTCTCCGCTTCTGGAGGGAGAAGACGATTTCTATGAACTGCTGCTGGCCACATTGACGGCGGCAGAGACAAGGCAATAAGGCGGGAGGCCTCCTTCAAATGATCCGGGGGCCACTGTAACGAAAGGAGATTTTATGCGTTATCCGGAAAATCTGAAAAAAAATGGAACCATCGGCTTTGCGGCCCCCTCTATGGGCTGTGCTACGGAACCGTATCGGAGTGCCTTTGATCATGCGCAGGAGGTGTTCCGTTCCCTGGGGCATTCCCTGGTACTGGGGCCCAACTGTTATGCTGCTTCCGGAATCGGCATCAGCAACAGTCCCAGAGCCTGCGGGCAGGAGTTGGAGGAGATGTACTGCGGCAGGGAAGCGGAGGCGATCATTTCCTGCGGGGGCGGGGAACTGATGTGCGAGATCCTGGATTTCATTGATTTCGACAAAATCAGGGCCGCCCGTCCCAAATGGTATCTGGGTTATTCGGACAATACCAATTTCACCTTCCTTTTGACTACACTCTGTGATGTGGCCTCTGTTTACGGGCCCTGTGCCGGCGCTTTCGGCATGGAACCCTGGCATCCCGCCATCCGGGACGCCTATCAGCTGCTTCTGGGAGAAAAACGGAATTTTCAGGGATATGATCTCTGGGAGAAAGAGGGGCTGAAGGACGAAGAACATCCCCTGGCGCCGTATCATGTAACGGAGCCTTCCGTGATCCGCTGGTTCCTGGATGGAAAAGAGCAGACCGGACAGAAGGTACAGATACGGGGGCGTCTTCTGGGCGGCTGCATGGACTGCCTGGTAAACCTGTTGGGAACCGGCTATGATCAGGTGCCCCGGTTTGCCAAAAGATATCAGGAGGACGGCATCGTCTGGTTCCTGGAATCCTGCGACCTGAACGTGATGGCCATCCGCCGGGCCGTCTGGCAGATGAAACACGCGGGCTGGTTTTCCCATGTGAAAGGATTTCTGATCGGCCGTCCCCTCTGCCACGGACAGGAGATCATGGGACTGGATCAGTACCACGCGGTCTGCGATCTTCTGGCGGAGTATCAGGTGCCGGTGATCATGGATGTGGATCTGGGCCATCTGCCGCCCATGATTCCCATGGTCTGCGGGGGGCTTGCGGATGTGTCGCTGGAAAATGGGAAACTGAACATTGCGTACCGGGAAACTTTTTGATTGGGGAACGGAAAATACCGGATGATAAAGGCATGGAAAGGGAGCAGACAAAGAATGTGAAGGAGATAACCTTGTGAGGAAAATAGATCCAGAAGCTGAAAAGATTATGATGAATGGGCATAATAATTTTGATGATGAAAACACCATAATATTATGTGTAGAATTAACGGACGGACTGTTGCTTTCACATGGAACGGGATATGAGTTTTAAACTTCAAAATGGAACACCGTCGGCATGTGACTGCCGGCGGTGTCATACATATTTTTAAAGATAGGTTTTTATACTTACTTTTTACGAAAGAAATCATTAACACGCAGATATTGATTGTTTTCCTTAACCCATTCATTCTTTGCCTTAAATTTTGCAATCTTCATTTCTATTTTGCCATCTGATAATTCAATCTTTATCTCGTGCTCCATAAGCCCTTTCTTAAATTCAAACTTCTTCATATCTTTCCATGCAAGATAAGATTTCCCAAGAATAGCATATTTATTGTTTATATCCAACGGAAAGAAACTAATGCCGGTACTGTCAAAAGAAATAAAAAACGGCTGAAACTGTTCAAAGGAATAGACCATCATTCCGGGAATAGGCAAAATCCATTT
>ERZ1643246.3288-NODE-3288-length-14120-cov-7.290011_pt1 | contig 14120 bp, 8 predicted proteins | sample MGYA00579265_ERZ1643246 | MGnify/ENA primary metagenome ERZ1643246 (study PRJEB29033, sample SAMEA4952261) | chicken gut metagenome | biome: Broiler Chicken; feature: Gastrointestinal Tract; material: Caecum | place: Ireland | collected 2018 | study: Broiler... | reverse complement strand
AGAGCTTTGGAGAAGGCGTGAAAAATTACGAGTTTGACGGCGAGTACTACATGATCCCGACAGTGACAGATAACAAATGCATCCTGTACAATAAGCAGATGTTTGATGACGCGGGAGTTGATTATCCGACAGTCGGATGGACTTATGAAGAATTTATCGATGCTGCGACGAAGCTCACGAAAGACGGTGTATACGGATATTATTATCCGGGCTGGGATGCCGGACAGCCGGCAACAGAATTTGCCGCAGCAGCTCTGGGCGGCAACTGGATCTACACAGAGGATGGAAGCGGTGTTGATCTGACAAAACCGGAGATCAAGGATTCGTTCGAAAAATATATGGAACGTGTAGATCAGGAGATCGAAGTTGATTTTGTAGACAACAAGACACAGCAGATGTCATCACAGGACATGCTTCTCCAGGGAAAAGCAGCTATGGTATACGGAAACTGGATCACCAGATACATAAATGATACGGAGACTTATCCGCATGACTTTGTTACCGGTTTTGCTACCATACCGAAACTCAGTGAAGATCAGGAAGCACTCTACACAAGCAGTTACGGTGACTACATGAGTGTCAATGCAAAGTCAGAGAATAAAGATGCTGCAATGGAATTCATCCTCTGGTATGTGAAAGGCGGCATGGAGCCGATGATCCAGAAAGCGGGAAAACTTCCGAGCTATACAGGATTTGACAAAGAGACGGCAACTGATCTGGTATTCGGAGACTATGCAGATCTGTATGATCTTGAGGAAGCAAAGAATGTATTTATCACACCGCAGGATATGCTGATCCGTACCAATACAACAGCGGCGGCAGAGATCAATACTGTCCTGACAGAAGAATTCGAACTCGCATTTTCTGGTTCTCAGTCAGTAGACGAAGCGATTGAAAAAGCGCAGGAGAGAGCTCAGGAGCAGTTTGAAGCTGCAGAATAATAAACAGGAATTGTAAAAATCACCTTTCAGCTATAATCGGAAATGTATGGCCCATTATGGTGAAAGGTGATTTTTTTGCCCTAAAATAGAGAAAAGAGGTGCGAAAATGGGCGCTGTAGCAGTTAAGTCTAAAGTAAAAAAACGTTTGCCGAAAAAAGTTCGGACTGCGTTGACCGGTTATTCGTTTATCGCGATCAATGTGATCGGAGTATTTTTCTTCTGGGTGATCCCGCTGATCTTCAGTTTTGTGCTGAGCATTTCCAAGTGGGATATGTCAAAAGGGATTGCGGGCATCAAGATTACCGGATTCCAGAATTATATAGATATGTGGAAGGATGAATGGTTCCAGGCATCACTTATCAATAATATCATTTTTACAGTTGCATACGTGGTGCTCCTTATAGTGATCTCGTTCTTTGTAGCGCTGTTCCTGAAGGAGAAAGTGATCGGAAAGAAATTCGTGCAGATGGGAATGTACCTTCCGTACGTTGTGAACGTAGTTGCCATAGCAGCTGTATTCCTTGCGATCTTCTCAAGGGAAGGTCCGGTGACCGTACTCCTGAAAGCGCTGGGAATGGAAGAACCTCCGCTGTTTTTAAATGATACGAGATTTGCACTGGCAACAGTGACTGTAATCTGTGTATGGCAGACGATGGGATACACGGCAATGCTGTTTCTGTCAGGTCTGGTCAATATACCGAACGACCTGTATGAGGCGGCTGCCATCGACGGGGCAGGCTGGTGGCAGAAGACAAAAAACGTGACCATACCGATGCTCTCGTCCACATCATTTTTCATAATGGTGACGACGATCGTAAATTCCTTTAAGGTGTTCGGATTGATCAACGTTATGACGTCAGGAGGACCGGGAAATTCAACGACGATGCTTGTATACAATATTTACCGGACCGCATTCCGGTTTAATAAGATCGAGTTCGCAAGCGCGCAGGGAATTGTTCTGCTTGTCATCATCTTCATTATTTCCGTGATACAGTTCAAGATACAGAATAAACAGATGGAGGAGCGATAAGAGGTATGAAAAAGAAAAACAGTATAGGAAAAAGAACGGGAAGTATCTTGAGAAATGTGTTCCTGTGGCTGTGTGCTCTGACAGCAATCTTCCCGTTTCTCTGGATGATCGGGGCAAGTTTAAAGAAAGAGCCGGATGTCTTTGAAGTCCCTTTCAAGATATTCCCTGATTATCTTTATCTGGACAATTTTAAGGAAGTATGGTTTGGCAGTTACGATTATCCGAGGATGTTTCTGAATTCTGTCTTTGTGGTAGTCCTGGGAGTGAGCGTATCGATCATTCTCTGCTGTGTGGCCGGATATGGTTTCGGGAGACTGAAATTTCCGGGAAGAGATAAGATCTTCCTGATCTACCTGGCAACTATGATGGTACCTCCGCAGCTTCTGATGGTGCCGAAATATCTGATGTTCCGTGATATAGGCATTTACGATACATTGTGGAGCTTGATCCTGCCGTCCTTCTTCTCCATATACGGAGTGTTTATGATGCGGCAGTTCATGCAGCAGATACCGGAATCTCTGTCAGAGGCGGCCAGGATCGACGGTGCGGGCGAATGGTATATCTGCTTCAAGATCATTATTCCGCTGTGCAAGCCTGCGATCATTACACTTATCATCCTGTTCTTCTCATGGCAGTGGAACGATTATGACAATGCGCTTTTGTTCCTGCAGAGCAAAGAGAATTATACGCTTCCGCTCGGCCTGACTTATTTTATGGATGAGACAGGACTGAAATATAACCTGATCATGGCGGCAGCCGTTATCACGATCCTGCCGATCTTTATCGTATTCCTTGTAGCACAAAAATACTTTATCGGCGGTCTGACAGCCGGAGCGGTAAAAGAATAGCAGGAGGAAAGAAGAGTGGAGCAGAAAAGAAAGATCATCGATCAGTCTTATGATGTCGTCGTTGTAGGCGGAGGCATGGCAGGAATCTGTACAGCAATCGCATCTGCGCGCGGCGGTGCGAGGACAGCTCTCGTGCATAACAGGCCGGTGTTGGGAGGCAATGCCAGCTCTGAGATCAGAATGCATATCTGCGGCGCCGACTGCCATGGGAAGAGAAAAAACGCCAGGGAGACAGGAATTATCGAGGAAATACTTCTGGAAAACAGAAGAAGAAATCCCCAGCATTCCTTTTCCATTCTGGATACAGTATTGTGGGAAAAGGTAAAGTTTCAGGAGAATCTCGACCTGTATCTGAACACCCATATGTTGGAGGCGGAGGTCAGTGATGGGAAGATCATGTCAGTTCTGGCTGATCAGCTGACAACAGAAAAATGGTTCCGGTTTCACGGAAGTATCTTCGTTGACTGCACCGGGGACGGCTTCCTTGCAGTACAGGCGGGAGCAAAAACGAGGATGGGGCGGGAGGCTTCATCCGAGTTCCATGAGAGTTATGCGCCAAAGAGGGCTGACCGGGGCACAATGGGAAACACCTTGATGTTCTGCGCGAAAGATACAGGGAAGAAAACAACTTTTGTCAAACCCTTCTGGGCATATGACTTAAGCGAGGAGGATCTCGAAGGAAGAGGACACAGTGAGATTGTAGATGCTGTGGGAAATTACGGCGTGGATTCCGGATACTGGTGGCTGGAGCTGGGAGGCGACAGGGACGTAATCGCAGACGGTGAGGAGATTCGGGATGAACTGCTGAAATATCTGTATGGTATCTGGGATCATATTAAGAATAAAGGTGACCACGGGGCAGACAACTATGAACTTGAGTGGGTCCAGTTTCTGCCGGGAAAGAGAGAAAGCCGGCGGATCGAGGGAGACTACATACTGAAACAGCAGGATCTGGAAGAGGCGGTTCCGTTTGAGGATGTTGTGGCATATGGCGGCTGGCCCATGGATATGCACCCGCCGGGAGGATTCCTGCATGATGGAAATGCGACAGATTATCTGCATCTGAAAGAAGTATATGGGATTCCCTATCGGTGCTATTGCTCCAGAGATATATCCAACCTGATGATGGCGGGGAGAAATATCAGCGCCACGCATATGGCTTTTGGTTCTGTACGTGTCATGGCCACCTGCGCAGTCGGAGGGCAGGCTGTAGGGACAGCGGCGGCAATGGCTGTACAGCAGGGATGTACCCCGCGGGAGATTGAAAATAACATCTGCTCTTTGCAGCAGAGGCTTCTCAGGGACGACTGTTACCTGCCTGGCATCCGCAATGAAGATGAAAAGGATGTCGCAAGGAACGCAGAAGTGACTGCGTCTTCGTCTGCAGACGGCTGGGAGCCGGAGAATGTGATCAACGGCATTGCAAGAACAACAGCCGAGGGAAATAACGGGTGGAGGTCGGAAGAACCGGCAGAGGGGCAGTGGCTCAGCTTGAAATTTGATGAGACAGACCCGGGGACTGTCATGATCCGGTTCGATTCAGACCTCTCAAACGAGATCATGATCTCCCTGTCCCAGGTGACAAGGAACGCACAGCATCCGGGCATACCGGAGACTCTGGTGAAAGATTACACGCTTCTTTTAAAATACAGAGGCGAAGTAGTCTATGAAGAAAATATAACAGACAATTATCAGCGGTTCCGGACTCATTGTATACCGTCCGGGATCATGGCTGACGAGGTGATGTTGAAAATAAATGCAACGTATGGCGCGCCATATGCGGCGGTATATGAAGTGCGGATCTATGAAACGGAAGAGGGCGAAACAGCAGAAAGGTAAAAGGGGGATGACTACATGATAAAACGGTTTGTTAAAGGCGCATCAGCAGGTATTCTGGCAGCAGTGCTCATAGCAGGAGGCGGTGCAGTTGTTCAGGCGGAAGAGACGCCGGCGAATCCGGCAGAAGAAAAACTTCTGGTCGATACGGACAGCGGAGATGATTTCTACAGTGAAACAGAAGGAAACTGGTCTGGAAGCAGTGTGGCGGGATATGACGGCGGCGGGACACGCTATTCACTCAGTCAGTATGCGGCAGCAGAGTGGTATCCTGTCGTTGCGGATGAGGAAACTTATGAAGTGCGTATCTATCATCCAGTACATACAACGGATGTGCTGAATGATGTAAAGATTACTCTGTATAATGAAGAAAAGCAGGAACTGTATTCAAAAGAATATGAATGGACCGGTAAGGAAACAGCGGGCTGGATCAGTCTGGGAGAATATGAACTCCAGCCGGGAAAATACACGGTCAGACTGGAAAAACTTGGACAGACAGAAAATCCGAATTCACCAGGAACACATGACCAGGCTCTGCGCGCAGATGCGGTTGAGCTGGTAAAAGAAGGTGCACAGCAGCCGGAACAGCTGCCCGAAGTCAGTTCTGAGCAGGAGGCAGTCATTGATTATGGCGATATGGGATATCAGGAGACAGGGACATGGACAGAGAGCGGTCTGACCGGATATAACGGAAGTAAAACCCGGTATACAAGTGAAAAGGACGCTGCGGCACAATGGCAGGCAAAAGTCATATCTGAGGGCACTTATGAAGTCTGGCTGTATCAGATCGGTAATGCCAACAACAGTAAAAGTGTATCTGTAAATGTGACCGGTGGAACTCCGGAAACAGATGTGACAGAAGACTGGAGCAGTGTGGCATCGGGGTGGAAACTTCTTGGTGAATATAATTTTGAGAAAGATACAGTATGTTCTGTCCAGATAAAAAATATGTCATCTGATGTAAATAAATATATGCGTGCAGATGCAGTCAAGATTGCATATAAGCAGCCGGAACCAGAGATCACAGAATTGCCGAAGGCTGATTATTATGTGGATGCATCGGGAGGCAGTGATGAGAATGACGGTTTGAGTCCGGATACGGCATGGGCGAGCCTGGATAAAGTTAACAGTTGTTCTTTTGCCCCAGGGAGCCGGATTCTTTTGAAGAAGGGCGAGACCTGGAGCGGAAGACTGGCTCCCAAAGGAAGCGGTACGGAATCAGAACCGATCATTCTGGGCAGTTACGGGGATGGTGAAAACCGCCCTGTTATTAACGGAAACGGATGTGAGGGCGGAGCGGTAGAGCTTTATAATCAGGAATTCTGGGAGATTACCGGGCTGGAAGTAACAAATCATAAAGATGGCGAAGCATTCGGAGATATTACCGGAAATCCGCAGACCAGACATGGTATTCTGATCAAACTGGAAAATTTTGATACAGAAGGCGACAACACGGCTGAGCATATTTACGTGAGTGACTGCTATGTACATGACGTCATCGGCAATCTCGGAAATCCGCATAACGGTGTCGGTATTTTCTATTTTGTCTCAGATTCGGCGGATAAGTCCCGATTCCATGATGTCAGGATAGAAGGTAATGATGTGCGGAATGTGGACCGCTCAGGTATCATCATTCGCTCCCAGGATGTCACAGATCCGGATACTACCTATAATACGGATGTAGTGATTGAGAAAAATTATATGGAAAATATTGCGGGCGACGGCATCGTGGCAAAGGTGAGCACAGGTGCCGTGATCCAGTATAATGAAGTAAATCATGCGTGTGCAAGAGCTACAGGCGGCAATGTAAATAACGCGGCGGTGTGGGTGTGGCAGTGTAAAGATTCCGTGATCCAGTACAACGAAGTATACAATACTGGATTGGAAGGCGGAAATAAGGACGGACAGGCGTTTGACAGTGATTTTAACTGTGAAGGATGCGTCATTCAATATAATTACAGTCACGATAACGAGGGCGGATTTGTGCTTCTGATCGCTCCGAGCAGCAATGATTTTAACCGTGATACAGTGGTGCGTTATAACGTGAGTGAGAATGACAAAAAAGACGTGATCGAAATTTCCGGGGCTGTGGAAAATGCAATGATCTATAATAATACGATCTATCAGTCAGAAGACTGTCCGACGAATCTACTCAGAGTAAATACATACTTTGGAATTCCCGAAAGTGCGCTCCTGCAGAATAATATCTTCTGCAGTGAAGCAGAGAATACAACGACTATGACGGAGAATGATAATGGAAGACCGTTCCGCGGCAGCATTACGTTTGATCACAATCTATTTTACGGCTTCCCTGTTCTGGAAAGTGAAGATAAGGATGTGGACGAGACAGTGGGCGGCATAAATTACAAAGGGCACTGGACGCTGACTGTGACAGATTCGATTGAAGCAGATCCGCTTCTTGTTGATCCGGGCAGAGGAATTAAGGGTATTGATTTTACAGATGCTGGCAGGCTGGCAGGATATCAGATTCGGGATAACTCCCCGGCTATCGATGCGGGTGTAGTCATTACAGAAAACGGAGACAGAGATTTCCGCGGAGAATCCATAGACAATAAACCGGATATCGGAGCGTATGAATACACCGGCAGCACAGAGTCAGAAGAACCGGAGCAGCCGGGAGAAAAGCCAGGCGGACAACCGGGAGAAAACCCGGCAGAGAAGCCGGACAATACCGGAGATGCAGACGGAGCGGATAATACACAAGATAAGCAGAAGGACATACCGAAAGAAAAACCTGCGGCAGAAGCATCTGCCGGACAGCAGAGTGCAGTGCAGACCGGAGATGATACGTCCCTGTTTCTTCCGGCGGCAGCAGCTGTTGTATCACTTGCTCTTGCGGCAGCAGCAGTTATTATGAGAAAAAGAAAATGCTGATATAGATTTTTCCGGTTTTGCAGAAACTTCGGAAACTTAGGAAGGCCGTGTGCTTGAACACGGCCTTTGCCGGATGGTATAATACAGGAAGATTGCTGAAAAAGGCGGGGAAAAGTCTATGCTGAGCAGAGCGAAAAGCTTTTACGGGAAAATACTTCTGACGATCATGCTGTGTTTTGTAGTGCCGATGAGCATTGTATTTCTGGTCGGGTATAACAGACTGGAACAGGTGATGGCCGGAAAGATCGAAGATCTTACCAGAAATAATATAAGGCAGATGGAGGAAAGACTGGAAGATCTGGGAGACAGGGTGAATCAGACTTCGGTATATCTTTCGTCGGATATGAGGCTGAATGAACTGCTGAGAGAGTATAACGGCAGCATTCCCGACGGTACGGAGTTTACATATCATACAGGTCAGCCGGAATTCATCGAGAAATATGATTATCTGAATCTTTCGGTGGAACTTCAGAATATCCTGATCAACTATGCGGATAACTGGCTGGGAGATTCCATAGATATGGGGATCATCGGAAATGATGGACAGATCTTTTCTACCTGGCCTGTCGGAAATACGGATTTTGAAAAGCTCAGTGAGGTCATTGCGGGAGCAAGAGAAGAACAGAATACATATTTTACTGATATTCACGACAGCTTCATCCAATATGGAAATGATTCCTCATATTATACTTATGTAAAAGTACTGTATGACATATACAGTGTAGATTCGCAGCTGGGAATCCTGATCGTGACAGTACCGGTATCCTCTGTAGGTGATATAGTGGGCCAGTCACTGGAATGGGAGAATAACAGCAGTTTTATCATCAGCGGGCAAAATGAGATCGTGTATGAGTTCTCTGGAAATATAGACCGGGAAATCTATGGTCAGTTTCTGGATATGATCCCTGATGAGTCGGGAAGGCTTGAGATGACTGTCCGGGATGATAACGGTGAGAGATATATGCTGCAGGTCATCCCTGTGGAAGGCGTGGAGTGGCGGATCTGCTGTCTGGTACCCTACGAAGAAGTATTCCATGATACACTGGTGCTGAGGAGACTGGTGATCGGCATCTGTGCGGCACTGATCATTTTGTTTGCGGTCATCACTGTGATCGTCATCTATCGTCTGTTTGTGCCTCTGCGCGCACTGCGTGATGCCATGAAAAAGGCAGAAGAAGGAGACTGGGACATCAAGCCTCTGCCGGCCGTTTCGAACGATGAGATCGGCATGCTTACGACAGGCTTTAATCGTCTGATGAAGGAGCTGGAGAACCTTCTCGAGAAGGAAAAAGAATCCGAGCGCCAGAAAGGCGAGCTCCGGTTTGAAATGCTCCTGGCACAGATCAATCCACATTTTCTCTTTAACACATTGAACTCCATCAAGTGGATGGCGGCTATGATCCATGCGGACAATATCACAAGCACGATCCGTTCACTGGCAAGACTGCTGGAGATCAGTATGAACCGGCAGGCGGACGTCATTCCGATCCGCGAAGAAGTGGAAAATCTGAAAAGCTACGTGGAGATCCAGAGCGTCCGGTATGGCGATTTGTTCAGTGTGGAGTATGATATTTCTGAAGAAATTGAAGACTGTCAGACTCTCAAATTGGTATTTCAGCCCATTGTTGAAAATGCGATCATCCATAATATTCAGGAAGTTAATCCGCTTTTTATCAGTGTCAGCGGCAGGCTGGAAGACGGATGTGTGATACTCTGCGTCAGAGATAACGGACTGGGGATGGACGAAGAACAGATCAGAAATCTGATGGAAAAGCCGGATCAGTCGCGAAACAGGATATTCCGGGGAATCGGAGTGCGCAATGTGCAGCAGAGGATACAGCTGAAGTACGGAGCTGGTTATGGAATCCGCATCCAGTCGGAAAAGGGAAAAGGAACAGATGTGGAGATCCGTTTCCCGGCAGTCTTTTGTAATATACCGGAAGGGGAGAATGAAGATGCTCAAAGTATTGATCGTGGATGATGAGATGCTGGTACGTGTCGGTATTAAATCAACGATAGAATGGGAAAAACACGGATGTACTGTTGTTGCCGAGGCGGCAAACGGGGAAGAGGCGCTCCAGAAAATAGAGACCTATTGTCCGGATATTCTGTTGACAGATATACGTATGCCCAAAATGGATGGACTTGAACTTTTAAGAGAGATCGAAAGAAGAGAGCTGGAGATCGAGACCGTCATCATGAGCAGCTATAATGAATTTGAACTTGTCCGGGAGGCTATGAAACTGGGAGCCAGCGACTATCTTCTGAAATTATCTTTTACGGAAGATGAGCTGATCGCCGTGATCGAAAAGATACGAAAGAAGATTGAGAAGAGAAAGAAGCCGGATACAGAAAATTTTTTCAGCCAGTCTGATTTCAGACACAAACTTTTTCAGAAGCTGACAGATCCGCTGATCACTCAGGAACAGAGAGAAAGACTGGCAGAGAATCTGGAACTGTGCATTGATTTTAAAAATCCTGCTTTCGCGATCCTGATGACAGATCATGTCTATGAGAAGGAAATCATGGGTTATCAATACCCGGATGAGCAGCGGAGAAAGATGATGTTCAATCTTCTGGAAGAGCAGCTCCGAAGCAGAAAGCAGGGCGAAGTATTTGCCATAGATGATGAAAAGGGAATCTATGCCGCCTTTTTAAACAGCGGGCTAGATCTGAACGAAACGGCCAGGTATATTACCAATAAAGTAAAAGATTATTTTAAGCTGAGCTGTTCTGTATATATTTTCCCTGATGGAACTGTGGAACAATGTCCGGACTACGTCAATTACGGACTTGGACAGCTTGAAAACAGAAGATTTCTCATGGGCGGAGAACAGACGTGTATCTTTGGAGGCATACCGGAGGAGCCAGATCTATCAGCCGGGAGATCCGGTCTTTCCAGGGAGAATGTCAGCTTTTCCGGCGATATCAGTGAAATATCAGGCCTGTCCGGACTGACGGAGAAAATCCAGAAGCTTACAGATAAGATGAAAGCATCGGGGCTTGCCGCCGGTGAATGCAGACGGATCCTGACAGAGTGCGTCTATAAAGTATTACCGGCATTTCGCAGTGCAGGCGGTACATTGAAAGGAATGGAAGAATACTGCGGGATCGATGTTCTCAAAAACATGCAGTCTCTGGAAACCCTTGAATATGTTATTTACTGGTTTCAGGATTTCGGGAGCGTGGCAGACGCATATCTTGCCGAATGCATAAAAGGGCAGAAGCGGGGTGAGGTCGGAGCCGCAATACAGTTTATACAGGAAAATTACAGCCAGCCGTTAAAGCTTGCAGACGCGGCAGACCGGGCGGGTTTGAGCGCAGCATATTTCAGTACGGTATTTAAGAAGGAGACAGGAAAGAGCTTCAGTGAATACCTGACAGATTTGCGCGTGGAGCGGGCCAAGGAACTGCTGGGCGACCGGGATGTCCGTATCTATGAAATCTGTGAGATTGTAGGATATCCGGACCCCAATTATTTCAGCAAGATCTTCCGCAAAGCGGTTGGCATGTCGCCGGAAAAATACCGGAAGCAGATAACAGGAGGAGACAACTGACTGCCCGGTAAAGGGAAATGGAGAAAGATTATGTATGATATGAAACCATATTTAGAAAAAATAGATAAAGTAATTGCGCGCGGACCATATACGGACAGCTGGGATTCTCTGCAGCATTACAAGGCGCCGGAGTGGTTCAGAAAAGCGAAATTCGGTATTTTTATTCATTGGGGAGTCTACTGCGTCCCGGAATTTGGAAGTGAGTGGTACTCCAGAAATATGTATATCGAAGGAAGCGATGAGTACAACTATCATTTGGAGCATTACGGGAAGCACAGTGAATTCGGATATAAGGATCTGATTCCTCAGCTGACGGGAGAAAAATTTGATCCGGGGAAGTGGTGTGAACTTGTAAGAGCGGCAGGTGCGAAGTATATCGTGCCTGTAGCGGAGCATCACGATGGCTTCCAGATGTATCAAAGTGAGATTTCCCGGTGGAATGCCGCAGAAATGGGCCCCCACAGGGATGTCCTGGGTGAGATCGCAGGTGAAGCGGCCAGGCAGGGACTGACACTGGGGGCTTCTTCTCACAGGATCGAACACTGGTTTTTTATGGGAAATGGAAAGAAATTCGACAGCGACGTGCATGAGCCTCTGGAGCGGGGCGACTTTTACTGGCCGTCCATGCCGGAGCCGGATTTCAAAGATCTGTTCAGTGAGCCTGCTCCTTCTCAGGAGTTTATGGAGGACTGGCTGTGCAGGACCTGTGAGATCATAGACCGATATCATCCGAAGCTTTTGTATTTTGACTGGTGGATTCAGCACAGTGCGGCGAAGCCCTATCTGAAGAAACTGGCTGCATATTACTATAATCAGGCGGCAGACAGAGGGGAAGAAGTGGCAATCTGCTATAAGCATGATGCATTTATGTTCGGGAGTGGGATTGTGGAGATCGAGCGCGGGCAGTTTGCAGATGCAAAGCCTTACTGCTGGCAGACCGATACTTCTGTTGCTTTGAACTCATGGTGCTATACGAAGGGAAATGCATATAAGACTGCCGAAGAGCTGGTGTGCGATCTGGTGGATATTGTCAGCAAGAACGGGAATCTGCTCCTGAATATAGGACCGAAGAAAGACGGTACGATACCGGAGGAAGATGCCGCGATCCTCAGAGGAATCGGTAATTGGCTGAAGATTATCAGAGAGGCAATATACGGCAGCACTGTCTGGAGAGAGTCAGGTGAAGGACCGACGAAGATCACGGAGGGGCAGTTCTCAGACGGAATACGCAAGGAATATACAAGTGAAGATATCCGGTACACGGTGAATGGAGGAAACCTGTACGGGACTGCCCTGAAATGCAGTGATGACGGGAAATACCTTTTCCGCGAACTGGGAAAGAGAGATGCATGGCATAAGGCATATTTCCACGGCATTATAAAAGATGTGTCTGTATTGGGAGCGGAGAAGAAGCCGGAGTGGTACAGGGATGAGGAAGGTCTGCACGTACAGACATATGGTGTGAAAAGCAGCTATCCGGTTGTATTCAAAATTCAGATTGATTAGGAGGGAATCCGAAGGGAAGTAGAAGAGATAAATGTTGACGGATCATAAGAAATCGATAAGATTTATCGATAGCCGGTGTTAGAATTGACTAGCCTCAAAGCAGGGCGCTATGATGTGACAGAACCCGATAATTTTACATATTATTAACAAGGGAGTGATATAGCTGTGAAACGACATAGATTCTGGGCGTGGGCTGCGGTCTTTTGCTTCGTGATGGTATTCTATACGGGCTATAAGCACAAATAAGTCAAACACAACAAATGGTTCAGACACACAAGGAGGTACTTAATTATGATCAGTGTTTCAACATTAAAGAAAATCGGTTTATTCGCAGGAGGCGTTCTGTTCGGAACAGCGGGAGTGAAAGTGCTCTCAAGCAAGGACGCAAAGAAGGTATACACGAACTGCACAGCAGCTGCTCTGCGTGCGAAAGACTGTGTGATGAAGACAGCGACGACAGTACAGGAGAATGCAGAGGATATCCTTGCGGAAGCTCAGCAGATCAATGAGAAGAGAGCTGCAGAAGAAGCTGCGGCTGTTCAGGCTGATGAGAGCGGCGCAGAGGATAATGGTGCGGAAGACAGCAGTGCAAAGACTGTATAGCAGGCTATGAAATTTATCATAAAGCATGAGATAAAAGGCCGTCTGCGTATACATGCCGTTCAAGGGAGAATGACGTGTGCGCAGGCGGATACTCTTTGCTGGTTTCTCGGTAAACAGGAATATGTGACAGATGCAAAGGTATATGAGCGCACCGCAGATGCCGTGATCTGTTACACGGGAAGCCGCGAAGAGGTGATCGCAGTGCTCAAAGGATTCAGTTATGAAAATACGGATGTCCCCGAAAATGTACTGTCCAGCTCAGGAAGAGAGCTGAACTCAACGTTTCGGGAGCAGCTGATCACAAGGGTGCTCCTGCATTACGGCAGTAAACTCATCGTTCCGTATCCGGTCCGAAAGGTATGGCTGACGTTTAAGGCGCTGCGTTATATATGGAAAGGTCTTAAGTGCCTCGCAAGGCGGAAAATCGAGGTGCCGGTTCTTGACGCGGCAGCCATCGGTGTGTCCGTGATCCGGGGAGACTTTGACACGGCGGGGTCCGTCATGTTCCTGCTCGGCGTGGGAGAACTGCTGGAGGAGTGGACACATAAGAAATCCGTGGGTGATCTTGCAAGAAGCATGTCACTCAATGTAAAGAAAGTATGGCTGAAGAAAGACGGTCAGGAAGTACTTGTCAACGCATCGGAAATCCAGCCTGGTGATACGGTTGTCATTCATATGGGTAATGTGATCCCCTTTGACGGTGAAGTGTCCGGCGGAGAAGGCATGGTCAATCAGGCGTCTCTCACAGGCGAGTCACTTCCGGTAAGAAGAGAAAAAGGGAAGACAGTCTATGCGGGGACGGTTCTGGAAGAAGGAGAACTTGAGATTCTTGTGAAGGCCGTATCCGGTTCAACAAGGTTTGAGAAGATCGTGACTATGATCGAAGACTCCGAGAAACTGAAAT
>ERZ1643246.3286-NODE-3286-length-14124-cov-8.803042_pt1 | contig 14124 bp, 16 predicted proteins | sample MGYA00579265_ERZ1643246 | MGnify/ENA primary metagenome ERZ1643246 (study PRJEB29033, sample SAMEA4952261) | chicken gut metagenome | biome: Broiler Chicken; feature: Gastrointestinal Tract; material: Caecum | place: Ireland | collected 2018 | study: Broiler... | reverse complement strand
TCTGCTTATCCATAGCCTTATTATATCATATTTTTTCTTTGTGCGGTGTTACCTTAAAAAAGACCTATCTGTCTCGCGTTAAAAGCTTTGTTTTCCGTGTCCCAGCCCTGTCCCAAAATCTCTATTTTCACTTCCTATACTGCGAAGCAGCCGATTATAGGCTGACGGATCGCACCTTATCTAACCATCATATAACCAGACGAAAATTTATTCTGTCAGTTTATCCATCCAGTGGGAGGATGCGGCAAGGGTCATATAGAAAGATGCGTTTCTTTCTGCAATCCCCAAACCGACGCCCACGCCAGACTTTTCCCCGCGCATCGGCATCGCTGGTTTTGTCCATGTGTACATGCCGGTTGATTGTTTCAACAGCAAGGCATCGGCAGCTATACCATGGGATGTGTTTCCCATGACGGCTGTTTGCAGGCACCTACAAGGGTGAGATGCCACCGTTCCCCTATCCGCCCCCGACCATCAGAGAAAGGATTCTAATCTTATGAATATCACACAAGTTGTTTCCACTCGTTTTGCACAAGCCTGTGAACAAAAGCTGTTATCCAGTCTCGGTAAGGGCATCAGCAAGCATAGCGAACGCGCACGCAACATTGCAGCAGGAAGCGAACGCATGTCCAGCGATTTGCTGCATTCCGATGACACGATCAACAGCTATGCCAACTGTCTGACACAGTATGCACGCTGGATAAAAGAAAATCATCCTGATTGCCATCGTCTTCAGATTGCAAAGAAGCGGCATTATGACCATGAATTTATCCAGCATCTGATCAACACACATGCCTATGCACCTACCACCATCAAGCAGTATGCGGCTGCTCTTGCTTTCGTGCATGGCTGTACGATGAACCAGGTACACAACGCCCGTCCGACCGTTCGTGCGGAAGATGCTACGCGCAGTCGCAGCTACACAGAAGAAAAGTTTAGCCGTCAGCTGCAGTACCGTTTGAAACATGGCCCTGCTTCCGTGGCAGCAATGATGCAGATTTGTCGTGCTACCGGATTGCGCCGCGACGAAGCAGAGCAGGTGCGTTCATCCAATTTTCACTTTACCGGAACGCACTATATCTGCCATCTGTCCGGCAATCCCGACCATCTGAAATTTCTGGGCGAAAAGACCGTCTGGACGAAAGGCGGCCGTATGCGTACCATCGAGATCCTGCCTAAGTACAATGATGTTGTGCACCGAATTTTGTCCTTCTGCGCTCCGAATGAAAAGATCTGCCCGAAGATTCCAGACCGCATTGATGTCCACGGTATCCGCAGCATGTATGCCTGTGAGCTATATTTGGAGTATGCTCGTCCAATCGATACGATAAAACCCTCGGACCGCACAATGGAGCATGGCAAATCCCGTCCTACTCGCTACCGTGACCAGCAGGGCTATACGTGGGATCGCAATGCACTGCTGCGCGTTTCTGCGTCTCTGGGCCATAACCGCTCGGAGGTTGTTGTGCGTCATTACCTGTGGCGTCTGCGGCAGGAGAAATCTAAGATTTCATGATTTTTTTTCACTTTCTACGGTCTTTGTAATTTTTCCACCGACCTGTTATTTCAAATAACATATTCCATGGGTCTAAAATTGTACCGTATTCCTTGCAATATACCAAGTGATTATTTTCGTCTATCACATATGTTGGTTCTTTGCATTGGCATATTTTCTGGCGGTCACGCTCGATGATTGCCGGGAAGATATGACATACTCCCACAGCTTACGCAGTGGGCTTTCTCAGCCGCGCTCTAAAAAAACAGCATGATTGACGATCGGTATGAATTATTTTATGATTAAGACATAATAGATACCGATTGGAGTGAGGACAATGATGATACGACCTGCAACTGCATTGCGCAATGATTATGATGGTATGGTAAAACTATCAAAGGAAAAACAGGAGCCGATCTTCCTGACTCGCAATGGAGAAGGCGAAATGGTATTTGTCCCATTAGAGGTATGGGAAAAACGAGAGGCAGAACTGAATTTATTGGCAGAAATGCTTCGCCGCGAACAAAACCGGATGGCTGGTGCAAAGACCTATTCCATGTCTGAAATGGAAGCGGATGTAGAGGCACTGTTGCATGAAGATTCAGTGGCTCAACGAGGTGCACAATGAGTTTCGGGAGTTTGTAACATACTACATGACACAAGTGGAAAATCCTCACGCTGAAAAATTTCAAAAAAATTTTGCAAGCGGTCGCGCAGCTGGCGGACTTTTCCGAGATGGGCGTGTTGAAATATGATACGTTGATGGGAAAATACGAATTCCATGCGTTGTTCATCGCACAGTATGTTTGTGTGTATAAAATCGAGAATGATACCGGACAGACAGGTGCATATCGCAGAAATGAAAAATTCTGCAGCAGGCTTTTCTCCATAACGCTCTCTCCAGTCTCGGGTAAGATTACCTTATCAAAAGCCCCTATCGCTTCGCTCAGGAGAACCATCTCCCCTGTCCGCTTCGCTCCAGGGGGGATGGTATATATATTATATATGTGTTTTATTTTGGCACAAGGAAAATGGCAATTAAATGTCTGGCAGTTATCTTTTCTTAAAATAGTATAAAAAATTATGTATTCCAGAAAAAATACAAGTTTTTTGTATTCTGGAGTGCCATTTTGATACAGCCAAAATGATTTTTTCACTGTTTACAAGTGCTCCGGCGCTGTTTGGGTTTGGAGTATTGAACCTCTGGCAAAGCTTGAATGCAAGCCATTTCTGACCCTTAGCCGTATCGTTTTTTCGAACGCCTAATCAAAGAATACAGCCTGACGAGAGGAGTTACCTCACCTGCTCAGAAGCCAACAAAGGCCTGCAGCCGTGCGTTCTACAGCTTGGTTATAGTGATTGCCTGGATTCAGCTGGAACACTGTGTCAATGCCCTTGCTTTGATAGAAGGCGTGAATCTCATCTGTGTTCTGTCGAACACTTCGCAGAACCGGGTTTCGGGTTTTGCTTTCCTTGTCACCTAGGGAGAAATACATGCAGTTTGGCCAGTGCTTTGGCTCATGGGAGAAGATATACTCCTTCATTCCGGGAAACCAGAGAGAGCCGGACATGCTGCCCACACGGGAAAACAGGTCCGTCTGGTAGATAGCATACAGCGCGAATAGACCAGCCAAAGAGTATCCGGCAATCCCACGCCAACAAGGGACTCCGCCAATCTCCTTCTCTGCTGTTGGGATAATCTCCTTAGTCAGAAGCCGCAAGTAGTCATCTGCGCCACCGGTGCAGGGCTCGGCATTTTTGAAGGCAGGCGGACTATCCCAGGGCACCATGTCGTGGTTCCAGTCTAAATCACTGATGGCCACCAAAGTGAACGGCGGACAGTCGGCAGTCTGCGTGGCCTCGTATACCTTCTGTCCTTCACCAGAGAAGGTGTTGAGGTAGATAATAGGCGCGTTTACTTCAAAACTTGGGAAAATGGATATCGTTTTGCCCTTTGTTGAGAAGGTGTACATAATTTGAATCATTCGCTTTCTATTTTGACAGATAGTGTCATACAGAATGGTCCTGCTTATTGGACAAATATAATACTAAACTGATTTTACAATGAAGAGAAGCCGGATATATCAAAGCTGGACAGATTTGTTGATATTTTCCAGTAAGTCCTTGTCGGATTTTGGAATTCCAGTTATACTAAATACAATATACATCCATAAAGAGAAGATAGGAAGAGTGAAATATAATGCTGCCTCCTGGCCTTTATGAACAAGTCATCAATACTGCCCTGAACCGCGAGCTTTCGAAAATCCCAGATGCCCGCAAATCGGTTGCGCCCATTGACAAGGCAGAAGAAATAGGTTATTGCAAGCAGCTTTTGGAGGAAAAATGATAATGAAGACAGCAACTGAGGTAGTTGCGGCCCTGATATGGGATCAGGACAAGTTTATGATTTGCCAGCGCCCGGTACATAAGGCCAGAGGGCTGCTGTGGGAGTTTGTTGGTGGTAAGGTAGAGCCAGGCGAAACCAAAGAGCAGGCACTTATTCGTGAATGTCAGGAGGAGTTGGCTATCACTCTGGATGTGGGTGAGGTGTTCATGGATGTGGTTCACGAATACCCTGATTTGACGGTCCATCTGACGCTGTTTCATGCCACTATTCGGGAGGGTATTCCCCAGAAAATGGAGCATAATGACATCCGTTGGATCACGGTAAATGAGATTGATCAGTATGAGTTCTGCCCGGCAGACGAGGAAATCCTAACGAGACTAAAACGATTGAGTGGGAAGAAAAATTAGATAGAAGATTCGTTGACTACATTGGGAAACACGAGCACACAGAGAAAGGAAAAGCACGGGATGAACATCATCTGCTTGGGCGACTCCAACACCTACGGCTACGACCCCCGGGGCTATTTCGGGGGTCGATATGATGCGGACAGCAGGTGGGTGGACATCTTGGCTGCGGAGACCGGATGGACGATCTGTAACATGGGGCAAAACGGCCGGGAGATCCCTTCTGCCGCTCCTGCCTTCCCTGCTGATACAGATCTGCTGATCGTCATGCTGGGAACCAACGATCTGCTCCAAGGCCGAAGTCCTGAGCAGGCCGCTGAGAAATTGGAGCGGTTCCTCTTAGGCATCCCGCTGAACCGAAGCAAGATCCTGCTGATCGCACCGCCGCCGATGACTCTGGGCGAGTGGGTACCCAGCCAGCAGCTAATTGATGATTCCCACACCTTTGCCCGGCTCTGTCAGGCTCTGGCGGAGCAACTGGGTATTCGCTTTGCCGATGCTGGAAAGTGGGACATCTCCTTGGCCTATGACGGCGTACACTTCACGGAGCAGGGCCACAAAGCCTTTGCTGCCAGACTTCTGGAGGAACTCAAATGAAACAAATTGCAATTTTACTCTCTTCTCTGCTTTTGCTGTTGACCGGATGCGGTGGGAATGACGCAAACGGCTCTTATGAGCAGATCACCCAGGAAGCAGCCAAAGAAATGATGGACACCGAGGAGGTCATCATCCTGGATGTGCGGGAGCAGGACGAATACGACAGCGGACACATCCCCAGTGCTGTTCTGCTGCCGGTGGGTACCATTGATGAGGATACTGCCGCTGAGGTGATTCCCGAGAAGGACTCCACGGTGCTGGTCTACTGCCGCAGCGGGAACCGAAGCAAGACAGCTTCTTCCACACTGGCCGAATTGGGCTACACCAACATCTATGAATTCGGCGGTATCAATACCTGGCCCTATGAGACGGAATCATAAAATGGAATCGTGGATTTGGTGTATGAAAGGCGGTGACGGCAGATATGAAAATCCGGGAGGTCATTGATAACAAAAAGGCGTATGTCGATTTGTTACTGCTGGCGGATGAGCAGGAGGATATGATCAACCGTTATCTGGAGCGTGGGACCATGTATGTGCTGGAGGATGATGGGGTCAAGGCTGAATGCGTGGTAACGGATGAGGGCGGCGGCATTCTGGAACTGAAAAACATTGCCGTAGCGCCGGACTGTCATGGCAAGGGATACGGAAAAGCTTTGGTGAACTTCCTTGTCCGAACTTACAGGGAGCAGTATACGGTGCTGCAGGTTGGCACCGGAGACAGCCCGTCCACTATCCCGTTTTATGAATCCTGCGGTTTTCGCAGACACCATCTGATCAAGAACTTTTTTACTGACCACTACGACCACCCCATCTACGAGTGCGGGGTGCAGCTGGTGGACATGGTGTACCTGCAAAAAGAGCTATGAAAAGCGGAGCGCCCATGTGAGCGCTCCGCTTTCTGTCAGTTATCCCTTTGCGCCAGAAAGGCTTCAATGGCCTCCACAGTCTGCGCCTGCTGTTCCTCGGCAGAGATGGTGGCGGGAAGATCCCCCTTCTGGGGGCCGTAGTTGCCGAACTGGGCGTGGTTGCCGCCTTCAATCTCCACAATGTTCTCCGTATAGTCGATTTTGTCCTCCACACTCTGGTTGAGGGAGCCGTAGATGGTCAGGGTGTCCTCATCCGGATAGTCACCATAAATGTAAGCACCCATCAAAATCAGGCCGTCCACCAGTTCGGGATGTTCCGAGGCAAACTTGGAGGCCATGCCGCCACCCATGGAGTGTCCAGCTATGTACCAGTGCTGGTACTCCGGGAACTGGGCGATGACTTCTTCTGCCGCATTGGCATCAAAAATCGCCATGTGAAACGGCATATGCACCAGAAAACAGGTCACTCCGGTCTGCCGGATCTGATCCAGCAGGGGCAGATAGGCTTCTGCCTCCACCTTGGCGCCGGGATAAAAGATCATGGCAGTGTCGGTGGGATAGCTTGGGGACAGGATGGTCAGATTGTCCTGCACTTCGATAGTATTGCCCTGCGCCAGCACCTCCAAGGCCACATCCTCCGCCCGGTAGTAATCGGACACATACCAGAAAAACGCACCCGCCAGTATAGCAAGGATTAGAAGAAGAATTCCACCGGCGACAAGCCATTTTTTGCGCCGGGACATTGGAGTTTTGTTCATAGCGGCGCACCTCATTGCTCGTCTTGGGGCAGATACTCTCGGATGGTGTAGCGCCGCCGCCCGGCTGTGGATTTTCCGTATTGGATGGCCTGCTGGGGACATTCGTTGATGCAGCGCAGGCACTGGAAGCACTGTGCCGCCCAGACGGGTTTACCGTCCCGGAGGGTAATGGCACGGGCTGGACAGTTTTTCATGCACAGGCCGCAGCCGTTGCAGCTATCCTCAGCAAAGAAGAGCTTGGCGCTTCGGGCAAATTTGTTAAATCCGAAGCTCACAAGATGAGACTTCACCCCGGCCAGCCTACCCTCATGGACACGGTACACCGGCTCTTGCTGCTGGATTTCCTGAGCCATTCGTTCCAGCTCCGCGCGGGCAGCGGTGATCTTTTGGTGGATTTCTCCCTCGTTGTCGGTATCGGAGCCAATGATGTAGTTGTTGGGCATTACCAGACTGTAACTGCTGCTGAGGGGGTACACCTTGGAAAACTGCTTCATGGTAAGGCCGGCATCTCCACCGCAGGTGCAGACACCGAAAGTGAATGACTGGGTCTTGGGCAGCTTTTTCACAAATTCCGTCATGATCTCCGGTGCGCCCCAGGCGTAGACCGGAAAGACAAACCCGATCTGCCCTGTGCTGTCCAGATCCGGCAGCTGATTCAGGTTGGTAATATCATAGGCCTTATCCCCGGTCAGTCGCGCCAGCTGCCGGGCTGCCCACGCCGAGTTGCCTGTTCCGGAAAAATAGAAAATCATCGTTTATGCTCGCTTCCTTGGTTTATTATGTAATTAGTATCAGCATAACAAAGAATCTCCACATCTGCAAGCGTTCATGCAAGCACTGTGCTGTTGTGTCAACCGGAACAGCGATGATCAAGGAAACACCCGCACCAAGCCCAATGCCGCGCTTACCAGTCAGAAAGGTACATGCTCCGTTATTCTCTCTTCACAATTCACTGCAAGCACCAGTTAGTTTCTGCGCTCATATACACTGCACGGTTTTTGCCCTGTTTTTTTTCGCACAGATGAAAATAAAAGCAAAAAGAACGGCTGAGCAACCCGTTTCAGGGCAGTTCAGCCATTCTTTTAATAGGCCTATTTTGTAACAGACCATTTGCCTCATAGGGAGCTTACAAGTTTACAGAGCGGCGTTGATGGCGGCGATAGCGCCGTCGGATACGGCGGTGGCTACCTGGCGCACCTGCTTGACCCGGATGTCACCTGCGGCGTACACACCGGGGATAGAGGTCTCCATCTTCTCGTTGGTGACGATATAGCCGTCCTGAAGCGTGAGCTGACCATACATCTGGGTGTTGGGGGTCACACCAGCGTACACAAAGATACCTCAGCCGGGGTCCTCAATCGTCTCAATGGAGCCGTCCTGCTCACTGGCGATCTCCAGCCGCTCTACCTGATTCTGACCGAAGACAGCGTGGAGGCGGGAGCTCAGCTTCAGGGTGATGTTGCCCGCAGCAGCCACCTTCTGTCGGAACTCGGGGATACAGCCCAGTTGATCTTCAAAGTGGATGATGGTCAGCTTGCGGGCAAAAGAGGACAGATACAGGGCCTCTTTCACCGCGCCGTCGGCACCGCCCACAACATAGATGTTCTTGCCGGTGTAGGCAGCCGCGTCTCTGGGGGCGTTCAGACCCATGCCTTTGCCGGTCAACTCCTTCTCACCGGGAATGCCCAGCTTGCGGGGGGTGCCGCCGTTGGCCAGGATGATCCGCCGGGCTTGATAGGTTTCTTTGTTGGTGCGGACAGTTTTAAACTCGCCAACCAGATTTACATCGATCACCGTTTCATAGGCGATCTCCACGCCAGCGTTCAACGCCTGCTCCTTCATGCGAGCAGCAAAGGTAGCGCCCGTTTCATGAGACTGGAGGGCGGTGTAGTGGGTGACGGTGGATACCTTGCCGATGATGCCGCCCACTTGGGCCTGTTCCAGGATCAAGGTCTTTTGGCCGCGGCTGACCGCATAGATACCAGCGCTGATACCGGCAGGGCCAGCACCGATGATTAGGATGTCATACATGATTGAGTTCCTCCTGTATTAAAGTATTTTGATTGTTATATGACTTACAGCAGACCTTCCAGTTGCTGCATGATCAGACTGACGCAGGTGATGCCCAGCCAACAGCAGGCACCCATGAAAATGGGCTTGCCGCCGGTTTTGTTCAGCTTGATCAGGTCGGTGTTCAGACCGATAGCGGCCATAGCCCAGATGATGAAGAACTTGGACAGCTCCTTAAAGGGCTGGAAGACGGCGGCATCCACACCGGACAAAGTAGCGATCGTGGTGATGATGGAGGCCAGAACGAACAAGAGGATAAAGAAGCCCCACCTTTGCGATCTGGGACAGGTTCAGACCAAAGCCCAGAAGGATCACGGCGTATTGCAGGATTTTCTTGGAGGTGAAGGCGATGCCGGGCTGAAGAACGGTCCGGGAGCCGATGATCATGGCCACGATTATACCGGCGAGAATGGCAAAGACGGGACCGCCGATGACCGGGAATGCATGACCCAAAAACCAGCTGGGGACAGCCAAGGTCAGACAAACCAAAAGGCCGGGGGCTGTTTTTTCAGATTTCCCATAGGGATCTCTCTCTTTCACTTTGCTTTTCCTTTGTCTGACATGATTATAAGTCAAAAAGACGATAAAATAAAATGAAGAATTATTATTTAACTATAAATTTAAATAATAGGTGATCGATATGCTGGATCCTCGTTGGAACACATTTTGGTGCTGTGCGAAACCATGAACTATACCCGGGCGGCTGAGCGGCTGTGTCTGACTCAGCCCGGGGTGACCCACCACATCCACTATCTGGAGTAGAATTACGGCTGCCAGCTGTTTTCCTATGAGAGAAAAGTGCTTCGGCTGACTGAGACAGGACTGCGGCTGCGGGAGTTTACTCGCTCCATGTCCTAAAACAGTAAGAAAATCGAGGAGGCTATGGCGGCAGAAGCGCCCATTTCCATGCGGGTAGGAACCTCCAAAACCATTGGAGAGTATGTGATCGCCCCCAAGGTGGAACGCTTTCTCCGGGCCCACCCGGAGACCAATTTTTCCCTGCTGGTGGACAATACCTAGGCACTGCTCCGAGCGCTGGAGGAGGGACAGATGGATTTTGTACTGGTCGAGGGCTTTTTTGAGCGCAGCCGATATGAGACGCAGCTGTTCCGCAGAGAGGATTTTTTTTGGCGTATGTGAGCCGGGACACCGTCTGGCAGGGCGCAGCGTATCTTTGGATGAATTGTATGGGGAACGGCTTATTCTTCGTGAGGAAGGTTCTGGAACCCGGGCTATCTTCGAAGATGCGCTGCACCGCTTAAACGATACGCTGGACAGCTTTGAGAGTATCGTGACAATCAGTGAGTTCGAGACCATTAAGTCCCTGGTGGCCGACGGTCTTGGGATCTCTTTTCTGTATGCTCCGGTCGTAGAAAGGGAGCTGGTACAAGGAAAGCTGGTCCGGTTTGAGCTGGCAGATGTACCCATGAGCGGAGTATTTTATTTCGCCTGCTTAAAGGATAATTTGTTTTCCGGGGTTTGGGCGGAGTGGATGCAATAAGAGAAGGCCAGATGTACGCGAAGGGATGGAACAGCTGAACCGGGAGATCCGCTGCCGTACCCGTGTGGCAAGTATTTCCCCGGACGGTAATTCTGCTCTGATGCTGGTCTGCGTCCGGCTGTGCCATGTGGCTGGTACTCAAAATGGGGCAAAAAGAAGCACATGAATATGAAGAATCTGGAGGATGTCGTTGAGGAAACCTCCATTTCCGGCTGACTTTATTCAGTCCAGAGTCTGCAAATCAAAGTGCGAAAAATTCTTGACACGACCAGAAAAGGCGTAGCATTAAGCTACGCCTCCACACAGATTGCCATATAAACTTGGAAATAAAAAATGCAGAGTATCATCAAAAGAACTTTTCAGGTCCTTTCATGATACTCCGCATGTTTCGAGTGGGGAGACTCGAACTTCAGGCATCTTGCTCCCAAACGGTTGAACTAAATTTTTTCTAGTTATTTCTAATTGGTTTTAACCCTTTCCGCTACATTTCGCTCACTCTTTGACGCTCTTAATTCCACTGTTTCCGAGTGTTCCGGCGCTGTCTGTGGTCAAACATGTGGTCAAAGAGCCCTTCTTGACCAGGCGCGGCACCCGCTGCCACCGCCTGTCCAGAAGGGCTCTTTTTGCTGTTTGGGTTCGGGGTATTGTAACTCTGGCAAAGCCTGAAAGCAAGTCATTTCTGACTCTCAGGCGTATCAGTTTTTAGCACGCCTATACAAAGAATATTGTCAGCTAAAATTAGGGGTTGAGGATACATTTTTTAACGCATTTTTCAATTTGATCCTTAATATGGTTTCTATATTTTTAACGAAGACAAAATCAGAAATAGGCGATATACCAAAAATATGACGGTTAAATCGGCGAAAGATATAACTCGGAACACTCAGGAATGATGATAGCGACTTGAATATTTGAAACTGTTAAGGGATACTTTCCAGATGGGATACATACCTTAAGCGTAAATTATACTTATGCAAAGTCTCCTTTAACCATTCAGAGTTACAAAGCCATCGGAACAAGATGGGCTGCCGATAATATTTTTCGTGCATAGCTCCGCGGATTGGAGAAGCTATACGTTCAAAACGAAGAACTATATTACCATTCTCGTCGCGCCAACGATATGGCGAAGCATGATCTGGGACACATTTGAAGCCTTTGCGCCAAATTTCTGAAGGAGCAATCTGCGGGTTACAAAGATAAAAGAACATATTTCCGCCAACCACTTTTAATAGGCTAGCTCCATTGAAGTTGGCAAAATCATCACCAAACTCAACTAAAGCACCTTCGTGAGCTAATAATCCATAGTTACCAAAACAAAAATCAACTTTGTCGCTCCGATACGGCGAAAATGTATTGGTATCAATTTTTGCAGTTTCAATATATAGTTTGCCATCATCTCCATTCCACGGATACCATACGCAGCCTCCCAGAACTACTTCATCTGCAGGACAATTTCCATGCACAATTTTTGAAAGCTGGTCTTTATTGATTTGAACATTTGATGTTTCGCTGTAAGAATCGGAGATATAAGGGAACCAGGAATTATCAAAGACTATGTGTGGCATTTCTGTTAGCAAATATGGATCATCACTTGGGAGTAACCAGCATTTTTTCTGTAACAATGGAACTTCAGCCCAATACCTATCTTTTTCTGCACTATAAAGAATGCACTCCTCCTCACAAATTGCTGCCGGCAAAAGACAATCACCTATATTTTGGAAATTGTCTGTGCCATATTTCTCTTTGCATCCGCTTTGCTTAATGCGCTTTCGTAAGTCATCATTCATATGCGGAGTGTTGTACCATTCTTCAACAAACTTAAAAAAGCGATCAACTCTCTTGGAAATTACATTACTGGGTGCTCCTAAAAAATCGCAGTAGGAACTTGATTGTCCATCTGTCGCCGTATTCATTGAGATTTCACTCTTGCCATCGAAAGTCAGTATACTGTGAAGATAGTATTTCCGTGTCAATAACGAGCAATGTTTGTACTCTAAGAGCAAAATTTCTCTTAAATGATCAAGGCCATCAATCCGGTCAAAAAACCATCGTGCAATAACAACAAGTAAAGTGTCTTTTTGAAAATCAGAGCATGTGCTCCATTTTTCGGACAGCACTGTAAAAATTTCCTCAAAATATTTTCCTAGACTATAAATGCTATAAATGGCACCTTCGACCTTTCGTGCATTGTGGGTTTCAATCTGTTCCATCAAGACCATGATTGCATATTGAGCGTAGGATGCGGGCGTAGTGCTATCGTGTAGCACAGGGGTTATTTTAAAATCAGCATTTATATGTCCATTTCCGGTAATCCATATTTTTTGTGTAGCTAGTTCTTGCTCGAAAAGAATTTTTAGTTTTTGTTCTTCGCGACAGCAAAAGAGCTTTAGTAATAATTGCATGTTCCGCACAGAAGTTTGATAATTATATTCAGATAAGTGTTGGCCAATTATCTTGGCAAGCATCCAGAAACCTTTTTCGCCCGAAGCCGTAATTAAAGGCGGAAGTATATCTTCCATTCCTTCATATACCCATGTTCTTCCAGATAAATACGGACACATATTTTCTATTATATATACCGCATTGTCACGATTTAACTTCTGCTCCCGTTCAATGCGTTGAGATATTGCTCGAAAACGTTCAGTAGTATTAGATAAATATGCTGTTTGAGGAAGGCTTTGAAGAATTTCGCTGCAACTCATTTTTTCATATTCTACGCGAATCTGCTGCTTTTCTTCATCAAAACGTTTCGTGGAATCGTCAGACTGAGATATGATTTTAGAACTGCTCAGTTCCTGTTGAACGATAGTTAGCCATTCAGGCGTTAATTTGTAAACTATTTCTTCAAAATTAACCTTCCATTCTGCTGCTTTTTTTGAACATGCCTCAAAGATATACTTTGCCCCAAGTCTTCCCTCTTGCGTATACCATGTATGAATTCCGCAACTAAAGAGCCAGAGGGCTTGCAAATCTTCCTCTGTACGGGCAATGGAAATAAACTCAAACACAGACTGATAAAGAATATGGGGATTTAGTTGATAATCCTTATCCCAAAAATGCAATTCCCAGAAGTCTGCTAATCCACACTTCGCAGCAGCCTTTGCAATGTTAGTTTGAATATCTGATGAATAACCATTACTTGATAGGCTAGCATATTCGGATTGCCTATAAAGTGACTGCCCATATACCTTCCAAAGAGATGGATTCATTGAAGTCAATAATTCAAAACAATCCGACGGGCCTTGCATTACATACTCTTTATAACCTGTGTAGCCGACAACATCCCACTTGATTTTTTGTGAAACTATTTTCATTATATCTGGAGCTACAAGCATACCATATTGGTTAAAAATCTGATGCATTTCTGGAGCATTTTCATTCAAAAAAATCTTTGCTCCATCTTTGCCATAAAGTGCATATATATATTTTTTAATTATGGAGAGTTTATCGTGTGTTTTTAAGAATTCTAGAATGTGGACTTTGTAGTGCATTCCAAGAAGGTCGATATTCATAAGGGTATACTCTAAATCTGCAGTTAAATCATATGTTTTCAAAAGCGTGTGCCCAATATTACTTTTGAGTAAAATAAATAGCAGAAATCGATGTGCTTTTGAATAGTCAAATGGTCTTCTCAACTTTGTAGTTAAAAACCATTTAACATGGCGAATTAAAGTTTCTGATGGCATGTTAGTCGCTCGCATATGATATTTTCCGAGTAAACTTGCCAACCGTACTAACCTGATAATTTGGTTGACTTCGGTTTCATTGCTATCTATTGGAAAATCATATACTTTCTTGGTATGGCTACATATGACCGCGTCGTCAGAAGAAGCTTCTACACATCCAATCACAAATGCAGTTAAGACGGCAATATAGCTGGCTTCATCATATACATGTTTTATCGGATCAACTTGCTTTGGAAGACTACACGTGTGATGGTATAAAGCTAATGCAGCCGAAGCCAGCAAATAGTTTGATGGCTCACCTGCCTGTGCTGCTAACTTTGAAATATACATTTTAAAGTTAATAACTTGACCAGAATAGAAGATTGTTTCTAGTTTTTCTTCAAAACATGTCTTACTTA
>ERZ1643246.3285-NODE-3285-length-14129-cov-4.581924_pt1 | contig 14129 bp, 13 predicted proteins | sample MGYA00579265_ERZ1643246 | MGnify/ENA primary metagenome ERZ1643246 (study PRJEB29033, sample SAMEA4952261) | chicken gut metagenome | biome: Broiler Chicken; feature: Gastrointestinal Tract; material: Caecum | place: Ireland | collected 2018 | study: Broiler... | reverse complement strand
CGCACCGTGTAAAAGAAAGACCGAAGTGTTCCTTTGGAGCGCTTCGGTCTTTGTGTCGGTATACATGGCACATCCCGATGGAAAAACGCCGTTTTTTCTCGCAAGCCTGCGCAAAACAGTGTATCATGTAGGAAGGAGAAAGGAGGCCTTGCGCATGAAGGTCATCATATGCATCGATGAAAGGGGCGGTGTCCGCTTTCACGACCGTCGGGTGAGCCAGGATGTCGCTCAGCGCCGCGATGTGATCGCGCGCTATGGGAAAGACGGTCTGCTGATGCGAAAGGATACGGCGGCGTTATACGCCGGGGAAACGGATGCGCTTCATGTTGTGGATGACTGGGAACAGGGCCTGGGTCAGGACGGCTGGTGGGTCTGTGAGGATACCGCTTTTCTGCGATGGGAAGAACAGCTGGAAGAAGTGATCCTGTACCGGTGGAACCGGCGCTATCCCAGTGATGAAGCGCTGCGGCTGTGCCTGTCGTTGCCGTTGTGGCGCTGCGTGGCAGTCTACGATCTGCCGGGGAAATCGCATGCGCGCATCGATGTGGAACACTATGTGAAAGGAAGGAATCAGAAATGAAACGACGGATCTTATGCACCTCGCTGATCGCGGTGCTGCTCGCTTCTCTGTTTGGGTGTGCATCACTGCCACAGGAGCGTCCGCAGCAGGATGCGGTGACGATCACCATCGACGAGGTGCCGGTTTACAGCGGTGATCCATATGTGGTGATCAATGACAATGAACCCTCTTTCAGCAGCGAGGAGTTGGAAAGCGACAGCTTTGAATCCTATGGGGAACTGGATGATCTGGGGCGCTGTACCATCGCGTTTGCCAATCTGTCGAGCGAGCTGATGCCGCAGGGTGAGCGCGGCAGCATCGGGCAGGTGAAGCCCAGCGGCTGGCAGACGGTGAGATATGACAGTGTGGACGGGAAGTATCTGTACAACCGCTGTCATCTGATCGGCTGGCAGCTCAGCGGGGAAAACGCCAATGAACGCAATCTCATCACCGGTACCCGGTACATGAATACGGAGGGGATGCTGCCGTTTGAAAACATGGTGGCCGATTATATCAAGGAAACGGACGGTCATGTGCTCTATCGGGTCACGCCGATCTTCGTGGAGGATGAACTGGTGGCTCGGGGCGTACAGATGGAGGCATATTCGATCGAGGATGCGGGCGCATCCATCTGCTTCAACGTGTTTGTCTACAATGTGCAGCCGGGCATCGAGATCGATTACAGCGATGGCAGCAGCCGTCTGAGCGAAACGGTTGATGAATCGCAGGAAGACGGCGTCATCCGCGGAAACAGTCGTTCCAAGATCTATCACTGTCCGGGACAGGCCGCCTATGAGGATATGGCGGATTCCCGATATCTGGTCCTCTTCGACAGTGAGGAAGAGGCGATCGCTGCCGGCTATCGTAAGGCGCAGCGCTAGTCAAATGAGAGGCAGCTGTCAATGAAAGGGCAGACAGGGTTGCAATTTGACGAGACAGAGAATACGATATATACATCTGAATGTTGATCAGCGACTGAGGTGAATACATGGAACATATCTTATATTTCTTTCTGTACAGCTGTCTGGGCTGGGTCTGTGAGTGCCTGTATTGCGGGATCCCCGCCGGGCATTTCATCAATCGTGGGTTTCTGGCAGGCCCGTATTGTCCGATCTATGGATGTGGGGCGGTGCTCGTCGTCTATGTGCTGGAACCGTTCCAGGATCATATCGTTGTGCTGTTTCTGGCCGGTATGATCCTGACGAGCATTCTGGAATATGTGACCGGCTATCTGATGGAGAAACTGTTTTTCAGCAAATGGTGGGACTACTCCAACCGCCGTTTCAACTTACACGGGCGGATCTGTCTGCGCAATTCGCTGCTGTTCGGCGTGATGGGGATCGTTGTCGTGGGCATCGTACATCCGTTCATGGCTTCCTTGCTGGGCAGGGTGCCGTTGGTGTGGCAGGGGATCATCGCTGTCGTGATGAGCGGACTGTTCCTCTGGGACTGTGTGCATACGATCCATGCGATCCTGCGGGAAAACAAGGATTACCGGATGCTGGAAGACAGCGTGCGGGAACTGGCCGCCACTTTTCGCAGCGTGTCGCTGTTTCCTTTAGAAGAACCGTTGAGCCAGCGGATCTCGCAGATCCTCGAACAGAGCGATGCGGATGAAAAACTGCTGAAGTCGCTGGAGAATCTGCGCGCACAATATGAAAAACGCCTGTCAGCCTTTCGCCGCACGAGGCAGCGTCTGGCAGCGGCTTTCCCAAAACGACTGAAGGAAGCAAGGCAGGAGAATGCGGCTGCATTGTTTGCGGCGCTGCAGTCGCATCGCAAGGTGTTTGATCGTCTGCGTAAAAACAACGATGCGGAGAATGAGGGATGAGGCTGTTTTATCGTGTGTTTCCGCTGGTGCTGATCGTAGTGATCGCGGCCGGTGCGTTCTGGTTCCTGCGCCGGCTGTTGCGGACGTGGAGCGCAGGGACGCTCAGCGTTCGACAGACGCGGGCGCTGGCAGTGATCAGCGTGCTGATCGCTTTGCCCGCGGGAAAGATCACGTCGATGTGGACGCTGTTCTTCCTGCTGCTGGCAGGATCGCTGCTGCTATGGGAAGGGCTGTTCGCCATCGGGGAACGTGTGGGAAAACGGCGCTTCCCGCGATTGCGGGCCAGCGGCATCACGGCCTTGTTCTCTGCGATCGCCCTGATGATCACCGGCTGTCTCAACGCCTCGAACATCCATGCGACGCACTATGCGTTGGATACGGCACTGACGAAGCAGTATCGCATCCTGTTTCTCAGCGATCTGCACTATCCGGCAACGATGGATGCGGCGGCGCTGGAACAGCTGTGTGCACGGCTTTCACAAGAGCAGGCTGATCTTTTGATCCTGGGCGGAGACATCGTAGATGAAAATACGAGCGACGAAGCGCTGTCCATTGTTTTTGAACAGCTCGGTGCAGTGGAGACCACGTATGGTGTCTATTATGTCTATGGCAATCACGACACCGGCAGCTATGCGGCATTGTCCCAGCGTCCCAAGCAGCTGGAACAGGCACTGGAGGCCAATGACATCCATGTGCTGCGGGATACATCCGTGCGGATCGATGACGAGCTCGTGGTGATCGGCAGAGATGATGCCAAGCATCCCCTCAATGGTCAGCGTGCGGATGGAGCGGTGCTGCTGGCACAGGCAGGGGAAGGCTATCAGATCCTGATCGACCATCAGCCGCTGGAACGGGCGGAAAACGAACGGCTGGGTGTCGATCTGCAGCTGAGCGGCCATACCCATAACGGGCAGGTATTTCCCATCGGCATGCTCAGTTCGCTGCTGTCGATCAATGAGCAGACCTATGGCCTGCAGACGATCGGGGATCTTACCTCCATCGTCTCCAGCGGTGCCGGCGGGTGGGGCTACGCCTTTCGCAATGAAGGCATCTGCGAATACGTGGTCGTCGATCTGTCCTGATCGTCTTTCTTCGTGAGGAAGGGCATGTCATCGGATCTTCTCCGCGATCGTCCTGCTCGCAGGCCGCGGTTTCCGGGTCCGGATTGAACAGAAAATCGAACAGAGTTGATTCCAGGCAAAGCATCGCATCTGCGAAAGAAACGATCAGCCGGCTGGAATTGACTCTTTTTTGTTTCTTTGGGATAATTATACATACCAAGAGTATGTAAGGGGGGTGAGAGACATGTCGAGAAACAAGCATCCGGAAGTCACGGTCAAAAAAATATTAGAAGCTGCCCAGCGCCTGTTCCTGGAAAAAGGATACGATCACACAAAGATCCAGGATATCGCAGACGAGCTGGGGATGACAAAAGGGGCGATCTATCATCATTTTGGATCGAAAGAGGAAATCATGGATCAATTAGGGAAGACCATGTTCATTCATCATAACCCCTTTGAACGGGTAAGAAAGCGAACGGATCTGAGCGGTCTGGAAAAGATGAAACTGGCGATCCGGCTCAATCAGTCGGATGAACAGATGGTCGAACTGACCAGGCAGGCATTGCCGCTGTTAGAGAATCCTCAGATCCTGGCTAAGATGTTTGAATCGAATTATGAGCATTTACTGCCTTACTGGCTGGAACTGATCAAAGAAGGACAGGAAGACGGTTCCATAAGAACAGATCAGCCCAAAGAGCTGGCGGAATTCTTGTTATTAGCGGATCTGTGGATGATCCCATCGCTGTTTCCCGGTACGGTCGATGACATGAAGGAGCGCTATCGGTTTGTTACTGTCCTGCTGGGAAAGATGGGGTTGCCTCTCTATGAAGAAGAGATGCTGGAAAAGATCGGTCAGTTACCGTATTACGATTAAGAACATTGCCTGTTTTCAAGGCAATTTCAATTACGTTCATACATACTTTGGGTATGTATATGAGTGAACAGGAGGAAGGAATATGACAAAAATATGGATCCATGGATCCGGGCATACCAGCAGCAGCTGGAATGAAGTCGTTGAGAACATGCGTGCCAGCGAAGATATCGTATGTCCGGAGCTGTCGGCGCTCCTTGATGGGGAAGCAGCAAGCTACCCTCATCTGTATTCTTCATTCGTGCGATACTGCGATGTGATGGAAGGGAAGGTCGACCTGTGCGGACTTTCACTGGGCGGCATCCTGGCTTTGAATTACGCGATCGACCATCCGGATCGAGTGAGGTCGCTGGTCCTCATCGGAACGCCGCATAAAGTGCCGAAGTTGCTGTTTCGCATTCAGACGGTCCTGTTTCGCCTGTTGCCAGGATCGGCATTTGAGGGAATGGCCTTCAATAAGAGAGATACATTTATCCTGGGGAGCACGATGAAACAATTGGATTTTCGTAATGAGCTGCACATGGTCCGCTGCCCGACATTGATCATCTGCGGAGAGAAGGATCATGCGAATCGGCGGGCCGCACATGTGCTGTCGAAACACATCCAGGGAGCAACATTGCGGATCATCCCGCAAACCGGACATGTCGTAAATGAAGAAAACCCAAAGGAATTGGCAAGAATACTGGATGTATACTATGCCGTGAATAACGGATGATCGAACGCTCCAAAAAAGCCAGAGAGGAACTGCATACCGTTCAATGGCCGTGCACAGGCCCGATATTGCACACCTCTCTGGCTGTTTTGCTGAATGGTTCAAAAACGTACGAGTAAAACCTTCGCTATGATCCATCAAAGGAATCCGAACACTTACCAGATCGCATCGCTCAGAAAGAGACGGATGCGCCGGATGACCGGCAGGGAACGCAGATCCTTTTGTGCCTGCTGCAGCAGTTTCAGCATCTGTTCCTGCTGCTCACGTGTGACCCCGTCTTTGGAAAAGCGCGCCTGCAGGGCGATGCGCTCTGCCTGAGGATCCGGTGTGATGCCGACGGTCTGCATCCGCTGCAGCAGCTGCCAGCAGGCATGTACACCGGCATTGGCATCGGCTCTGTGACAGCGTCGCATCTTTCGATGATGACGAAGCAGCTGTGTAAGCCCGGCGAACAGGAAGACAGCGATCGCAATGAGCCATCCGATGGAGATGGCCGAAGCCGAAGGATCGGAAGGCTGCTGCGGCTGTGGGTCCGGCAGGGATGGATCTTCTGCCGGCTGTATGTCGGGAACATCGGATGACGGGTCGTTCAGTGTCGGCGCATCCGATTCCTCGCCCGGTGCGGTTTCCTGTGCCGGAGCGGATTCCGTGAATTCCAGCGGGATCCAGCCAAGCACCTCATCATAGACTTCCACCCAGGCATGCGCATGATGATCGCGCACATAGGCGTGATCGTCGGTAAAGTCACCGGCCGTGATGCGGTAGCCTTCGACATAGCGGGCCGGATAGCCGTAGTAGCGCATCATGAGCGTGGCTGCTGTCGCATAATGCACACAATAGCCCCGGTGGCTGTCGGTCAGAAAATAAGTGAGGAAATCTTCCCCGGAAGGAAGGTCGCCGGGCGACAGTGTATAGGAGGCGTGTTCTTCCAGATAACTGCGCACATAGGCGGCCGTTTCCTGCATGGAAGCGCCCTGCTGGCGGAAATAGGCCGGGTTCGTCAGCTGCAGGTCGCTGAACAGCTGTCGCTGTTCCTCGCTGATCTGCGTGTAGTTGTTCATGACGAAACCCGCATAGCCATCCAGTGTGTCCGGCAGTGTGTAGTCTTCCCGGACATAGCCGGAGTAGACGTCCGCTTCCCACAGCCGGTAAGCATACCAGGCATCGTCGTCATCTTTGCGCAGATAGCTGTCGTAGACCGCCTGCGGTTCATCCGGGATGATGCTGAGATAATAAGGGACGACCCGCTGGTCGCTGCCGCGAAAATCCTCGATGTCGATGGAATCGTGCTGTGCCGCTGTATCGTCCCGATATCGCAGCAGGCGTTCATCGTAAGCCGGCAGTTGCAGCAGGATGGAGCGGTAATCCGTGTCCAGGGAATCGTAGCGCTGTGCCGGCAGGAGGGTCCACTGGTTGTCCTGGTAGAGGGCCCCGCTGTAAGTGCGCAGGTAATATGTCTGTGGCCTTGCATAGAGCGAAAGGTGGATCGACCCGACATAGAAGCGGTCCGTCGCCTCGCTCAGGTCGATGTGATCCTCTCCGTTGCCGGTGAACAGCTGCTGCAGCCGTGTCATCATCTGCGAAAAGGAGAAATCGCGCATGCGGGCATTTTGTTCCCAGACAACCTCTCTTGGAAACAGCAGAGTGCTGAGGATCAGCATGAGGACGAGAAAGGCAGAAAACAGCGTGTACAGGCGAAACGGCCGCTGAAAGGAGCGGTTGGCAAAGAACAGCCCGAACAGGAGGGCGATGAGCGGCAGGATCGTAAAGGGCTGTGGGACATGGTGCAGCACACAGGGAATCAGCAGCACGACCAGAAGGAAGGCCGCTGCCCGCGGCCAGCGGCAGATGCGCAGCAGGCAGTCAAAGAGGGCGCTCAAAAACAGAAACAGCCCGATCAGCAGTCCGCTCAGCAACAACAGCTGCCGTTGCGGGTCCCATGAGACGCTGAAAGGATAAAAGGTCAGCGTGGAGTTTGCCCGATAGGTATCCAATGTCGCATTATAGAGGATGTGCCACAATGAGGGCAGCGCAACGATCGTCCAGAGAAAGAAGAGGAGCAAGAACAGGGCGAGGATGGAAGAGCCATAGTGCGGGAACAGCCTGGTGTAAAGAAGGAAGGCAATCGTGCATCCGATCAAGATCATGCCCATCATCGACAGCGGCAGCAACGAAAAGACCAGCTCCAGGTGTAAAAAATACAGCAGGGCGATGATGACCGGCATCCCTTTGCCAAGCTTACGCAACTGCGGTGTCATGACCGTCACCTCCCGATGGTTCCAGCAGATAGAGCCCTTCTCCCAGCGATCTTGCCTGCGGTGGGATGTGGGCACTGTGTGCGCACGGCGCAGCGAGGATCTGATGGAGCGATGCAGGAAGCTGGTATGGATCGCTGACACTGCAGCTGCAGGAGCGCTCCTCACTGTACCAGCGGATGGTACAGCGGACACCATCTTTGAGAAGGGCGGCGCAAGCTCCTTGATAGAGGGCGATGGTTGCTTCATTCTGTGTAAGAGAAGCACTCAGATCGAGAAAGAGGATAACGTGGGGATGGGTGTCATTTTCAAAGGCACGCACCATCAGCCGGCCGCTCTTATAGCTGAGCTTGTGGTGGATCCAGCGCAGGGAATCCCCTGGCTGATACTCTCGTACCTCATGTGTATCCTGCCAGCTGCCGGCCTGTTTCTGTCCGCCCTGCAGCAGCGGCTCGCCTGAAACCGCCGCCATGGGTGCAGGCACATGCAGCAGCTGGATGTTTGCTTCGATCGGCCTTCGCCAGCAAAACAGCCCCAGCGCATCTTTTGCCAGTGCCTGGACTCTCTGAATGTCGATGACGCCCATCGCGATCTCGGAAAAGCGATGATCGGTGTCTTCCGTTAAGGAGAGGGTGTGGGCCGCACGTTCCTGTGTAAAGCGATTATACGTGTCCAGCTGCAGATGGATCAGCGGGCTGCCCAGCGGCGAAGGGGCGTGCAGGCGGATCTGACAGGTATCGTTTCCGGCCTGCAGCTCGATCTGCAGATGACGGGTCTGCAGGCGAAACAGCAACAGGGAAAACAGCGGCAGACAGAAAAACAGCACGCCCAGCAGGAAAAAGACATAGGCATCCGTGAAGAAGAAGAGAAGCAGCACGAACAGCAGAAAACCGAGGTAACCGCTCCACGCCCGCAATCGATGGAACTTCATAGGGTCGGCGCAGGGACCGCGCGAAGGATGTCCTTCAACAGTGCGGCCCGGACATCGCTGCGGGTATCCTCTGCGTTGAGCTGGATGCGGTGAGCGACGATATCATGAAACAAGGTCTGAATATCCTCCGGTATCACATAGTTTCGCTGATGCAGACAGGCACGTGCGCGAGCTGCCGCCGCCAGGGCGATGGAAGCGCGGGGACTGGCGCCCTGCCGTATGGAGGCATGGGTGCGGGTCGCACGAACCAATGCGACGATGTACGCATAGAGATCATCGTGGATGAAGACCTCCTCACATGCCGCCTGCATGTTTCGCACCTGTTGCGCATCGGCGACCTGTCGGGGCGTTTCATGTCGGATCTCCTTGCTTTTGAGGATGCGGATCTCTGCATCCGCTTCCGGATATCCGCATGACAGACGCATCAGAAACCGCTCCAGCTGACTGTCCGGCAGCGGCTGTGTCCCGGCGGAGCCAAACGGGTTCTGTGTGGCGATGACGATGAACGGGTCATACGCCGGATAGGTCGTTCCATCGACCGTGATGCTGTTTTCCTCCATGACTTCCAGCAGTGCTGCCTGGGTCCGGCTGGAGGTGCGGTTGATCTCATCTGCCAGGAAGATGTTGCAGAAGACAGCGCCCGGATGCAGTCGTGTCTCCCTTGTTTGCGGATCGATGACGGTAAAACCGACCACATCGCTGGGCAGGACATCGACGGTAAACTGCATCCGTCGGCTCTCTAAGCCCAGCACTGTTGCGAAGGCCTTGGCGATCGTCGTCTTTCCCACACCGGGGATGTCCTCGAGCAGAATGTGTCCTTTGGCCAGGATGGCGATCAATATCTTTTCCAGCAGTTCATCTTTTCCGAATACCGCTTTTTTTACTTCGGTCAAGATCTGTTCATATAGTTCCATAAGCAATTTCCTCCATACATACAGTTTGCCTTATATCGGGTCTGCGGTCAATGAAAAAAGAATGAAAGCACTGGATCTGGTAGACAAGATCTGCAAGACAGGCCGGAAGAAGGCTGTGGGGGAGATCTTTGCGGCTTTTGTATCTCGGTTTTCTGACAGCGATGCCCGTTTGCCCTTAGCCATCTGCAGGAAAAAGACAGCAGAAATCCAAAGCCGGCAAAGAAAAGACTTGCAAGAAACACATGTTTTCGATAGAATGAACATGTTAGCAGCAAAAGGAGTGTGATCACATGATCCGACATGCGAAAAAGGAAGATGCAGACTCGTGTATACACTTGTTCGATGCGATTTCAGAGGATTATTCCGCCTATAAAAACGATTCATTCTATGAAGAGCTCCATCAGGGAATCGAACGCCGGGAAGTCTTTGTCAGCCTGGATGATGACGAGCTGGAAGGCTTTGTGATGTTCGATCGTTCCAAAAAGGAACTGACGATGCTGGCTGTTCATCCGAAGCATCGCAACCAGGGCGTGGCGACCAAGCTCATCTACACGGTAGCCGGCTGTTTTGAACCGGAGGATGAGATCAGCGTCATCGCGCACGGGGACGAAGAAGAGATGGAAGAACTGAAGGGATTCTATCATTCCTGCGGCTTCGAGGATGATGACGATATCATAAGTGATGATCCGACCTGTCAGCGGATGGTGTACAGAGTCTGATCGCTCAAAGGGAGACGTTTGTCTCCTTTTCTTTCGGCCGATTGAAGCGACGGGTCTTTTTTGCGTTCGGCGAATGAAAAAACCATTGACAAATTCAGCACAGGTCTTATAATTTTCACGTGATTATTATTTATAAGAAAGCGAAGAGGTGGTAGAACTATGTCAGGTAGAGTCGTCGTCGGCACCCAATGGGGCGATGAAGGAAAGGGAAAGATCGTCGATGTGCTCAGTGAGCACGCAGATACGATCGTACGTTTCCAAGGGGGCAACAACGCCGGACACACGGTAATCGTCAATGGGGAAAAGTTTATCCTGCATCTGCTTCCGTCTGGTGTGCTGCACGAAAATGCCAGCTGCATCATCGGGCCGGGCGTCGTTGTGGATCCTTTTGTACTGCTGGAGGAGATCGCGGTGCTCAAGAAGAAAGGCATGAAGTGCGATCACATCCGTATTTCGGATCGTGCGCACATCATCATGCCATACCATGTCTATCAGGATGAGCTGCAGGAAAAGCATTCCGGCGAGCATAAGATCGGTACGACCAAACGGGGCATCGGTCCTTGTTATGCGGATAAATTTGCCCGCAACGGCATTCGGATGTGTGATTTGCGCCATTTCTCGGTGTTTGAAGAGAAGGCGCGCCGGTTCCTGGCAGAGAAAAATCGCTTATTTACGGAAATCTATGGTGAAGAGGCGATGGACTGTGATAAGATGATAAATGACTTCCGAGCGATTCGCGAGGAAATCGTTTCCCGTCTGATCGAGAGTGTCAGCGTAGTCAACCGCGATCTGGATGAAGGCAAGGATGTGCTCTTTGAAGGCGCACAGGCGGCGATGCTGGATATCAACTATGGCACGTATCCGTACGTGACCTCTTCTTCGCCGACATCTGCCGGTGTCTGCACCGGTGCCGGTGTCGCGCCAAGCAAGATCACACAGGTGATCGGTGTGGTCAAGGCGTACTCCACCCGTGTGGGAGAAGGCCCGTTCGTCACGGAGCTCTCCGATGCGGTCGGTGAGCAGATCCGTCAGGTCGGCGGGGAGTTCGGTGCAACGACCGGACGTCCGAGACGCTGTGGATGGCTGGATCTCAATGTGGTCCAGCATGCCTGCATCATCAACGGTCTGACCGATATCGTCCTGACCAAGATCGATGTGCTCAGCGGCATGAAGCAACTGAAGATCTGTGTGGCGTATGAGATCGATGGTGAACGCTACGATCATGTGCCAAGCTCGATGGAGGATGTTGCCAGAGCGACGCCGATCTATGAAGAGCTGGAGGGCTGGAGCGAAGATCTTTCGCAGATGACCTCCTTTGAGGAACTGCCGCTCAACGCGAAGAAATATATCCGTTTCATCGAGGACTTTACCGGTGTGCGGGTATCGATGATCTCAGTGGGACCGGATCGCAGGAACAACATCTATGTACACGATCTGATCAGTGAAGGGAAATAAGGAAGAGCCGATAGAAAGACGGAGGTAAACATGAAAGAGTTAGAAATGATGTACGAAGGAAAAGCGAAGAAAGTGTTCAAGACGGAGGACGACGACCGGCTGATCGTCGCTTACAAGGATGATGCGACAGCGTTCAACGGTCTCAAGAAGGGAACGATCGTCGGCAAGGGCATCGTCAACAACCGCATGAGCAACTATCTCTGCAAGATCCTGGAGGAGAAAGGGATCCCGACACATTATGTCGAGGAGCTGGATGAGCGCCGCACGGTCGTCAAGAAAGTGGAGATCGTTCCGCTGGAGGTCATCATCCGCAATAAAGCGGCCGGCAGCTTTTCCAAGCGTCTGGGCGTACCGGAGGGTACCGAGCTGAAGTGCTCTACGCTGGAATTCAGCTATAAGAACGATGATCTGGGCGATCCGCTGATCAATTCGTATATGGCGCTTGCACTGGGCCTTGCGACAAAGGAAGAGATCGATACGATCTCTGAGATGGCCTTCAAGATCAATGCGATCCTGCAGGAAGTCTTCCGCAACATCGGCATCGAGCTGATCGACTTCAAGCTGGAGTTTGGCCGCTACCACGGTCAGATCATCCTGGCAGACGAGATCAGTCCGGATACCTGCCGTTACTGGGACATCGAAACGCACGATCATCTGGATAAGGACCGTTTCCGCCGCGATCTGGGCGATGCGGAAGGCGCCTATCAGGAAGTTTACCGCCGTCTGGGACTGGATCGATAAGGGGAACACGCATGAACGATATTTACCAGAGCCCGCTGGCACAGCGTTATGCCAGTAAGGAGATGCAGCAGCTGTTTTCCAACGACAAGAAGTTTCGCACCTGGCGCCGGCTGTGGATCGCACTGGCACAGAGCGAGCAGGAGCTGGGACTGGATATCAGCGATGAGCAGATCGAGGAGCTGATCGCACATCAGGACGATATCAACTATGAGGTGGCGAAGGCCCGTGAGAAGGAAGTCCGCCATGATGTGATGAGCCATGTGTACGCATATGGCTGCCAGTGCCCAAAGGCAAAGGGCATCATCCATCTGGGAGCGACCAGTTGTTATGTCGGTGATAATACCGATCTGATCATCATGCATGAGGCATTGGAGCTCGTCAAGCGCAAGCTGGTCAACGTACTGGCACAGCTGGAGAAATTTGCACTGGAATACAAGGATCTTCCGGTGCTGGCCTTTACGCACTTTCAGCCGGCCCAGCCGACGACGCTGGGCAAGCGCGCCAGCATCTGGGCACAGGATCTGCTCATGGACTACGAGGAGATCTGCTTCCTGCTGGAACATAAAAAACTGCTTGGCTGTAAGGGAACGACCGGTACTCAAGCCAGCTTCATGGAACTGTTCAACGGCAACAGCGCCAAGGTGAAACAGCTGGATCAGCTGATCGCACAGAAGATGGGATACAGTGAATGCTTTGCGGTCTCAACGCAGACGTATTCCCGCAAGTACGATACCCGCATCCTGCATGTGCTCAGCTCGATCGCACAGAGCGCGCACAAATTCTCGAATGACATTCGTCTGCTGCAGCACCTCAAAGAGGTGGAGGAACCGTTTGAGAAGAGCCAGATCGGTTCCAGTGCGATGGCCTACAAGCGCAATCCGATGCGCAGCGAGCGCATGGCATCATTGGCCAACTACGTCATCAGCGATGCGATGAACCCGGCCATTACTGCCGCAACGCAGTGGTTTGAGCGTACGCTGGATGATTCGGCCAATAAGCGCATCGCCGTTCCAGAAGCTTTCCTGGCAATCGACGGCATCCTGGATCTCTACCTCAACATCACGGAGGGACTGGTCGTCTATCCAAAGGTCATCGAAGCGCATCTGATGAATGAGCTGCCATTTATGGCAACGGAAAATATCATGATGGACTGTGTGAAGGCCGGAGGAGATCGCCAGGAGCTCCACGAGGCGATCCGTGTGCACTCCATGGCAGCCGGACGTGTCGTCAAGGAAGAAGGAAAGCCAAACGATCTGTTGCAGCGCATCGCGGATGATCCGCGTTTCCCGATGACGCTGGAACAGCTGCAGGAGCGAATGGATCCATCCAATTTTGTCGGACGCAGCGTCGAGCAGACTGAGGAGTTCTTTGCGCAGTGGATCGATCCGATCCTTGAAAAAGAAAAAGCCGTGCTGGGCATCCACGCACAGATCAATGTATGATTCCAACATCGGTCATGCCGGACAGATCTTCTGCCCGCGTCATGGCCGTTTTTCATTTTTGAGAGAAGATAAAAGAGGCGTAAAGAGGCTGCAGTGATGAACTGCAGCTTTTTTGTAAAAAAAATTGGAAACAGATAACAGAATCAAAAAGTCTGCTTTTTGAAAGTTAAGGCAAAATCGAAAAAATGAGGCAAAATTGTTCCACACTTTAGAATTTTTGAGCTGAAGTGAAAAAGGTAGGCGGTACCAATACGGAATGGCCGATCGCCATGGCGACGGAGATGCTGCAAACCGGTAATGGAGAAGATAAGTACATGGTGATGTTCAGCGACCTGTATAGCTATATCTATCGCGGACAACTGACGCTGAATGGTACGACCTATGACAATGTTCCGCTGAGCAAACGATTGGGCACATGGGATCAGGGATCTATGTCCATGGGAACGAAATACGATACGTTCGCAGATGCTTATGCCAATCGTGCAGAGGGCGATGAGACCGCAGACGGCTTTTTCCGCGATTCATCTTGGGAAAGCTACTGGACGACTTATCAGAATCTGGATTCAGCACCTGAAAACACGATCAAGAACGATTATCAGGTCGATTCACATACCTTAAAAAAAAAAAAAAAATCACTT
>ERZ1643246.3282-NODE-3282-length-14136-cov-14.682622_pt1 | contig 14136 bp, 15 predicted proteins | sample MGYA00579265_ERZ1643246 | MGnify/ENA primary metagenome ERZ1643246 (study PRJEB29033, sample SAMEA4952261) | chicken gut metagenome | biome: Broiler Chicken; feature: Gastrointestinal Tract; material: Caecum | place: Ireland | collected 2018 | study: Broiler... | reverse complement strand
GACGGGATTTACCACCAGAAATATAAATACTCGCCGGAGCAGGTGGTAAGCCACATTTTCTTTATGAAATATCCGGAAGTCTTTTATGATTTTTATAAAGATAAGATGATGGCTCTGGATGCGAAGCCGAATCCTGCTCATCTGAAACTGGCAGAGCTTGAAAAAGCGGGAAAGCTTACGGCAGTAGTCACGCAGAATATCGACGGGCTTCATCAGGCGGCGGGCAGTAAGACAGTTTATGAGCTGCACGGAAGTATCCACAGAAATTATTGTATGAAGTGCGGAAAATTCTATGACGCACGTTACGTGAAAGAATCAGAGGGGGTGCCGCGCTGCGAGTGCGGCGGTATCATAAAGCCGGATGTAGTTCTCTATGAAGAGGGGCTTGACCAGAATGTGATACAGGGAGCTGTCGAGGCAATCATGTCTGCCGATACGCTTATCATCGGAGGTACATCTCTGGTAGTATATCCGGCAGCAGGATTTATCGATTACTTCAGGGGGAAACATCTTGTTGTGATCAATAAGTCGTCCACGGGAAGAGCAGTCCGCGCGGAGCTCTCCATCTCTGCGCCGATCGGAGAAATTATGGGACAGATTAAGGTCAGATAAACTGAAGAAAATACAGAAAAAGAGCTCCGGAAAAGTTACGGCACTTTCCCGGGGCTCTTTTTAAAAACAGTATGTATAAATAATGTCTGCAATAAACAGTATCAACAAGATCAGGCTGACAGTATATAATGTCCGGTCGGACATTTTACCAGTCAATTTCTTGAATAGCGGCTGCAGCAGATAGAGAAAGACCATACCGCCTATGCCGAAACGGATGCTGGGATTCAGTGCGATGCGGCCTTCGAAATTAAAAGAAAACCGGGTGTAATCCCAGAGCCATCCGCCCTGAGTGAACTCCATGATATAGCTGGCTATAAGCTCCAGGACGGTCGTGATAATCACAATACCGATAAAAACAAGAACCGGTGTGATCAGTACTTTTCCCAGATACAGACGTTTCTTCTGGAGGCCGCCAAGGGAAAGAAGCAGGATGAGTGCTCCGACTCCATAGATAATACAGTACGGTCCGAACAGGACGCCGCGATTTGAAAATCCCCAGCGGTATACGACAACTTCCAGAAACACTTCGTAAATCCACCCGAGGATGGAGTACATCATAAAATAAAGATAATATTCGGCAAATTTCTTCTGTATATTCTGCTTCATATTTCCCCCTTCGGTAAAATGGTAATTTTCAGTAATAATGTCCGGACTGAACCGCAATCATTCAGCGTTCCCACCGGCCGGAAGCGCCGCATGGAAGCACCAGCCCTGATTCTGTTACCGGCAGACCGATCTCCTGAGATTCTACGTGCCCGTTCCATGGTTTTAATTCGGTGGCTATCATGTAAGTGAGTACCGCCGGCGCCAGTCCGGTCGTGTATGAGTTTACCAGAAAGAACAGGGCGTCTTTTGACAGGATCTTTGTGCACAGTTTAATGAGCGGATGAATCATGTCCTCGATCTTCCAGATCTCGCCTTTCGGGCCTCTCCCATAGGAAGGAGGATCCATGATGATGGCGTCATAAGTATTTCCCCGGCGTATCTCGCGTTCTACGAATTTTACACAGTCATCTACCAGCCAGCGGATTGGCGCATCCTTCAGTCCGGAAGACACAGCGTTTTCTTTTGCCCATGTCACCATGCCTTTAGATGCATCCACGTGTGTGATCTGAGCTCCTGCAGCCGCCGCTGCAAGGGTAGCGCCACCGGTGTAGGCGAACAGGTTCAGTACCTTGACCGGACGTCCGGCGCTGCGGATCTTCTCAGAGAACCAGTCCCAGTTTGTCGCCTGTTCGGGGAAAAGGCCGGTATGCTTGAAACTGAATGGCTTCAGATTAAAAGTAAGAGAACCGTAATGAATCTGCCACTGTTTCGGCAGGCTGAAGAACTCCCATTCACCGCCGCCTTTTTTGCTGCGATGGTAATGCCCGTTCATATGCTTCCATCCTCTGGCGTTTCTGGGGGTATCCCAGATGACCTGGGGATCCGGCCGTACAAGGATATAATCGCCCCATCGTTCCAGCTTCTCTCCTTTTGAACAGTCAATGACTTCATAATCTTTCCAGTTATCAGCAATCCACATAAATATTTCCTTTCCAATCAAATATGCAAATTTGTCAGGTGTTACAGCTTATCCGTATATTCAGGAATAAACTGTAACCGTCAAGTGATTATAGCACAGATGCGACGGGAAGGGCAATGGACGGAGAAAAAAGTATGTGGTATACTTGAAAGAACAGTTGATATTCGTTAGAAGATCATATCTGGAAAAGCTGATGGCGTAAGCCGAACGAAGATGTAAGGAGCGTGATAAAGATGATCACAGTAAATGCAATGGGCGATATCTGTCCGATTCCGGTTGTAAAGACGAAGAAAGCTCTCGGAGAGCTGAACGGACCGGGAGAGATAGAGGTTTTGGTGGACAACGAGACCGCGGTAAAGAATGTGACAAAGATGGCAAAGAGTTCAGGGGCTTCTGCAGAGTCAGAACAGCTCGGAGAAAAACAGTACCGGGTACTGATCACGGTGGGAGAAGCTGCGGCAGAGCAGCTTAAGAACGCACATAATGCGGATGCAAAGACTCAGGCTCAGCCGGAGTCAGCCGCAGGCTGCAGGACATGCGTGGGCACGGTAGTAGCGATCGGCTCTGACCGGATGGGAGAGGGCAGTGAAGAGCTGGGACATATCCTCATGAAGAGCTTTATTTTTGCCCTGACCCAGCTGGATGACCTTCCGGATAAGATTCTCTTCTATAATGGCGGCGCAAAGATCACCATTGAAGGTTCGGAGAGTCTGGAAGATCTGAAAAACCTTGAGGAACAGGGCGTAGAGATCATGACATGCGGGACATGTCTGGATTATTATGGAATTAAGGATAAGCTCGCGATCGGCAGCGTGACGAATATGTACAGTATTGTAGAGACGCTCCAGAGCGCGATGAATGTGATTCGCCCGTAGAGAACTTACCGCCTTTCTGGCGAGTTCAGGTTTCAGGTTACTGTTTACAGTAACGGCTTTAAATCAGACTATGGGAGGTACAGAATATGAAAGAAGAAATCCGTCTGACACAGTTTGCAAAGCATGGAGGATGTGCGGCAAAGATCGGACCGGACACACTTTCCCGCGTACTCGGACGGCTGCCGAAGTTCAGTGATCCGGATCTGGTCGTCGGATTTGAGACATCGGATGATGCGGCGGTATATAAGATCACAGATGATGTGGCGGTGATTCAGACTCTTGATTTTTTCACGCCGGTGGTGGATGATCCCTATACCTTCGGCCAGGTGGCGGCCACAAATGCATTAAGCGATGTATACGCCATGGGCGGGGAGCCTAAGATCGCGCTGAATATCGTATGTTTCCCGGGAGATCTTGATCCGGATATCTTAGGAGAGATATTAAGAGGCGGCGCGGACAAGGTAAGAGAAGCGGGGGCAGTTCTTGTGGGGGGACATTCGATCCAGGACGATGTGCCGAAATACGGGTTGTCCGTGGCCGGACTCGTGCACCCGGATCGTGTATATAAAAATTTCGGATGCAGGAAAGGCGATGTGCTGATACTTACAAAGCAGCTTGGCAGCGGAATTATCAATACCGCTGTAAAAGCACAGATGGCATCGCCGGAGTCAGAGCAGGAAGTGATCCGTGTTATGACAACATTGAACAAAAAAGCGAAGGAAACGGCGGCTGAATTTACCGTGCATGCATGTACGGATGTGACCGGCTTCGGACTGCTGGGACACTGCGCGGAGATGGCAGATGCCAGCAAAGCGGTGATTGAACTCGGAGTAGAAGGAATTGCTTTTATGCATGGCGCTAAAGAATATGCCGAGATGGGATTGATCCCGGGAGGCGCATACAGGAATCAGGAGCATGTAAGCCATCTTCTGGATACTGGGGATGTGGAAGAAGTTTATGTGGACCTGCTCAGTGATCCGCAGACTTCAGGCGGCTTGCTGTTTGCCATGCCGGAAGACGAGGCAGAGCGTATGCTGAAGGCATTTGAACAGGCAGATCTTGGAACAAAAGTCTCAGTTGTCGGAAGAGTGCTTGAGAGCGGTGTGGACAAGCCGTGCATCCGGCTGTGTAATAAGGCGGAAATGTGATGAATCTGAAACAATTGGAAGCTTTTGTGCGGGTGGCGGAGACGAAGAGCTTTTCGACAGCGGCAAAGATGCTTTTCCTCACGCAGCCTACTGTCAGCGCCCATATCGCATCGCTTGAGCGGGAGCTTAATACCTGCCTGCTGATCCGGAATACGAAAGGAGTTGCTCTTTCGGAGGCGGGAAAAGAATTGTATGCTTATGCAGAACAGATGCTGGAACTGGAACAGAAGATACGGGAGCGGTTCGGACTTACGGGCAGACAGCCCGGCAGTGTGTTAAGAATCGCTGCTTCGACAATTCCTTCTCTGTATCTTCTGCCGGATATCATGGCACGGTTCCGAAAGGAATATCCGGAAGAACAGCTGAAGCTTTTTGAGACAGACAGCAGCGGAGTGATAGATATGATCCTGTCACATAAGGCGGATGTGGGGTTCACCGGTACTGTGATTGAGAGAGGAAGCTGTACTTATATTCCCTTTTATCAGGATGAACTTGTCGTCCTTACGCCATCAACGGAAAGATACAGAGTGAGAAAAGACGCTGACATTTCATCGTGGATACTGGAGGAGCCGGTTATCCTGAGAGAAGAGGGATCAGGCACACGAAAAGAGGCCTTTCGGCTTCTGACTCAGATGGGAGTTGATCTCTCTGAACTGAATGTGGCGGCGATGATGGAAAATCAGGAGACGATCAAGCGGTCCGTGAGCAGTGGCATGGGAATATCTATTCTTTCAAAGCTGGCTGCAAGAGATGAAATAGACAGTGGAAAACTTCTTGCGTTTCCCCTTGGTGAGACGGGCGGGAAGCGAGATATCAACGTTGTCTATGACGCGGGATATCCGAGCCTTCCCGCAGCAGATAAATTCATAAAAACAGTAAAGCAGATGTATCTGTAAAGGTGCATTTTGGCCGATCGATCAGGAATATATTTTGACAATTTACCGCTTATAGATATTATCTATAAGCGGTGCTTTTTTATTTTCGTTTTCGATTAGACGTAATTGAGAAAGAACCCTATACTTAAAGTATGCATCGTGTAAAAAGGAGTTGAAGATTTATGATCTACATGGATAATGCGGCTACTACATTACATAAGCCGGACGCTGTCAAACAAGCTGTCCTCGCCGCATTTGATACGATGGGAAATGCCGGGAGAGGAGCGTCGGAACCGGCTCTGGATGCTTCGAGGGTAATCTATGCCACAAGGGAGAAGCTGGCACATTTTTTTAATGCTGAATCAGCATCCCGTATCGTATTTACCGCGAACTCGACAGAGAGTCTCAATATAGCTATAAAGGGTCTGTTCTGTCCAGGAGACCATGTGATCACAACTGTCCTGGAACATAATTCTGTTTTGCGTCCCATGTATGAATGCCAGGAACATGGAGTAGAAATTTCAATCCTTGGATGCGATGAAAAGGGAAATATCTCATATGACGAGATGGAACGCGCGATTAAAGGGAATACAAGAGCGGTTGTCTGCACGCACGCGTCCAATCTGACAGGCAATATGATCGATCTGGACAGAGTGGGAGAGATCACGAAGAAGCACGGGCTGCTTTTCGTCGTAGACGCGTCCCAGACTGCAGGCGTATGGCCCATCGATGTCCGGAAAACAGGAATCGATGTACTTTGTTTCACCGGACACAAAGGCCTGCTCGGACCGCAGGGGACCGGCGGGATGTATGTAAGGACAGATGTCGGGATCCGTCCCCTTCTCTCAGGAGGAAGCGGAATCGACACCTACAATCCGCATCATCCGTCCCAGATGCCGACAGCTCTGGAGGCCGGAACTCTGAACGGACACGGGATCGCAGGGCTTGGGGCAGCAGTCTCGTATTTGGAAGAGACCGGACTGGATGTGATCCGGGAGAAAGAACAGTCTTTGATGTGGCGTTTTTATGAAGGGATTTCCCATATACCCGGTATTAAAGTGTATGGTGATTTCAGCACACGGAAACGTGCGGCTATCGTATCTTTTAATATCGGTGACTATGACTCTTCGGAAGTCAGTGACGAGCTGAACATGGAGTACGGGATCGTGACGCGGCCGGGAGCCCACTGTGCCCCGCTGATGCACAGAGCACTGGGAACCGTGGAACAGGGAGCCGTCAGGTTCAGCTTTTCCCACTACAATACAGAAGAAGAGGTAAATACCGCCATCCGGGCGGTGGAAGAACTGGCACGGGAATGAAGATACGTGCCGAAAGAAAAAGGCATGGGAAAGAGAGTCTGTGCCTTAGACAGCAGGAGGGAAAAGAAACATGAATTTATCTGATTCAAAGAAGAAACTTGCGCTGGCGGGCGTTGTCTGCGGACTTGTGGCGGCGTGTCTGGCGTATTTCGGAAATCCGGCAAACATGGCGTTCTGTATCGCATGTTTTATCCGTGACACGGCGGGAGCCCTGGGGCTTCATTCTACAGAGACCGTGCAGTATGCAAGACCGGAGATCATCGGTCTTGTGCTGGGCTCATTTATTATTTCAGTGGCAACAAAGGAATATCGCTCCACAGCGGGATCATCGCCTATGGTACGCTTCGTTCTCGGTATGATTCTTGCCATCGGTTCCCTTGTATTTCTGGGATGTCCGCTTCGCATGATCATCCGTATGTCTGCAGGAGACCTGAATGCATGGGTAGCACTGGTCGGATTTATCCTCGGAGTGGGGACAGGAGTCATTGCTCTTAAGAAAGGATTCAGCCTAGGCCGCGCGCATCTGACAAACCGCATGAGCGGCGGCGTACTGCCGGTACTGATGCTGGGAATCCTTGTGCTGGCTCTTGCAACAACACTGTTAAAGAGCAGCCAGAGCGGTCCGGGAAGCATGCACGCACCGATCATTCTTTCTCTGATCGGAGGACTGATCTTCGGGGTGTTTGCACAGAAGTCCAGGATGTGCTTTGCGGGAAGTATCCGTGACGTGATCCTGATGAGAAACTTTGATCTGCTGACGATTATCGGAAGCTTTTTTGTTGTCATGCTGATCTATAATATCGCTACAGGCAACTTTACTCTTGCATTCGATACTCCGGGTGTGATCGCTCACTCTGAACACCTCTGGAATATCCTTGGCATGTATGCGGTAGGATTTGCCGCGGTACTTGCAGGCGGCTGCCCGCTGCGTCAGCTCATCCTTGCAGGTCAGGGATCGTCGGATTCTGCCATGACCGTGATCGGCATGTTTATCGGAGCGGCGCTGGCCCACAACCTGGGACTTGCGGCAAGTGCAACAGCTCTCAATGCAGAGACACAGGAAGTGGTAGCGGGAAGCGTGCCGCTGAATGGAAAAGTGGCGGTCATCATCTGCATTGTGGTATGCTTTGCGATCGGATTTTTTAATAAAAGAAGTGAAAATAAATAAAGCGGAAGTAAGCAGTAAAGAGAAAGAAGGAATAAAAATGAAAGAAGTAGATGCAAGAGGACTTTCCTGCCCGGAGCCGATGATGCTCACGGAGGAAGCGGTCAAAAGCGAAAAAGGAGCCATAAGAATTCTTGTGACAGAACCCCATCAGAGGATGAATGTGGAGAAATGCGCGAGAGATCACGGAAGAGAGTATACATCGACAGAGACTGAAGACGGATTTGCAGTTGTGATCGAGCCGCAGAAGTAAAATATATGAGAAAGAAAGAATTAAAACTTGTAGTAACATTTCATACGACAGCGGATGCAATGGCTATGGAGAAAGCCTGCCGGGAACTGGATGTTCCGGGCAGGCTGATTCCTGTGCCGAGAGAGATATCCGCAGGGTGCGGGCTCGCATGGTGCGCACCTCTTACAGAGAGAGAACGCCTCACCGGAGTGATGGCGGAACGTGGAATCGAGCAGGAAGACCTGCATGAGTGCATGCTTTAAGTGTGTTACAGGTGTGAACTGTTCCGACCATCTCTTTATCACATTTACAACACAGAACTTTCACACAATGTTGTTACCCTTTTAGACGTGTTTAAATATATGTTCAGGAGGGTAAAGCTTTGATAGAAGTGAGGAATCTGGTAAAAAAATACGGGACTCATTTAGCCGTAGACCATCTGGATTTTAAGATTGAATCCGGGCGGATCTATGGCTTTTTAGGTCCTAACGGCGCCGGCAAATCGACGACCATGAACATTATGACAGGGTATCTCGGCGCGACAGAGGGCGAGGTGCTTATCGACGGACATGATATCCTGAAAGAACCTGAGGAGGCAAAGAAGCATATCGGCTATCTGCCGGAACAGCCGCCTCTTTATGTCGACATGAGTGTCAGGGAATATCTCGAATTTGCCGCGGAATTAAAGGGTATTCCGAAAGCGAAAAGAGAAGAAGAGATCACGGAGATAGAAAAAATGGTCCGGATCAAAGATGTGGAGCACAGGCTGATCAAAAATCTGTCCAAGGGATATCGGCAGAGAGTGGGGCTTGCCCAGGCGGTTCTCGGATTTCCGGAAATCATTATTCTGGATGAACCCAGTGTGGGCCTGGATCCCAAGCAGATCATCGAGATCCGTGAACTGATCCGGAAACTGGCGAAAAAGCATACGGTTATTTTGAGTTCCCATATTCTTGCGGAGGTAAGGGAGGTCTGTGATTACATACTGATCATATCTAAAGGGAAACTGGTGGCCAGCGATACACCGGAGAATCTTGAGAAGATGCTGAGCGAACATAATTCCGTTGAAATCGAGACCGGAGCATCACCTTCCGAAGTACGGCTGATTCTGAAAAACATGCCGGGGATCGAAATGATCGAGACACAGGAAAAGGGAGACGGAGTGACATGGGCCAAGATCACAGAGAAGAAAGGGGAGGACATAAGGGAGCAGATATTTACAGCATTTGCATCTGCAAAGACCCCGCTTCTGACCCTGAAAGCAACAGGAATGACTCTGGAGGATGTATTTATGGAGCTGACACAGAGCGATACCGTTCCGGATGCATTTATCGCTAAGACAAAATGGGAGGAGGTCGGAACAGATGCTGGCGATTTATAAAAGAGAACTGAGGTCGTATTTTCAGTCAATGGTGGGATGCGTCTTTATAGCATTTCTTATCGCTTTTACGGGAATCTACTTTATGGCTTACAACCTGATGTCAGGATATCCGTATTTTTCCTACACGCTGTCGGGTTCACTGATCGTATTTATTGTCGGGATTCCGCTGATCACAATGCGGAGCTTTTCGGAGGAAAGGAAAAATAAGACAGATCAGCTTCTGCTTACGGCTCCGGTCAGTCTTGGAAAAGTCGTCATGGGGAAATATCTTGCCATGGTAACTGTGATTGCTATACCGAATGTGATATTCTGCATTTTCCCGCTGATCATAAAATCTCAGGGAACGGCGTATCTTACAGTGGACTATATTTCAATTGCTGTATTTTTCCTGTTAGGATGTGTTTATGCGGCAATCGGAATGTTCCTGTCCTCTCTGACTGAGAGCCAGATCATTGCATTTATCAGCACTTTTGGCATCCTGCTCGTGCTCTATCTGTGGGAGGGCATCCTCTCCATGCTGCCCAGTTCCGCGATCAGCGGCCTTGTGGGAGTTCTGATCGTTTTGACGATCGTGGCATTTTATGTGTGGCATATGACCGAAAACGTTGTATTATCCGGCGGGATTGAAGTAATTGGCGCAGTTGTGGCAATTGTCCTATATGTCGTAAAACAGGAACTTTATGAGAATCTGCTCACCAGCCTGCTGGGAAGACTGGCTCTTGCAAATGTGTTCACGGATATCACGGAGAACAGCATTGTGGACGTGACCGGAATCGCGCTGTATCTGTCGATCATAGCGGTGTTTGTATTTCTGACAATACAGTCGATTCAGAAAAGACGCTGGAGTTAGGAGGGCCGGATCATGAATAAGATAAAATCATTAAAGAATATATTTCGCACATCAGGCATGAGACACGGTGCATACAGTGTAGGCCTGACCGTGCTGGTGATCGCTGTGGTGATCGTATTTAACCTGATCGTGGGCCAGATTCCGGAAGCTTACCGCAATCTGGATGTGAGCAGCACAAAGATTTATGGTATTTCGGATACGACGACAGAGCTTTTGGACAGCCTGGACAGTGAAGTGGATATGACAGTGCTGGCAGTAAAAGACAGCACAGATGAAAGAATCACTACCTTCCTCAGTCGGTATGCGGCGCTGTCAGACAAGATCAATGTAGAATGGATCGATCCAGTGCTTCATCCCTCTGCTCTGACAGATTATGACACGACGGAGAATACAATAGTTGTTTCCTGTGAAGATACCGGAAAGACGACGACAGTTTCTTTTGATGATATTCTCGTGCTGGATCAATATTCCTACTATTATTACGGAACTGAATCATACACAGAATTTGACGGAGAAGGACAGCTCACGAGTGCAGTGAACTATGTTACGAATGATACGGATTATACTATCTATCAGACGACAGGACATGGGGAGAGCTCCCTTTCCTCAACGATCACTGATCTGATGGAAAAGAACAGCTATACGCTCTCGGAAGTAAATCTCCTGATGACAACTTCGATTCCGGACGACTGTGATCTGCTTCTGATGTATGCACCCACGACAGATCTCTCGGAGGATGAAGCCGGGATGCTGCGCAGTTATCTGGCCGGCGGCGGAAAGGTCATGATCTTGTTTGGAGATACAAGTTCAGCAGAGCTCCCGAATCTTTCTGGTGTCTTAAGTGAATACGGCATAGAAGCTGCAGACGGATATATTGCGGATCCGGCAAGATGCTATCAGGGCAATTATTACTATATCTTCCCGGAACTTTCTGTATCCGGTGATATGGCAAGCGGCATTTCTTCAGAGATGGTGCTGCTCACCAATGCACACGGCATGAAGCTGGTCAATCCGGAGCGGGATACGATCTCCACGGCTTCGTTTATGTCTTCGTCTGATCAGGCTTATGCGGTGACAGAAGACACACAGGAGCAGGGAAGTTATACGCTTGGTGCAGTTGCAACCGAGACAATCGAGAGTACAGATGAAGAGTCTGACGGCAGTACAGCGGATACATCCGACAGTGATACGGCAGACACTGACACCGCAGACGACAGTTCAGAGGACAGCAGTTCGACAGAAAGCGGAAGCACGGAGTCAACAGAGAGCAGGCTTACTGTGATCTCGGCGGGCAGCCTGATTGACCAGTCGATCACGGATACATTCCCGCAGCTTGAGAATACGCAGGTCTTTATGAATGCAGTGACCGCTAATTTCGAGGGAGTACAGAATCTTTCTATCCAGGCAAAGAGCCTTGGCACAGAGTATAATACAATGCAGCATATCGGTCTGCTCAGCTTCCTTGTGATATTCGGCATTCCAGCAGTGATCCTGATCGGAGGTTTTGTTGTATGGTTCAGGAGGAGAAGAGCATGAGAAAAAAGAACAAAGGCGTACTGATCCTTCTGGTCATACTGATCCTGTTAGTTGCAGTGTATTTCACACTGAGGACATGGAATACAAAACAGACGGAAAAAGAAGAGGAGAAACAGGAGGCGGCGACAGTTCACGTGACAGATACTTCTGCTGATGATATCGTGTCAATGAAGTTTAATGTAGGAAACGGTGATCTTGAGTTCAGTAAAGAAGATGATCAGTGGTACTACACCCCGGATAAAGATTTTCCACTGAAGCAGAGCTATCCGGAAGATATGGCAGAGACAGTGGGCAGCATTACGGCGGATCGGGAACTGACGGACGGAGATTCCATTGACGCTTACGGCCTGGATGATCCGGTGTATACGATAGAGTATACAGACGCAGACGGTAATACAACAGAGATCCTTTTCGGAAATATGACCGGGGATGATTATTATGTGATGCTGAATGGAAGCGATACCGTATATACCGTGAGCAGCAGTGTGCTCGATCCGTTGAATTACGCTCTGGACGATATGGCGCAGCTTGACGATTACCCGAGTATTGGCAGCGGCAATCTTGTAAAAGAAGTCATTACTCAGAATGGTGAGACGACGACCTATGACAGTGAGGATGAAGATCAGGCTGAAGATATCGCATCTGTGGCGGGAGGATTAGGAGCAGTTACGCTTTCCGAGGCAGCAGATTATTCTGTGGAGGATGAGGACCTTGATATGTATGGTCTGGACGAGGATTCTCGGATCACAGTCGAGGCTACCTATACGCAGGACGACGAAGAAAAGCTGCTTACCTTGTATATCGGAAATGAAGACGGAAACGGAAACCGGTATGTGATGCTGAATGACTCACGGATCGTGTATCTGATCTCAGACGAGGTATGTGATAACATTCTGAATGTCTGATGGTTCAGCAAGCGCCATTCGTAAAACCGCACTACGTGCTGATCGTGGCTGCCGCCACTGTTTTACTCATAGCGAGGCGCTCAGTTCATCTGTTAGATAAAATTTATAGGATTTTAATTGACTTTGCCGGATAAACAGAGGAAAATATATTTCGTACTGAACTTGCGGGGCAGGCCGGAACAGGAACTGCTCCCGCTGAAACGAGACAGGAGCTCAGACCTATTTTATTGTAAAAGGACAGGTGGAAATGAAAGAAAAATTTATACGTTTTATGCAGGGAAGATACGGAGTTGACCAGTTATCGAAATTCCTTCTCATAGTGGGGCTGGTTATTGTGCTTGTATCTGCTTTTCTGGGCAGCAATCCGATTGCTTTGGTTCTTTATCTGGTCGGCTGGGTATGTGTGATCTACTGCTATTTCCGGGTGTTTTCCAGAAATGTAAGCAAGAGGTATACAGAGAATCAGGCGTTTCTGGCAAAGACATACGGAATCAGGAACTTTTTCCAGAAACAGAAAAATATATGGCAGCAGAGAAAAGTATATCATATCTATACATGCCCGTCATGCAAACAGAAGATCCGTATACCGAAGGGCAAGGGCAAGATTGAAGTGAGATGCCCGAAATGCGGTACTACATTTATTAAAAAGAGCTGATCAGGGGGAAAAAGAAATGTCAGATCCATACAGCATATTAGGTGTGGACAGAAATGCATCGGATGAAGAAATTAAAAAGGCATATCGTAAACTAAGCCGAAAGTATCATCCGGATGCGAATATCAATAATCCTCACAAGGACGAGGCAGAGGCGAAGTTCAAAGAAGTTCAGCAGGCTTATCAGCAGATCATGGATGAACGCGAGCGCGGGTATACCTCAGGCGGATACGGACAGAGCAGTTCTGGAAGAGGGTACAGTGGGAATTCCTATGGAGGAAGTTCATATGATGATTATGGCCCTTTTGGAGGCTTTGGAAACTTCGGAGGATATGGACCGTTCGGTGGTTTTGGTGAAGGAGGCCCGTTTGGGAACTCTGGCCCATATGGCCAGGGAAGACAGCAGAACAGCAGCCAGTCAGAAGAAGACATCCATCTGCGTGCCGCCGCAAATTATATACGCAGCGGGCACTACAGAGAGGCGCTCAATGTGCTGGATGGAATAAAGGGCAGGAGCGCACTCTGGTATTTCTACAGTGCATCTGCCAATTCCGGACTGGGAAATAATGTGACAGCTTTGGAACAGGCAAAAGAAGCCGTCAGGCTCGAACCGGACAACGCACAATATCAGATGCTGCTCCAGCGGCTGCAGAACGGCGAATCGTGGTATGAACAGCGCCAGAGTACATATGGTTATCCGGGTTCATTTGATACGAGCTGCTGTGCGAAACTATGTATAGCGAATCTGCTGTGCAATCTCTGCTGCGGTGGAGGCGGACTGTGCTGCGGCGGATATGGCGGCGGGTACTATATGTAAAATGAAATTCTAATTTGTCGGACTGAATGACGATTGGGATAAGATCCGAAAACAGACGGAGATGAGGCACTGAAATACTTTATTGAGATGAGCGGCATGTGCTTCAGGCTCCGCTCCATAATCTGAGAAAAATTAAAGGGTCTGAAATCTGATTAAAGACAAAGCCGCAAAATGGATAACTCGCCTTTGGCTCAAACAGTCCATTTTGCGGCTTAACATCAGCTTCCAGACCCTTAACTTTTTC
>ERZ1643246.3280-NODE-3280-length-14141-cov-3.735269_pt1 | contig 14141 bp, 12 predicted proteins | sample MGYA00579265_ERZ1643246 | MGnify/ENA primary metagenome ERZ1643246 (study PRJEB29033, sample SAMEA4952261) | chicken gut metagenome | biome: Broiler Chicken; feature: Gastrointestinal Tract; material: Caecum | place: Ireland | collected 2018 | study: Broiler... | reverse complement strand
TGCAGATATGGTTCATCGGTAGAACGCTAGCTTCCCAAGCTGGAAAGGCGGGTTCGACTCCCGTTATCTGCTATTGCGTATTTACAGCGGAAAAGCCCGGAAAACCGCATAAATACGCTATTTTTTTACCCTTAATTGGAAATTATATTTCTGTTTAGAAATTATATTTCCACTATTTTTTGTCACAGATTTTGTCACGGAATTTGTCACGGAGATGGTACAATATTCGCTTGTTTTATCCAATGTGTCGTAAAACCCCTTGCTTTAGCTGTGGGGAGTGTCAATTGTCACAAAAAAAGTCCCCCGGCTCATCACCGGGGGATACAAAATATAGCGGCAATATTTAGATATAGTTGGTTAATGAGTTACTGTCTCTACCCTCCTTTCATTTTGATTATAGCGCAATCATATCTTTCAGAGTCTTCTCCCCGGCGATCCCATCCACGCCGCCGCAGATGCCGGGATCTACTTTTTCCCGATCACGCTGGTAGTTTTTGATAGCGTAGATGGTGTTTGTCCCACACTCCCGATCAAGAGTCAGTTCTTTTCCGTCTTTTCCCTTATATCCGCGTGCTTTCAGAATCTCCTGAACCAAAAGCACATGTGTTCCAATCTCTCCATTTTGTACCGTCTTGCACTCAAACATATAATTTCCTCCTGTCTTTTCCGGTGCTGCCGATCCGCTTACTCCCGCATAATCCGGCCGGTGGAATCGATGAGACGTACCGGCGATTTTGTATTTTTTCCCCGCCACTACGCCACCGCCATTTGCCACCACCCCGGAAGCGCCTGACGTATTGCCCTCGATGGTGTAAAAATACCCACCGGACACCTGATAGACAAGGCCAGTATGGAAAAAACGTGACCCATTCCAAAAAACAACTACGTCACCCTTTTGCGGACTTATATACCGCTGGCCAGCCGCTTTGCTTTTGGATGCCAGCGTATCACATGATATGTATGGGGCATGGAGCAGCAGCTTTTTGGCCGCTTCCAGGCCGTATGCCTTAACAAAGCACCAATGGATAAACCCGGCACACCAGTACTGTGCCTGGTAATTTCCTAGACCCCAGTCAGCCAGGTCACGCCAGTATTTCGTATAGTTTCCGCTGCCGGCGTTGGCTGTCTTGCTGTCCAGCTGGCTATTTGATTTCTTTTCCAGATATCCGTCCTCTGCCTTTGCGATCGCAATTACGGTATTTTTATCGCATCCCACTGTGGTTCCTCCTTCCGCTACTGCATACTGTTTAATCCATTTTACACAGCACTGATGGCGGCTCTGAAATTTCTTATCGCCCACCTGATTGTTATTGCTGGTGTCATTCTGATCTTGAATAAGTGATTGATAGATACTGTCCGGTGTGTATGGCTTAGCCGCACGGGAAAAAATTCTCTTCGTTGGTGACAGTCCGCCCAAGTGCTCAATCTCGCACCACATCATCTGCGCCTGTACACTTGTAACGCCATAATCTTCCGCTGATTTAATGTATTTTTTCATCAACTCAGCAAAAAGCGCATCCTGGCATTCTTTTCCGGCAGGAGTCGTAATAATCGCAATCAGGGCACGCTTCTGGGCGGTAGTCGGCGCCCATTTGGCAGCCACCCAGTCCACTGATAGTTTTGATTCGATGTTCGCCGTGTCCGCTTTCCGGAAGGCTGCCGGGTCTTTTTGCAGGATCATTTTGCATAATTTCCGTCCTTCATTCCCATAGTTCTGCGCCCAGCCAAGGGTGCAGGTGACTTCTTTGTTGCTGTTTGTATACGGCCCGGCGTAGGCGTCATACCGGCGATTCCCGTATATTTGCCCGCCGGATTCCACAGCACCAATAATATTGGTCAATACTGCCATGTTCTGACTATTCATGATTTTCGCTCCTTTTCTTAAGCATCTCTTCATACGGGCTTACATCAGACTCGCATTTATCAAGCTCGTCTATCTCGTGATCCCACTCTATTGCAATCGAATTTCCGCCAAGTGCGCGATATACACTGACCGTAGCTTATTTTTTTGCGGATCATATATTCTCCGTGGTATCTTTGGAGCATGTAGCGAAGGATCATCATAATACCCTCTGATAATGCCTTCTGTTTTTCCTCTCGATCCGTGTCTTTTTTCTTCTGGTTTTTAAGCAGTACCCCTACCCACCCCACCAAAGCCGTAGCAATGATGGGGAGAAGGATATAATAAGTCTGCAATAAGACTTCCATATTATTCCTCCGATGTTCCTGTCTCTTCGGTCTTTTCTACGAATTTTGTAAACGCCTGATGGAGTCCAGTAGAGGATAGTCCCATCAAAGCACCATATACCACGGATTCAATAGACGCCCCACTCACAAAAAAGTTAAGTACTGCGCCAAGTACTGCAAGGATTGTAGGTATGTACTTATTGGGGATCATGGTAAATGTCTTTTTAATGAGATACCCCACAATCAGGCACGCTACCACTACTACGACTACAAAATATTCTGATAATGCACTAAAATCCATAATGATTACCTCCGTTATTCTACTGTTTCCCACGCCTGCGGATATTCCTCCGGGCTGAAATTGGTATCCTGAATACACTTTTTATTTGTTCGTTTTAACAACCATACAATATACCCTAAAACAATAGGAAGTGCTATTGTATATGTGTCTAATAATATTTCTTGCATCAATTAATCAGTCCTTCTTTCCTATTGTTTTAGGATAATTATTTTATGATACTCTTACAAAATCAAAGTAAACATTTACCGCATCTTTCGGAGTAAGGTCTAACCGCTGTCCTTCTTCCGGCAGTGTATCCCTTGCTTTGTAAATCTGATTATCAACAGGATCTTTATAATACAGATTAGGCATATATAACATACCTGCATATGCTGTAATCGGATCAAACTCTGTTCCTGTTGCTCCGGTATCAGGTTCTGGAACTTCTGTTCCTTCCTCTGATAATTTCTGACGGATAAGTTTGATATCCTCTTCATTTTTCTTAACACGCTCTTCCAATGCCTTGAATGAATTTCTCCACTCTCCATCTTCTGTATTTGCACTCAATTCTGTTGCACTATCCATTAACTCATTATACTCTTCATTTGATAACATCTTTTTTGCATATATCTGAGTCAAAATATTTTTCGCTTCAAGTTCAGTGTATGATCCTTTCTGAATCTCTGTTTTCATTACCTCATATGCTTCACTGTTCATATGCATTACCTCCTAATATCACATTGTTGCAATTTGTATAACACCCGCTATATTTTGTTCCAATTGTGTTACCCTTTGTTCTAATGTAACAGGTTTTTCCTCTTCCACATCTTCCACCAGAACCCAACTCTGCGTGATGGTATCTCCGGCATCCGTGTACTGTGCTTCATAATGTTGCCCTTCTGGTGCCGGTTCCTCTGGCATGGGTGTTTCTGTGATAGGCTTGTATCCAGCCTGCATAAGATGTTCGGCGGTCGGATTGAATATCTGCATACCGGACAGGACAATCCGGTGCGGTGCTGGAATCAGGGTGTTGTTTTCGATTTTTGCGTACATCAACTCACCTCTATTCTATCTTTAAAGATAAATTACTGATTATCGTTTCTGTATCTGTGAATTTTTCTGAAGAACGATTAAACCGTAGTTCTATTCTCGTAAATTCAGTCGCATCTTCGATGTTTAATTTTATTTCCTTTCCGGTTGTTGTGTTTATTTCTTTCGATGTGGATCCATCTAGGTAGGATCCATAAAGCACGATTCCAATTATTTTACCTTCTGGATTTCCGTCACAAGAAAAGATAATGTTTTTTCCAATGTTCCTTTTTATTAAATCGTTTAAATTATAATTAGATATATTAGAAAAATAATAATCGACTATGTTGCATTTTACGGAATATTTGCTTACATAAATACATCCCGTTAAAACAAAAGATGGATCATCTAAATCAAGTAGATTACCACCCCCCCCCACGCCTTTCCGGGTTTTATACGTCAGTGCCATCTGGCAGCCCTGCTGATTGGTCAGCACTGTGGTGGGCCGGTAGGTATGCAGGGCGTTCATGGCTTCCTGCTCGGGTTCTGAGAGGGGGGCGAAAGTTTCTGTGGCTGTTTCATACCACACCTGTGCTCCTGTTGATAACTGTCCGGTTGTGGAATAATACTCGCCCGGCACGCTCTCATCCGTATAAGATTCGATTTCAGCCGATTTATACACCCACCCCCACTGACCATTCCTCTTCTCCAGCTTATCCCACTTGGTTAATGGGCGGTCGGCGGTGAGGGTGACGGATTGATTTTTGTCCGGGTCTGTCTGCGCGTTTGTGATTGTGATTTCATACTCCCACTTCTGTGTATCCTCATTGTGCTTCCCGGCAGAAACAATCTCCTGTGGATAGTCCGGGGATGGGGATGGTTCGCCGCCGGTGTATGGCTCCCATGTGCCATTACCAGACTGATAAAGCATTGGCTTAACAATTCCCGGTTTTATCGTTTCGCCCTCTTTTCCATAAAATCTTATCCTTAAAAAAAAATCCTCTGATTGTAACATTTCATCTGTTATTTCAATCATCCTTACATTAGTGGAATTGCCAAGTAATTCCGAATAAGATCCATTCGATTTTATTATTACATCAAAATGTGGATTCAATATTACGTCAACTTTGAGATAAAGCAGTCCAGCTTTAATAAGATTTAAACTTTCTTCTCTTGTAAAATCATATGTATATCTTATATTAGTATCAACTACTCCATTTCCTCCAACGGTAAAGCTTCCATCTCCGTTATTGGTAATAGTAACATTTCCTATCGTAGTTGATTTTAATTTACTTGCATCAAGCAACTGCGCCCCCGTAGTCTTCGCCTGCTCCGTCCATCCCTGCATCTCAATACCCGGGTACATTCGCGCTAGACTGTCCTGCGCAATCGCAGGGTTGCCGACAACAGATTTTTTAAATGTATCGTCCAGCAGCCGTCTCCTTGTCATCGTCATGCACTCACCTCCAAAAACCAATCCCGGAAAGTCATGTAATTGTCGATGATGGAGCACTCGTAATGCGTGGACGGCTCTACGACAATATCCGTCTGTACGGACTCCGGAAGAGATAATGTCGTAGCCGTAGCACCGGAGTCAAAGGCAAAGTGATATTCATTGACCACTCCGGTTGTCTCCGCCGCCAGCGTCAAAGTCAGTGCTGCCACCTCGCCCCAGGTGTGATATTGATTTGCCGGCAGCGTAAAGGTGGTGTCCGCCGTCCCGTGATCTATTGCTGTTACATCTGCAGATATCTTATAGTCTGCCGATGTTTTATTTCCTGACACCTCTACGCCGTTGATGGTCGGCTTGTTGGTCAGATCGTTGTAGTTGGTCGTGCCGCCGCCTGCACCATTTTTGCAGAGATAATCCAGGTACATCTCTTCCCGGGTAATCGGCTCTTCGGGATACTGTGTGGTGCTTTCCGCCATCACGGACAGGTATTGCTCTTTTCTTGTTACGGGATCAGGTAAATTCGCCATTTCCATTCCTCCTTTCAAGTCGTTGCAAAATCCGGGGGCGATTGCCCGTGATGCTGTCACTCTTCCATTTGTGTTAACCCTAATCTGACACACCTGATCATCCGATGTAGTACCCTCAATTACAACCATTTTTGATGGACGGTATTGAGCTGCAAGCGTAACTCCAAGAGTTGTTTCTGTTGTGCTGCCAGCGATCTGGTTCGCTGTATTTCTAACTGCCCCAGACAACTCTACAAGATTACCAACCTTCTTTACTTGCATCGGATGCGCAGCAACGCTTTCGTAATTTCCAGTTAGGCTAAGTGTTACCCAACCAGTATCGGATGGATCGGTATTACTGCTTTCCATTATCTCCCAATCCAGCCAATTATTTGTATTCGCACTTAACACTCTCTTATAAAAGTCTCCGGCCGAATTGATTAATTGCTGTACAATTACGTTTCCGGAGACTGGTATTACATATAATGTAAACCCGTTGGTCACTGGTGCATTTTCAATACCTGTAGTGTAATCTGTGTTTGGAGAATAATAAATTCCCGGCATCTGGTATTCATTAAGATCACCATTACTGTCTATCAATTGAGCTATGCCAAAAATACTTTTCGGAAAATCGTAAATTTTTTCCTGATCGAAATAGATTTCCGACACGCTAAAATACGTCTGGCCGCCGAACATGTATCCTATATCTCCAATTAATCCGACAAATTCTGGTTCATCCGAATTTCCGCGTGGAGAGTATTGGGCTATTGTACTGACCGCGCCTGTATCGTAATCAATCATTTGCAGGTAGATAGCCGATATTCTTTGAGTGGCCGATACAAATTCCCTTGCAAAATACAGCGCAATAAATTTTCCATCATAGCAAAAAGAAGACTGTGCGTTCATTTCACATTCTCCAGCATATTGATCTTTGTATACATTTTCGTACTGTTTTAATTGATCCCAATCGGAATTATATATCGTAAGATAATCTGTATCTAAGACGTAATACCGGCTATTAACATCATCATATGATATCAGCCATTTTGCCCTGGAATTTCCAAGATCTAATGTGTTTTCCAACGCAAATGTAGAGCCATTCAAAACTGCAATCTTATTTGCATTAGTTCCGGTGCTTCCAGTCGCTACATAAATCTTTCCATCATCTGGATTGTATGTCAGATCGTTAGCATGTCCTAAATCAAGAGTTACTCTTTTGACAACTGTTTCGTAATCTTTTTCTAATTCGACCAAAATGCACGAATTATTATCACTATTAACAATTGCCATTAAAAAGTGCTGCTTTGTTGGAAGATAACACCCGCCCTGCAGCGTAGTGTATCCGCTATCCCCTGACAGCGTTTGGATCGCAAGTCTTTTTCGGTATATATCTTTCTTTACGGGCTTTCCAAAGCCAAATATATTTTTAGTTATTTCTTCTTCCAGCTGCTCACCTTGACTTGATACCGTTGTCTTAAGTGTTCCAACGTCAGACTGCATCTGTTGATAACCCTCGGGTGTAAATTGCGCTGCATTTTCCGCTGCCTGCTCTGCTGCTTCCGCTGCATCTTGAGCATCTTGGGCGTCTTTAGCAATCTGCTTAGCAAGTTCGTAAAAATCTGGAAGATCTGAATCCGAAATATCGGTATCAGTGCCAAATGCCGCTTGCTTGACCATCAGAATAAAATTCGCTGTAGCAAGTACATCTTCTCCATTCTCAATTACTACTTCACAATACACTCTCCCTGCTATTGCCGTCATATTCTGTGTAACATCACACACAACCTCTGTTCCGCTCAATTCCGCAGAATAAGAAAAACCTTTTTTATCTCGTTTTGTGCCCTGTACTTTTGCGGTTGATCCTGCCGGAATTTCAAATTCTCCAGAACTGGCATATAAATTAATATGTAGTGTCCGGCTGCCCTCATCAAACTGACTAACATTAATAATTGGTGGCAATCCTCCTGGCACAACATCTAAATATATTGTTTGATCTATCATGTGCTCACTCCTTATTTATAATAAGAAAGATTGATATATAATTTTTCCGATAATGAGCAAGAAACATTCTCATTTGTTCCGTAATTTGAAAACGTTACATTACCATTCAAATCGATTCCTACAACCCAATGATTAATTCCATTGCTCGGCATAACCTGACGAATCGGCACGGACGGCCACATGGATTCCGGAAGTACAAATATGGTTTGCTCTACACCGGGCGCAATGTCCATAGATGGCGAAACAATTCCTTGAATATCAATCCTGCTTCCGTCTTTTCGATACTTGAGACTATCGTTTTCTACAAAAAAATCCGTCAAATTTGCAGTCACCCATATAGAAGATATCCCGTTTACCTGATTCGGCTGCATAGTGATAGGTTCTTCTGAAGCTTCCGAGGTATCTTCTTCATCAATTACCGTAATCACAGGATCAATGCCGCTTGTCCTCATGAGGTACTCTCCAAGAGTTACTGTATATTGCCTCTCAGAAGCTCTTACCTCTATCTTAAGGGCACGGCTTTCCAGGTACATTTCGCCGTCATTGTCAATGACATACACGGTATCTCCAATCTGTAAATCATCGGGAACCTTTTTAAGTGTGACCTCATAGTTTTCCTCCATTTGGCTTGCTTTCTTGAGAGACGCAATCGCCTGAGAGCATAATGTTTTTTGGTTTGTTGACGTACCATTAAACATTTTGCAAATATATCCGGCATTCACACCTTCTTCTGCATATCTCCGACTCCAGATCTTATTTGCTTCCCGGCAAAAAAGATATGTACCGGCCACATAAAAATTACCATCGTCATAAGTGTACCCATTTAAGCTGATGGGCTTATCAGCCCCCTCTGGAGTACCGCCCAGCACCTTATACCCTGTCGCTAAATTCGCAATGGAGCGTTTTAAAACAATTTTGTCAATCTCTCTATTTAATCTGAGCGATATTCCAGAATCTTTTCCTCGTTGCTTATAAATGTTGATATATCGATGCTTTAGATCCAATCCTTCGATTTCGAAACTGTACCCAATTTCCGCTCCAAACGAAGATGCGATACTGAGAAGCCTCTCAGATGCCGTGGAATCTGTATCCCAAGATAACGTCCGAGTAAGATTTGGAATCTCATTGATATGTATCTCAAATCCACTATCTTTCGAATACTTTTCCACGTAATACGATATGGGATATGCTTTGTCAGCGGTATATTCTCCATATACATCATTTAGTAGATCGAGACCAGCATCTTCCGCATATACATAAATTGTGTTGCTGCTCGTGTCTTCTTCCGTGTCAATGATCGTATAAAACTCATCTGCATCATCGTAGCTGCGCATAAGGTAATTACCTGGATATGCCATATTTCTTGCTTCCGACAACGTATCTTCGTTATATTTGAGGTCAAATTCAAACGTCGATACGCCAGAGTCAACATCTTCTGTTTTTACGTCATTAATGATCCTGTATCCCTGCGGAAGACCTGTTGAGGCCTTCCCAAGAATATTCAGGTATCGGTCAGCAAAATATACAATCATAGGTATACCTCCCGATATCTAAGTGTTATATCAGGCTCTTGTGCAAAATCAGAATAATAACAAGCAATGTTGTTAACGCCTGGGTTAAGCTTAAAATTTTCCCAATTATTTCCAAGCGCGCCAATTCCAGGAGTTGGCTCATCATCGATCAAAATTTCCCCAGAGCTGCAGTCAATAGTTACTTTCTGTCCGTCCGAAAACTGGTTTTGGAGATCCATCCACCCGTTTACACCATATTTGTAAAATTTTACTCCAATCAAAGTATTCCGCGCCATCGATGTGCTGGAAGCATATTTTGCAATAAACAGATCTACTTCAATGCCTTCCGCATCTGCGAGATCATCATTGGAATATTCATAGACTTTTCCGCCGATTGTAAAGCGAAAATTGCCTCCACTCTTTTCCACTTTTGGATTAGCTGTTTTGGATCCAGATATTTTACTTGCGCTATTGCATGTGTAATTAATAGATCTCATAATCTGATCTCCCACTCGGAGTTCAGCAATAGCACTAAGGGATGCCCTTGTATTCTTTACAAACACAATTCCAGCAAGCGGTTTCTTTTCTCCGGAATCCGAATAACTGACTACAAACTGAGCCATTCCCAACTCTTTCGCGGAAGATGAGCCAAAATAATTTTTCCATTCCAAGCAAAAGTTTTGTGCTCCTGCATAACCCGTCGAGTCCTCCGGAACAGCTATGTGTAGTCCAATTCCATGCCAGGATGTTCCGGTTCCCCAATTATCCCCAGTAACTCCCGTTCCTTTTGCTGTTTCTTGAATTCTTAGCGTTCCATTTTGTGCCATATTTCCGTAAAGGGTAGCCTGATTAAGAATCCAAGCTCCGGATCCATTATAAAATCCCTTATTAACAAGTAGCTCTGATTCGTTATCAACGTCTTCACCGTCTACCTCGGATTGATTTCCTGCCAGCAATGTAGCGCCATTCGATTCGTCGATATAAGATATATATCCATTCTCACTGGTCATAGTCGCATCCATGGCCGGATAAGACGGATATATTCCTTCATAATTAATTTCAATGACACCGTTGCTATTTGGTTTCGCCGTGAATTCCGTAACAGAATATTTAAATGGATCTGCGCAGTATATTTCGATTTCGCCAGTTACGGCATTAACCCCAGACGGAATATCGTCTAGCTTTGTTTTAGTTCCGATATAATATTTGTCCAGTTCGTCATTAAAAGATATCTGAGCCTGTTCTGTATTCAAAATACCGTTCAGTTTATTAAAAGCCTCACAAAACGCATCATTATCTTTTGCGATTAACTGGTATCCGACTATCAACGTCCGTGGCTCATATCTACGCCGCTCATATAGTGATCCATCGGCGGCTCCGACTACCGTATCTGTAATTTCAGCGGAGATGGTCTCCCGGCCAGACACATATAGTGTCCGGTATCCGGGAATCTCTGCCTCTATCCATTTTCCATCAAATTGCATGGCCTGAGCTGGAAGAGATATTGGATATTCTGTATATTCTGTCGTGTCCCGAAACTCATATAACATTTTCAATGCCTCCTATGCCCGGCCCGCAAGCCTGTTATTTCTTTGCTGTATCTTATTCAGGTCTTCTTCCATGTATGGTGCCGTCACTCTTGCGATTTCTCTTCCGTCAAGATCAACCGGTACAACAATGGTGATTGTCCTATTGTAGCTGTATGCGCTGGATAATTCACCCTGGAATCCTCCCATTCCTGCGATAGCAAGATTTGGAATATTTACAAGGTCTTCTGACGCATTCCAAGCCTGATTTATCATTGCCCTGATGCCGTTTACAAATCCCTCACCCATCCAGATACCTTGTTCATAGGTGACTTTTGACGGGCTTCCGATTTTTGCTTTTGCCGCAATCGCTTGAGCTGCTGCCGCTGCCATCTGGGATGCAATAGATTGCACTCTTCCAAGACTTGCTGCCATACCGTTTGCGAATCCAGCACCAATGTTATAGCCATGACTGTATGCCGCTCCTGCGGATGATCCTAAAGCTGACACCGCATTAGCAGAAATACTTCTGGCTGCACTGATTGCCGCCGCACCGCCCGAGTTAAGGCCGGAAGTAAACCGGCTCATTGCCGTTCTTGCCACTGTTGGGAGTGGATTCAAGCCAGTCTCAATCCCATCTTTGATGTTTTTGGACATATTCTTTGCCTCAGAAGTAGCTTGTTTATTTCCAGATTTAAAAGCACTGACAAAACTATTGATTGCTGATTTTACTGCACTTTGCAATGCATTAAGTCCACTCTCTACAATATTTACAGAGCTAACCATCGATGATAGGGAGGCCTGTGCGGACTTGGCGTTGGAAGATATCGATTTCATGGAACTGTTCACAGTTTTGAGGGCTGCCGCTAACACTAAAGCACCTGTAGAACTTACCGTAATTGCCGCACCAAACGCCACAAGGCCTGCAGATGACACGATTAAGATTGCCGAAAACGTTGTGGTTGTTGCTGTCAGAGCCAACATAATAGCACTCAAAGCCGTAGCACTAGCCAACATAGTTGCCAAACCAGCCGCTGCCGCTGTGCCTCCAGAAGCCACCAAAGGCAATCCAGCTCCCAGCATCGTCACCGCTGCACCGGCTATCAATAATCCAGCTCCCAATGCAGTTGCTCCGGCTGCCAAAAGAGTAACACCTGCTGCAGCAACTAAAGCTCCAGCCCCTACTGTCAATAATCCAGCACCCAACACAATACTTGCTGCTCCTGCCGTAGCTGCACCAGCTGCAAATACAATCATGGCTGCTCCTAACTGAGCGATCGCTACAGCTCCCGAAGCCCCATATTGAGATACCGTCGGAAGCACTCCAGCTACCACGGATAATGCTGCCGATCCAATCAATGCCGATGTTGCTACTAATACAAGAGCTGCACCAAATGCCAACATTCCCGCTGCACCTGCGGTCAGCATCGGGCCAAGCACTGCGGCCAGGGCCATCAGGCCAGCCAGAGCCACTACCATCCCAGCCATAACTGCGATAGCTGGCGTTCCCGCATTTACTAGGTTAATACAAGCCGCAGACATGAGAGCCATACCTGCGCCAGCAAGAGTTATTGCTGCACCAAAGGCAATCATTCCAACTGCACCGGCAGTAAGCTGCGCACCTATTGTGGATGCACCATAGGCAAGACCAGCTAAAGCAGCTACCATGCCCACCATAACTGCAACGGCTCCTGGGCCTGCTGATGCTAACTGCATGGATGCCTGAGCCATGATGTATAGGCCCCCTGCAGCCAAAGCAATGCCTGCTCCAAATGCAACAAATGCCGCTGCGGAACTTAATAATTGTTTGCTGCTTGCTGATGTATTTTGTCCTACTGTTTTTGTTGCACTTCCAATTCCAAGGAGTTTTCCAGCCAGCCCAGATATTCCAGTCCCTGCCATCCGAACTAACGCCCCGGTAAACGATAACATCCCTGGAGCTACCGATTTTACAGCCTTAAAAGCCATATACGCCATCAGGAGTTTTGGAAGATTCTGGATCAAGAACGCAATCTTATCGGAATTATCCTCAAGAAATCCAGCAAATGTTTTCAGTGCATCACCGGCAGTTCCAATTACATCCCCAAAATTACTAACACTTTCTGTTGATCCAAACGCTCCGTTTAAATCAGCGAGAGATTTGCCAATAGCCGAAAATGCATCTCCGAAAGCAGCTCCAACTTCAGAAGCAACTTCCTTTACTTCGTCCCAATAAGGCTTAATCTTTTCCATTCCGGATGTAAGTTTGTCTGCAATTTTCTGTCCATCAAGCTCGCCGACTTTATCTACAAGACCGCTGATAGCATCAATGCCAACCTGAGAAACTACATCAAATGCAGGCTGCAATTTATTTGCCATGGTTTCTGTAAGCCCATCCATTGCCTGATCCACTGTTTTATACTCTGTGGCAAGCTTGGTAAAAGCATCGTTTGTTCCGACTTCTGAAATGGCAGCAAAAAAGTCTTCTGTTGCCACTTTACCGTCTTGCACATCTTTGATTAAGTCTTGTGTGGTCTTACCCATCGACTTCGCTACTGCTGCGATTCCGGCCGGGGTTTGCTCAATCATGAGTTTAAAATCTTCCCATTGCACTTTTGGCTTTGCTGCCATCTGGGTAGCCTGCTGTGACAGAGTTTTCATGGCCTGTGTAGGATTTTCTGCTGCTGCGGCCAGACCGCCAAAGCCTTTTACCAGTTCCAGCGTGCTTTTGGTTCCGACCGCATCCAATTGCGCAAATGTGGATGCCATATCAGATGAACTATAAATGGTCTGCTCTGCGAAAGACTGTAGCTCATTTTTAATGTTTTTAATCTCATCCGCAGATTTTCCGTTCATTTCCATGTTTCCCTGGAACGTTTTCCATGCGGCACTGGAAGAATTAAGGCCTGACACTACATCACCGATTCCGGTTGTAATGGCGTCAAAAGCTTTTTGTCCAGCCCCCATCAGGACACCGAAGCCAAATCCACCAGTGAGGGTCTGTTTAAGATTATTTGCAGAATTCATAGCGGCCTTCATTGCTGAGCTAAAACCTTTGTCCTGCGCTGACAATATCGCTTTTACACTATAGCTATCTGACATCCCCCTCACCTCCTTTCGATCTCAGGAAATTAATCACACCGTAAAGCGGATTTTTCTTCTTCGATCTTGCTTTTTTGATTTCCTCTTCATAATCGTAAAATTTGTTGAATCTACGATATACAGGTTGAGTTTTATTTTTTCCGACTTTTTTCTGAGCTTGTACGGAAAAATTAAGAAACGCCTGCAGATGATTTCGGTAATCCAGATCCACATTGCGAAGCTTCGCAGCCTCTAACATGATTTTGTATTCCGGTATTGTAATCCGATCCACTTCTGCAAGCGTTCTAATCCCCAAAAACCTCATACAGCAAATCGCCGCTTCCCGGTATTGCTCTTCAGCGGTCAATTCTGGTTCTTTTTCAGCTCTTCCAGATTCTCCATGAATTTCTGAACTTCTTTCTTGGTACAGTTCGCTTTCGATAAAAAATCCATTACCGTATCAAAAAGATCATCGATATTGGTATTTTCGTCCTCGATGTATTTTTCGATATCCTGTCGTGTAATCCTTGGGTCGCATCCCTTATTAGCGATATCGAGTATGGTAACGATAGCTTCCACATCACCATC
>ERZ1643246.3279-NODE-3279-length-14145-cov-6.737189_pt1 | contig 14145 bp, 11 predicted proteins | sample MGYA00579265_ERZ1643246 | MGnify/ENA primary metagenome ERZ1643246 (study PRJEB29033, sample SAMEA4952261) | chicken gut metagenome | biome: Broiler Chicken; feature: Gastrointestinal Tract; material: Caecum | place: Ireland | collected 2018 | study: Broiler... | reverse complement strand
ATGCCTGCCGGCCCGGATGTCTGGCCGACGGCAGCGACGTCTGCCAGATTGAGGAGCTGGTGCGGTTAGGGGAACTTACAAAGCGGGCCTGGGAAAAGGATGTGCAGGTTATGGTGGAGGGACCGGGCCATATGCCCATGGACCAGATCGCCGCCAACATGAAGCTGCAGCAGACCATCTGTATGGGAGCGCCTTTCTATGTGCTCGGGCCGATTGTGACGGACATCGCACCGGGCTACGATCACATTACCTCGGCTATCGGCGGAGCCATCGCGGCGGCCAACGGCGCGGCCTTCCTCTGTTATGTGACACCGGCGGAGCATCTGGCGCTGCCAAATGTGGAGGATGTGAAGCAGGGCATCATCGCCTCGAAGATCGCTGCCCACGCGGCGGATATCGCGAAGAAGGTTCCCCACGCCCGGGACGCAGACGACGCCATGGCTGATGCCAGGAGAGAATTTGACTGGGAGAAGCAGTGGGAGTGTTCCATCGACCCGGAGACGGCAAAGGCCATCCGGGAGGATCGCAAGCCCGAGCAGGAGGACAGCTGCTCCATGTGCGGCAAGTTCTGTGCGGTAAGAAGCATGAACAAGGCGCTGAATGGGGAGTATATTGATATTTTGTAAAGGAACAGGAAAGAGATCAGAAAAAAGACATTTTCCTGTCAGTTTATTGCTTTACCATAAAGTCCGATTCAGGTAAAATAAATAGAAAAAGCAGGAGGAGGTATTTATCAATGAGCATGAAAATTTATTCTGTGTATGACCCGGAATTTAAGGAGTACGGAAGGGTTGTAGATGGCTACGACTACGCGGAGCTTTTAAAGAAGCTGGACGAGGTCAGCCCCTGCCCCGAGGACGGCACCGTGTATGTGCCCGGAGACGAGGCGCTGGAGGCCCTTCCCATCAAGCAGATCTTTCAGGACAACCTTTACGGCGGCATGCCGATCCAGATCGGCTACTGCAACGGCCACAACACGAAGCTGAACTGCCTGGAGTATCACAGAGACAGCGAGATCAACGTGCCGGCCGCCAACGACGCGATTTTCCTTCTGGCAAAACAGCAGGAGATTGTGGATGGAAAGATTGACACTTCCAAAGTGAAGGCGTTCCGCTGCCCTGCAGGCACCGGTATTGAGGTTTACGCTACGACGCTGCACTATGCGCCCTGCAGCGCGAAGAAGGGCCAGGGATTCCGGGTTATCGTGGTACTCCCGAAGGGAACCAACACCGACAAGCCTGAGATTCAGGTTCTGAACACGGAGGACGCGTGGATAACCGCTCGCAACAAATGGCTTCTGGCGCATCCGGATGCCGACGAGGCGAAGCAGGGAGCCTATGTGGGTATTACCGGCGAGAATATCGATATCGCCGACTGCATCTGAGAAAAGACAAATTATCAAATTTAATATCAAATATTTAAATCCTGGGGAATCAGTCCTATGTTATACTTCTCTCAGAAAAGGAGGAGAAGTGCTTATGATAACACGGAAACTGAAAAGTGTCTGCCTTGCGATGGCAACCGTAATGACACTGACATCCCTGGGATTTTTTGGATGTGGGGCTAACGATGAGGCTTATCAACTGGAACAGGTGGAGCCGGTGGAGAAAAACGAACTGACAGGACTTCGGATTGCATATCTGGGTTCTTCTGTATTCCAGGGAACAGAGAATAACGATGTATCTTTTATAGAATATATCGCTAAACGTAATGAGGGGACATATATAAAGGACACGGTTCCGGATTCTACTATGGCTGACACGGGAGAAGACTCATATATTCCGAGATTGCTGGAGATGGATCCGAAGGAGGATATTGATATTTTTGTATGTGAACTTCCCTGGGCCGATGTGAATGAGGATGTTGAGCCTGGACAGGTAAGTGAGACAGAGGATTTAGAGAGTCTGGATACCACAACGACGATTGGGGCCATGGAGTATATTGCCGGATATGTGAGGCAGACATGGAATTGCCCGGTTATGTTTTTCACCAGTCCGAAATATGAAAATAATGATAAATATGGTGCCCTTGTGCAGGCAGTATGGCAGATGAAGGATAAGTGGGGGGCTAACCGGGCATGCGCATGGTTTTTGCTGAATACAGACATCGATGAAATTGATGAATATATGGCAGACAGTGAGCATCCTACTGGCAAGGGATATTTGGAATGGCTGACACCCTTCGTAGAAGAGAAACTGGTGGAGACATGGAGATTACGCGTGAATATTGTGCAGGAGTATCAGCCGGAGAACGTGGCAAAAAATGCTTCCAATATTTTGACCGGGAAAAATATTGCCTATCTTGGATCTTCAGTAACGTTTGGATCGGCAAGTGAGGGGATTTCTTTTGCAGATTATATTGCGGCGCGGAACGATACCAGTTATATCAAAGAAGCGGTTCCGGGGACAACGTTGGTAGATAATGGAGAACAATCTTATATTCAGAGAATGATCAATAACATTAGCCCTGATGAACAGGTGGATCTGTTTGTATGCCAACTTTCCACAAACGATGCGTCTGCCGGGAATCCGATGGGAGAGATCAGCGATTCTCAAAATCTGGAAGACTTTAATACAGGTACAATTATTGGTGCGTTGGAATATATCCTTACATATGTAAAGCAGACATGGGATTGCCCTATCATGTTCTATACCGGCACAAAATATGACAGTGAAGCGTACGGACAGATGGTAGAAGCATTAAAACAATTACAGGGGAAATATGAATTCGGTATTATTGACATGTGGGATGATCTGGATGCAGATATACCGGAATATGACGAGTATATGTCTGATGGAATCCACCCCAACCGGAAGGGGTATTTGGAATGGTGGACTCCTTTCATGGAAGAAAAAATGATAGAATATCTGACGCAGGAAGGACAATAAACAGACGGAAACACAAATTATGTGAAACTTCTGGAAAAAAGCTGTGTTATACTTTTCCACAATGAGTGGCTACTATCGTTGTGAAGGGAGGAACACATGAGAAACATTACATTATTCAACGATAACTGGAAATTTCAACTTGAGGGAAAGGAGCCGGAAACGGTGCAGATCCCCCATACATGGAACGCGGTGGACGGTCAGGACGGTGGAGACGACTATTTCCGCGGAAAGGGCGTTTATGAGAAGACCTTTGCGAAGCCGGAGCTTGCTGAGGGACAGCGGCTTTACGTGGAGTTCCGCGGCGTGAACTCCTCCGCCGAGGTAAAGTTAAACGGTAAGACCGTGGCGACCCACGACGGCGGATATTCCACCTTCCGGGCGGATCTGACCGACGGGCTGGCGGAGGAGAATGTGCTGACGGTCATCGCGGACAACAGCAAGAACGATCATGTATATCCCCAGAGAGCGGATTTTACATTCTACGGCGGCATCTACCGTGATGTGTATCTGATTACCGTGGAGGCGGCCCATTTCGATCTGGATTATTATGGAGGAAACGGTTTCCAGATCACGCCTCAGGTGGATGGCCGTCACGCGGACGTGAAACTGCAGGCTTACGTGACCGGAAAGGCGGACACGGTAACCTTTCAGATCCCGGGTGTCGGGGAGGCATCTGTGCCGGTATCCTATGACAGCGAGGGCAAGGGTTACGCGGAGACTGTCATCAGCATCGACCATGTACATCTCTGGGATGGCCTGGACGATCCCTACTGCTATGACGCCAGCGCGGAGCTTTACTGCGGCGGCGAGAAGGTGGATCAGGTGGATTCCTGGTTCGGATGCCGGACCTACCGCTTCGACCCGGAGAAGGGATTTTTCCTGAACGGAAGAAGTTATCCGCTGCACGGCGTATCCCGTCATCAGGATCGCAGAGGCGTGGGCAATGCGCTGACCAGGGAGATGCACGAGGAGGATATGGACATCATCCTCTCCATGGGAACCAACGCGATCCGTCTGGCCCACTATCAGCACGATCAGTATTTCTATGAGCTCTGCGACCGGAAAGGCCTGGTTGCCTGGGCGGAGATCCCCTACATCTCCATGCATATGCCCAATGGCCGTCAGAATACCATCGATCAGATGACGGAGCTGATTACTCAGAATTATAACCATCCCTCCATCATCTGCTGGGCGCTGTCCAACGAGATTACCCTGACCGGTGTGACCGACGACCTGATGGAGAACCATGTGATCCTGAACGATCTGGCCCACAAGATGGATCCCACCAGAGTGACCACCATGGCCAACCTGTTTATGCTGGAGACGGATTCCCCGCTGATCGATGTGCCGGATATCCGTTCCTACAACCTGTACTACGGCTGGTACGTTGGCGAGCTGGAGCAGAACGATGAGTTCTTCGATGAGTTCCATGCGAAATACCCGGATAAGATCATCGGTCTGTCCGAGTACGGCGCTGACACCCACTATACGATTCAGAACCCCAACCCGGTAAAGGGCGATTACTCCGAGCAGTATCAGGCCGTTTACCATGAGCATATGCTTCAGATGTTCTCCGAGCGGCCCTATCTGTGGTCCACATTCGTTTGGAACATGTTTGACTTCGCGGCAGATGCCCGTGAGGAGGCAGGGGACAACGGCGTCAATCACAAGGGACTGGTTTCCTTCGACCGGAAAGTCAGAAAGGATGCCTTCTATATCTATAAGGCATGGTGGAGCAAGGAGCCCTTCGTTCATGTATGCGGCAGCCGCTATGTGGACCGGGTGGAGGATGAGACCGAGATCAAGGTATACTCCAACCAGCCGAAGGTGGCCCTCTATGTAAACGGAGCTCTGGTGGAGGAGAAGGAAGGAGAGCACATTTTCATCTTCCATATCCCCAATGTGGGAGAGCAGACCATCACGGCGAAGGCGGGAGAGCTTTCCGACGAGATCGCCATCCGCAAGGTGGATACGCCGAACCCGGATTACGCCTTCAAGGAGCAGACCTCTGTAAAGAACTGGTTCGAGGAGGAGGGAATGGAAGTGATCCCCGGCTACTATTCCATCAAGGATACCCTGGGTGATATTTCCAAATCTCCGGAGGGGGCTGCATTCGTTGAGCAGATGCAGGCAAATCTGGCACAGAATTCCTCTATGGCATCCATGGCGGAAGGCGTGGTTATCACAGATCAGATCCGCCAGATGATGCAGCGCTTTACTGTGGAAAATCTTCTGAAGCAGGCGGGGGATATCGATCCGCAGATGGTAATTGCCATCAACAAACAGTTGAACAAGATCAAAAAACCGGAGGAGTAACATCCTTTCGCACATCGTGTTATCCTCCCCCCGTGGGGAGGGAAGAGAGACCGGAAAGAAACCCGGCGCCCTTGCCAAGAGGACGCCGGGTTTGTTATAATGAAAAAAAGCGAAAACGGGAGGAAGAGGCTATGGATGAATGGTTATTTCTTTGGCTGGGAGTTATGGTCGTTACGATTGTCATAGAGATTATCACGGTCGGGCTCACGTCGATCTGGCTGACCGGCGGAGCGCTGGCGGCGCTGATTGTCTGCGCGCTGGGAGCGCCATGGGGATGGCAGGTGGCCGTGTTCTTTGCGGTTACTTTTGTGCTCATCTATTTTACCAGGCCATGGGCGCTCAAGCATATGAACAAGAAGAAGCTCAGGACGAACTACGAGGAAGTGATTGGCAGGGAAGTCCGGGTAACCCGGCGGGTAGACAACCGACAGGGAACCGGCGAGGCCATATGGAACGGCATGGAGTGGAGTGCCCGCGCGGTAAAGGAAGACGAGATTTTTGAGCCGGAGGAGATGGCCCGGGTGGCCCGGGTGGAAGGCGTGAAGCTGATGCTGGAGAAGATGGAAAAGGAAGAGCCCCAAAAGGCGGAGCCGGAACAGGAGCAGACATGAAGATTGTATTTTTGGACAGAAAGACCATCGGGGACGATCTGGATCTGACAAAATTTGAAGATTTCGGCCAGGTGGTTATGTACGGGTTTTCCACGCCGGAGGAAGTGCCGGAGCGGGTGGCGGATGCGGATGTCATCATTCTCAACAAGGTTCCGGTCAACGAGCGGACCGTAGGGAATGCGCGGAATTTGAAACTTGTCTGTGTTACCGCCACAGGAACCGACAACCTGGATAAGGAGTATCTGGAGAAGCGGGGGATCGCCTGGCGGAATGTGGCCGGCTACTCTACGGATTCCGTGGCCCAGCACACGTTTGCCATGCTCTTTTATCTGTATGAGAAGCTGGCTTACTATGACGACTATGTGAAGAGTGGCCGCTATATCGGGGATAAGACCTTTACCCATTTCGCGAAGGTATTTCGGGAACTGGCCGGCAAGAAGTGGGGCATTATCGGTCTGGGAGCCATCGGCAAGCGGGTGGCCGGCATTGCCGAGGCTTTCGGCTGTGAAGTGCAGTACTATTCCACCAGCGGGAAAAATCACTGCGCCGACTACCGGGAAGTGGATTTTGACACGCTTCTGTCCACTTCGGACGTGATTTCCATTCACGCGCCGCTGACAGAGGAGACAAGACACCTGATGGATCGGGAGGCTTTTCGCAGGATGAAGAACACGGCGGTCCTGATCAACGTGGGTCGGGGGCCGATCATTGTGGAACAGGATCTGAGAGAAGCACTGGAACAGGGGCAGATCGCCGCGGCGGGGCTGGATGTGCTGGATGCGGAGCCCATGCGGCCGGATCATGCCCTGAGAGACTTCTCCGACAGCACCCGGCTTCTCATCACGCCCCATATTGCATGGGCCAGTGTGGAAGCGCGGACACGTTTGATGGACCGGATCTACGGACAGATCCGGGAATTTCTTTCCGAAAAGGATCATGTTTAACGTTAGCGTCTGTGTACAAGGGGCAACACGCCTCAAACCGTGCAATTTCGGTCATTTGCCGCGTTATCTTCGCTCGGTGTACGTTCAGTACACCTCGTTCAGCCGCCTTGCAAATGATCGAAATTTCTACGGTTGAGGTCGAAGAGTCGAGAAATAGACGATTTTTGTCCTTTCAAGGCATTTGATCGACGCGTACTGGACGTACGCGGAGTGAAAATAACGCGGAAAGGGCAAAAATCCGTCATTTCTCGACCGTATTGTCCCTTTGTACACCGACGCTATTTTAACGGAAGCCCGCTATTATAGGAGCAGTCTCCGAGATCTTCCAGGAAACGTTCCCGTGCCAGAGTATCTGTCTGAGGGGAAGATGTTGGGGTCAGAGCTCTGAAATACAACTGCATACGGCGGCAGTATACGGGATCTGCCCGGTTCATCAGATCATAGACGCTGTCCCGGGATACCTGATCGGGATTCCAGGGATTGTGCCAGGGTTTGTGGGCCAGATTGCAGGGATCCCGGTAGATGCTCAAGGTGTTGCTGGGGATCATGGGGGAGAGCAGAGCCTGTCCGAGGATTTTCTGCTCAATCCCGCGGACCAGCGCTTTTTTGCGCCCTTTCGGGTCGTGCATCAGAGCGCTCTCCAGGTGCATGGAGTGGATAGCAAACCGTGCCTGCCACCGGGGAATCGCCTGATCGGGGAAGATCCGGGCGATGGCCCGCTGCAATAGCAGGGAAACCACATCCTGTTCCCGGCGCGACAGAGCGATGGTGTCGGCGGGGGCAAAGTCGGTGGGACGGATATTGCGGAAATGGCGGATGGCCGCCTGATCCATGGCTGTCTCCAGAAATACATGCCGGCTGAAATCGCGGATACCCTGTCCCGCCTGTTCGTGCTGCAGATGTTTGGTGCGGTAGAAGACATAGGGATGGCAGAAGGTATCCAGCGTGTAGTGGCCGATGAAACCGCAGATGTAGGCGTCAGCGATATGGCGGTCTTCTATACTGCCAAGCCCGCTGCGGGACTCCATGAGGGCGGTCAGAAAATCCCGGGTTGACCGGGAATGTATGGTGCTGCCGATATTGCCCGAAGAGGGCAGGTAAGCGGCCAGCGAGTAGTAGAAGACGTCCGGCCCCTGCAGCCCAAGGCAAAAACTATGTATGTGGCGGCAGATCCGGTTGCGGATTCTCTGATCGCTCAGATGGGGGAGCGCACGCTCTCCGAACAGATAATGTATGGCAAATCCTGGCATAAGATGACCTCCTGTGTGCTGTAAAATACTGATTACAGTATAACACGGATTCTGGAAGTTTATGTAAAGAAATGGAAAAAAATTGAAGATAACAATGTCATGCATTTGTTGGGAGAATTATACAAATTTCGGAATTTGTATAATTGAAAAATACAGAAAAATCGGATTGTATATGTTCATCCAGGGGAGGATTTCATATACTTGCATGTGTTGAGAGTTTTGTCAGCAAGGGAGGAAAACGAGATGGCAAATATAGCAAAGAACATCGAGAGACAGGCATTCAGCCTGGTCATTGACAATGTTTTGAAGAGTATGAGGAAGGATCGCGAGGCCGCTCTGCTGAAAATTGTGGATCTGGCCCAGAAATTCATGGGAAATAACTTTTCTCCGGAGGCCTACGAGGGAGCGCGGAAGATGATCAAGAATCCGGACGCGAAATGGATGCGTTATCTGGACCGTGTCATCAACGAGACCGATCCTCATGTGGCAAAGATGACAGCACTGAATCTCGGATATCAGGCTGCATTTCAGGGAACCAAGATGATCCGGAAGAACAGGGAAGTTTACAACTGCAATATTCCCTGGCTGATCCTGATGGATCCCACCAGCGCCTGCAACCTGCACTGTACCGGATGCTGGGCCGCGGAGTACGGACATAAACTGAATCTGACCTTTGAGGAGCTGGACAGCATTGTGACTCAGGGCAAGGAGCTTGGCATTTTCTTCTATATGATGACCGGAGGCGAACCCCTGGTAAGAAAAGCGGATATCATCAAGCTCTGTGAGAAGCATAACGAGTGCGCATTCCACTGCTATACCAACGGTACGCTGGTGGATCAGGCGTTCTGCGATGAGATGAAGAGAGTCGGAAACCTGTCCTTGTCCATCAGCCTGGAAGGATTTGAGGATACCAACGACGCCCGCCGTGGAGAAGGCGTTTACGACAAGGTAATGAAGGCCATGGATCTGCTCCATGAGAACGGACTGATCTTCGGCAACTCCATCTGCTATACAAAGAACAATATTGATGCGGTAACCAGCGATGAGTTCTATGACATGCTGATCGAGCATGGCAGCCGTTTCGCCTGGTATTTCCATCTGATGCCTGTAGGCATGGACGCGACACCGGAACTGATGCCCACCAAGGAGCAGCGTGAGTACATGTATCACAGACTCCGTGAGGTCCGTGGATTTGAGGGCGGCAAGGAGATCTTTGTGATGGATTTCCAGAACGACGGAGAGTATGTGGGCGGATGTATCGCCGGAGGAAGAAACTACTGCCATATCAATCCCAAGGGAGATGTGGAGCCCTGCGTATTCATCCACTATTCCGGAGCAAACATCCGGGAGAAATCTCTGTTGGAGTGCCTGCAGCAGCCGCTGTTCATGGCTTACAGAGACAATCAGCCTTTCAACGACAACATGCTGCGTCCCTGCCCGATGCTGGAGAATCCCGAGATTCTGGAGCGCATCGTGAACGAGACCGGAGCCCACTCCACCGATGTGAAGGAGGAAGAGCCGGTAGAGCATCTTTGCGGCAAGTGCGTGGCGTACGCCGAGGACTGGAAGGAGACCGCAGACCGTCTGTGGAAGGAGCATCCCCGTCAGCAGAAGGGCTATGTGAACTACAAGAAAAAATAATGGAAACAGAAGCAGGCCAAAGCAGTTTCGGCCTGAGAAAAAAGAGGGAAGCCTGTCGCTTGTATGAGCGCAGGCTTTCTTTCTTTTATAGGAAATTGCGTTCCCGTAAAACCGATAAGATTTTGAAGCTGGCAGGATTCTTTTGTGAAAATGTCTGCCGACGGCTTTTCTGCGGCATATATTAAATAAAAAAGAAGAGGTATGAAATGCGATATGTGCTGCGACATAAGAGAAATCGGCGGAGAGTTCTTGAAAATTATCAGAGGGAGCTGACCACGGTGGAGGTGGACGGCGATCTCTACTATGCATATATCAACGACCAGAATCAGGTGGAAGCAGGATGTGTGGAACATCCGTCCTGGCATATGATTCTGGCGGAGGGGAAAGCCCGTTCTCACTACGGCAGACTCTGTCTGGGGGAGGAGAGAGGCGCGCTTTTTCTCCTCTATGACTGTTTTGAGTCCATGCAGAATCGGTATCTGCTGGGAGTGCTGTACTTTTTTCCGACCAGACAGGAAAAAATCATCTGTACCAGTTCCCATGGAAAACTGCATTACGCGGCCTTTGGGCTGGACAAAAAGCAGTACCTGTGCGTCAGCGCCAGAGATGCCCGGGGGGAGGAAGTGATTCGTCTGTTTCGCAGAGAAAAGAGGGATTTTGTGCCGGTCCTGTGACCGTTCGATACCAAACATGACCGTTTAATCAGAAATGCTGGACGCGGGGGCAAAGGCATGCTACAGTGAAGATAAGACAACGGCAGAATGCCTCGGGAATGACAGTGAGAGATCGGACCGGCAGGAGGGGAGGGAGGCGCCTATGAGAACAGAGCAGGGAAAGCGGAAGTGGGTAAAAGCATATTTGTATGTGAAATTCGCCGAGCTTGTGGCCTTTGCGGTGGTCGTTGTGGGCTCAGGCATTGTGACATCCATGTATATGGATCCGGCTATGTTCTGGCCGGTGCTGCGGGCTCTGCTCTGTGCCGCCTATATCTGGGAGATGATTTTTATTTTTTACCGGGTCTTTTTTCTGTATCCCGGGGAGAAACTGGCGATCCTGTGGATGGCGCTGGCAATTCTGGAAGTGCCGGGATGGTACGCTCTGTTTCGAGATCTGACCGGGATACAGTTTTTGCCGGTGGAGCCGTGGATTTATCGCCTGTGGCTGCTGGTCAGGCTGACGCCGCTGCTGGTGGTATTCTCCTTCTGTGTGGATATCAATATCATCAGCCGGTCGGAGGACAGCAAGATAGATCAGAGATAATGTTTGAGGGGAGGGGCATTATGGGGAGAAGACGTCTGATAATAGTGTTGGCGGCGTTTTGCGCTGCAGGATGCATGTTGACGGCCTGCGGCGGGGATATCGGTAAGATCAATGGCGTTTTGCTGGGGGAAAGGGGAGCGTCGCTGGAGGGAGAGATTCTGGGCGCGGGAGTGCGCAGACCTCTGTCTGTAGCGGAGACCGGAACGTTCAGCTACAGTTCGAACAGTGAGAGCCAATGGGTGTCTGTCAATGAGACGGGGATTTTCTATATCAGCGAAGATTTGCTCTGTTACTATGATTATGATACAGAGAATCGATATGCCCTCTGCAGCATGCCGGGATGCAAGCACAATGATGGAGACTGCAACGCTTATGTGGGAGATATGGAGTGGTATGGAGGATACACGCTGTACGATGGCGAGATCTATTACCTCTGCAAACCGGCAGTCTGCAATTATCTGGAGTTGATCCGCATGGATCTGACCGGCCGGCAGAAGGAGATTGTGACCAGTATTTATGCCGGCAGGGAGAACACCGGGGAATGGCGGCTCAGCGATGTGGGGCAGATATACTATTATGAGGATTATGTCTTTCTCCCGGTGCGCTGGTGGAAGAGGGCGGAAGAGGGAGCGCGTTCTCTGGATGATCCCACGGATAAACGCCCGGCTGCATCCGATGAGGCGACGCAGCTTCTGGCTGTCAGCCTTCGAAGCGGCTGTGTGACAGGGGTGACGGAGCTTCTGGTAAGCAGGGACAATGTCATGCCCGGCGTGGATCTTCTGTTTTTTGAGGAGGGACAGGCAGTATATGGAATAGATTCCTTTGACGGGACGAAATTCGTCAGCGAGATCCGAGCATTTTCCCCGGAGACCGGCGAGAGCGAAAGCCTGTGGAGCGGGGAGATGGGCAGCAGGGGAATAAGCGCCTACAGGGAGTTTTACCCCATGGAAGTGTATCACGGAAAATGGCTGATAGAGGAGACCTCCGAGGAGGGGGAAAAACGGCTCTGTCTCTATGATCCCGCGGATGGACAAAGGAGTGGACTGCCCCCGGAAAACGCGCATGCCAAGGAAGGCACCGAACCGGCACAGGGGCCGGATGGGACAATAGGGGCGCTACCTGCAGATGACGCGGAGGGCGGTCTTGTGACGAGAAATTATGGAGGGAGAACCATGGCCTCCGTGATTGACGGCGACAGACTGCTGGGATATGAACAGAAAGGACAGGATGAAGTGGAGCTCTACGAGATGGATCTGGAGACGGGAGAGAGGAAGGATCTGTTCCGGCAGAAAGTTTCCGGAGAGGATAACAGATGGATATTTCTGGAGGAGACTTCTGACAGGCTGATCTGGAAGCGGAATGGAGATTTCAGCTATTATATCGTGGACAAGGAAGACTTCGAGAAGAGAGGCCTGGAAAACGCCGAGGAAGTCGCTCTTTAGCGGGCTGGCAAGAGGTCAAAAAAGAAGCGGAAAATCATCAAAAAAGTGTTGGTTTTCCGCTTCTTCGGATATTGCTATTCCCGGAAACTCATAGTAAAATAAAAATATATGGCTTGGAATGTCAAAAAAGTGCTTTTGGCAGTCCGCCAAAAAACAGATGGAAAGGAAAACTGACATGACAAATCTGGAATTGGAAAAGCAGGCAGTGAAGGTTCGCAGGGGAATCATTGACGGTGTCCATGCGGCGAAAGCGGGACATCCGGGCGGATCTTTATCAGCGGCAGAGGTTTTTACGTATCTCTATTTTGAGGAGATGAACATTGATCCCAAGGATCCGAAGAAACCGGATCGGGATCGCTTCGTGCTGTCCAAGGGACACACGGCTCCGGGACTCTACGCGGCGCTGGCCAACCGGGGATATTTCCCGGTGGAGGATCTTCTGACCCTGCGCCACATCGGCTCCCATCTCCAGGGACATCCCTGTGTACAGCACACGCCGGGAGTGGACGCTTCCAGCGGATCTCTGGGCCAGGGAATTTCCGTCGCGGTGGGCATGGCACTCTCCGCGAAGCTCAGCAATGAGGACTACCGTGTATACACGCTTCTGGGCGACGGCGAGATCCAGGAGGGACAGGTGTGGGAGGCATCCATGTTCGCGGCAGCCAAGAAACTCGACAATCTGTGCGTGATCGTGGACAACAACGGGCTGCAGATCGACGGACCGGTAGATGTGGTCAATTCCCCCTATCCGATTCCCGAGAAGTTTGAGAGCTTCGGATTCCATGTGGTAAGGGTTGCGGATGGAAATGATTTCGATCAGCTCCGCGCGGCCTTCGCTGAGGCGAGAGCCACCAAGGGTGTGCCCACAGCCATCGTCATGAAGACCGTGAAAGGCAAGGGCATTTCCTATATGGAGAACCAGGTGGGATGGCATGGCAAAGCCCCCAATGACGAAGAGTATGCCATTGCAGTAAAAGAACTTGAGGAAGCGGAGGAAGCGTTATGTCAGAAGTAAAGAAGATTGCAACCAGAGAGAGCTACGGCAACGCTCTGGTGGAACTTGGAAAAGAGCACGACAACCTGGTGGTTCTGGACGCCGATCTGGCGGAGGCTACCAAGACGGGAATGTTTAAGAAGGCGTTTCCGGAGCGCCATATCGACTGCGGTATCGCCGAGTCCAACATGATCGGTATTGCGGCGGGCCTCGCCTCCACAGGCAAGGTTCCCTTCTGCTCCAGCTTTGCCATGTTTGCGGCGGGCAGAGCTTTCGAGCAGGTGCGCAATTCCGTGGGATATCCTCATCTGAATGTGAAGATCGGAGCGACCCACGCCGGTATCTCCGTGGGCGAGGACGGAGCCAGCCATCAGTGCAACGAGGACATCGCTCTGATGCGGGTAATCCCGGGCATGACCATCATCAATCCCTCCGACGATGTGGAGGCGAAGGCAGCAGTGAAGGCGGCCTATGAGATGGAAGGACCGGTGTACCTGAGATTCGGACGTCTGGCAGTTCCGGTCATCAACGACCGCCCGGATTACAAATTTGAGATCGGCAAGGGCATCGTTCTGCGGGAAGGCAGCGATGTGACCATTATCGCCACCGGCCTGGAAGTGAATGAGAGCCTGGAGGCGGCGAAGATGCTGGAGGCTGACGGCATCAGTGCCCAGGTCATCAATATCCATACCATCAAGCCGCTGGATACGGAGCTGGTGGTTTCCGCAGCCAAAAAGACCGGCAAGGTGGTGACGGTGGAGGAGCACTCCGTCATCGGCGGCCTGGGCGGAGCAGTGGC
>ERZ1643246.3277-NODE-3277-length-14155-cov-14.031915_pt1 | contig 14155 bp, 10 predicted proteins | sample MGYA00579265_ERZ1643246 | MGnify/ENA primary metagenome ERZ1643246 (study PRJEB29033, sample SAMEA4952261) | chicken gut metagenome | biome: Broiler Chicken; feature: Gastrointestinal Tract; material: Caecum | place: Ireland | collected 2018 | study: Broiler... | reverse complement strand
TCCGCGTCGTCCGGGTAAGAAATGGTGACCTGGGTTAGGGTGCTGACCGTCTCCTGGGTGTTTTCAGGAGAGGCATATGCAGAGCCGAACAGCAGCATGATTTCCGCACTTTTTTGGCCAAAGACCTCTTGGTCCCGGAGAATGGCATAGCTGCTGCCGCCCGTTTCCGAGTAGAAATCTTCCCCCAGCTCTTCCTGGCTGGCGCCCAGAGCGGTTAAGGCCTCGTCTACCGACTGGCCCCATTCCAGGCCGGGGAGGCATAGGCCGGCGCTTTGGGGGGCGGAATTACAGGCGGACAAAATGCCGCATAAGAGAAGGACGGCGGTAAAAAGGGATAGGTACCGAGTTTTTTTCATAAAGATCGTTCTCCTTTTCATCCGAGCGCAGCTGGGATTGATAATGCTTACAAGAGAAGTGACTGGTACATGGGAATCGCCCTCCTTTGGCGGGAATTTCTCAAAAAGCTTATTCGGATGTTTGGAATTCCAGATAGTTAATGGAAACAACGTGGTTCGCGTTTAAAACCACAGCGTTGTGATAATAGGGAATCCCCGCAGCTTCCGCCTGTTCCGGGGTGATGGTTTCAGCACTCTGATAGTCGGTGCTCCACTGGGCGGTGGTAACGGGGCTGGTGAGAAACGTTTCCCAGTCCTCGTCGCTGAGAGAAGCGCCGTAGGCTTCCCGCATCTCCTGTTGTTTTGATTCATCCAGAGTGTCCTTCAGGGAAGGACCAGCCCAATATTGGTTGGCGTCATCGGAAGTGCCTTCATTGGTAGAGATACTGTCATTGAAAGCGAAATGCACGGCCACCTGCTCCACAGGTTCCCCAAAAGTGCTTTTCATTTCCGAGAGCACCTGCTCCATATCGGCATCATCGGGATAATAGACGATGATTTGCGCCAGCTGCGTATCTCCCGCATCCAATCCACCGAAGCGCAGAATCGTAGAGACGCTTTCCTGTCCGAAGGCTTCCCGACCTTCCAGAATTGCGTAACCGCCCCCATACTCTTCATCGATGGAGACGTTTTCCTCTCCCAAAGCTTTCCGGTTGGTGTCCAGGGCAGCTAAGGCGTCGTCCATGGGCTGGCCCCATTCCAGGCCGGGAAGGCACAGGTCGGCGCTTTTCGGGGCAGAATTACAAGAGGTCAAAACGGCGCATAATAGAAGGACGGCGGTAAAAAGGGAGAAAACACGAAGTTTTTTCATAATACGCACGCTCCTTTTCCCCGAAAAACCGGGGGAATCTATGAGAGGGGAACTGGCGAGTACATGGGAATCGCCTCCTTTTGCAGAGTGGCCGTTTGAGGGGGCCGTTCTGATAAAATGGAAAGACAAAATAATATTTCTAAAATCAGTATACAAATAATTTTTAAAAAAGTCAATATCTACAGATGATTTCGAGAAGAAAAAATCGCAAAAAAAACAACCTGTTTTGAAATACGAACACCGTCTGGGTGAAAGCATAGAAAAACCCCCGCTGTTTCCGGGCCCGAAAACAGCGGGGGTTCATTGCAGTATTCAGAAAGAAGAACTACGAAGCCAAATTATTTGGCAGCTCTCTTCTCCTTAACAGCAGCCTGTGCGGCAGCCAGACGTGCGATCGGCACGCGGAAGGGAGAGCAGGACACATAGTTCAGGCCAACATTGTTGCAGAACTCGACGGAAGTCGGGTCGCCGCCATGCTCGCCGCAGATGCCCAGGTGGATGTCGGGACGGGTCTTGCGGCCCAGCTCGGCAGCCATCTTGATGAGCTTGCCAACGCCCTTCTGGTCCAGGTGGGCGAAGGGATCGGACTCATAGATCTTGTTCTCGTAGTAGTAATCCAGGAACTTGCCAGCGTCGTCACGGCTGAAGCCGAAGGTCATCTGGGTCAGGTCGTTGGTGCCGAAGCTGAAGAACTCGGCTTCCTGAGCGATCTCATCGGCAGTCAGAGCTGCACGCGGGATCTCGATCATGGTGCCGACCTCATACTTCATATCCAGGCCAGACTCGGCGATGATCTTGTCGGCGGTGGAGGTGACAACGTCCTTCACGAACTTGAGCTCCTTGACCTCGCCTACCAGCGGGATCATGATGTGCGGGGTAACCATGGTGCCGGTCTTCTTGCTGACGTTGACAGCAGCGTTGATAACGGCAGTGGTCTGCATCTCGGCGATCTCGGGATAGGAGACAGCCAGACGGCAACCGCGGTGACCCATCATGGGGTTGAACTCGTGCAGGCTGGCGATCACGTTCTTCAGCTCTTCCACGGTGATGTTCAGCTCGCCGGCGATCTCTACGATGTCCTCTTCCTTGGTGGGCAGGAACTCGTGGAGCGGGGGATCCAGGAAACGGATGGTAACCGGACGGCCTTCCATGACCTCGTACAGAGCCTCGAAGTCACCCTGCTGATAGGGCAGGATCTTGGCCAGAGCAGCCTTACGGGACTCAACGTCCTTGGCAACGATCATCTCGCGCATAGCCTTGATACGCTCGCCCTCGAAGAACATGTGCTCGGTACGGCACAGGCCGATGCCCTCTGCACCGAAGTCGCGGGCCTGCTTGGCGTCACGCGGGGTGTCAGCGTTGGTGTAAACCTGCAGCTTACGGAACTTGTCCGCCCAGCCCATGAAGCGGCCGAAGTCGCCGGAAATGGAAGCCGGAGCGGTGGGGATGGCCTCACCGTAGATGTTGCCGGTGGAGCCGTCGATGGAAATGTAGTCGCCCTCGTGGTACTCTTTGCCACCCAGGGTGAACAGCTTGTTGTCATAGTCTACGGTGATCTCGCCGCAACCGGACACGCAGCAGGTACCCATGCCACGGGCCACAACAGCAGCGTGAGAGGTCATGCCGCCGCGGACGGTGAGGATGCCCTCAGCGACCTGCATACCCTCGATGTCCTCGGGAGAGGTCTCCAGACGAACCAGAACGACCTTCTCGCCGCGCTCATGCCACTCCTTGGCGTCTTCGGCGGTGAATACCACCTTGCCGCAGGCAGCGCCGGGGGAAGCAGCCAGGCCCTTGCCGATGACTTCGGCCTTCTTCACGGCCTCGGCATCGAACTGGGGATGCAGCAGGGAATCCAGCTGCTTGGGCTCTACGCGGAGAACAGCCTCTTCCTCGTCGATCATGCCCTCGTCCACCAGGTCAACAGCGATCTTCAGAGCAGCGGCAGCGGTACGCTTGCCGTTACGGGTCTGCAGCATGTAGAGCTTGCCATTCTCAATGGTGAACTCCATGTCCTGCATATCCTTGTAGTGCTTCTCCAGACGGTTGGCGATGTCAGCAAACTGCTGATACACATCGGGCATCTGCTCCTGCAGGTGGGCGATGGGGGAAGGCGTACGAACGCCGGCCACCACGTCTTCGCCCTGGGCGTTGATCAGATACTCGCCGAAGAGCTTCTTCTCGCCGGTAGCGGGGTTACGGGTAAATGCCACGCCGGTGCCGGAGTTATCGCCGGAGTTGCCGAATACCATGGCCTGCACGTTAACGGCGGTGCCCCAGTCATAGGGGATCTCGTTCATGCGGCGGTATACGTTAGCGCGGGGGTTGTCCCAGGAGCGGAACACAGCCTTGACGGCTTCCATGAGCTGCACCTTGGGCTCGGTGGGGAAGTCTTCGCCCTTCTCTTCCTTATAGAAGGCCTTGAAGCGCTTGACCAGTTCCTTCATGTCGTCGGTGTCCAGCTCGGTGTCCAGCTTCACGCCCTTTTCGGCCTTCAGCTGATCGATGATCTCTTCGAAACGCTTCTTAGAGAGCTCCATCACAACGTCGGAGAACATCTGGATGAAACGGCGATAGGAGTCATATGCAAAACGGGGGTTGTTGGTGAACTTGGCAAGGCCCTCGACCACTTCGTCGTTGAGGCCCAGGTTCAGGATGGTGTCCATCATGCCGGGCATGGAAGCACGGGCGCCGGAACGCACGGAAACCAGCAGCGGGTTCTCGGGATCGGCGAACTTCTTGCCGACGACTTCTTCCATCTTGGCCAGACCCTCATAGATCTGTGCCTGGATCTCGTCATTGATCTGACGGCCGTCATTGTAATACTGGGTGCAGGCCTCGGTGGAAACGGTGAAGCCCTGGGGAACCGGCAGGCCGGCGTTGGTCATTTCGGCCAGGTTAGCGCCCTTGCCGCCCAGGAGTTCGCGCATGTCCTTGTTGCCTTCAGAGAACAGGTAGACATACTTGTGGCTCATTGGATGATACCTCCTACATAATTTTAAATCAGAGCCGGGCTCAAAAGCCTCCCTATAAAGGCAGCCCAAAGCCCCGATCTGTCAGCGTGAGAGTGACCGCCGGACAAGCCGACGCTTTCTCATCTGTATTATATCAAATCGGCGCGGTAAATTCCATACCTTTTTTGGAAAAAAATCTCTCATTCCCTAAGGAATTTCATAAAAAGAACACAGAGAAAGCCTGAAAAATCAGCAACTCTTTCAGAAAGGCAGGACAGCGTTGAAGAAAACCGGAAATTTGTCCTCTTGGGGAGGGTTTTGCTCCCATAAATCAGGGAGCTGCCGTGGGGGGGAAACCGGGGTCATCCGCGGCAAATCTGCCAGGAACCGGCAGGGAGAAGGGCCTTGACGCAGCCTTCCTCTTCCCGGGCGCCAACGCCGGCTTCTTTGGCCGGCACGCCGTTAATCAGGAGGCCGTCCAGGGTCTCGCCGTGGAGCACCAGCTCGGCTTTGCCGTCAAAGGGAATGGAGAAGGCATAGGTGAAGCTGCCGTCCTCCGAAGCCTGCCATCCGCTCTCATAGCGGCCGGCGGGGGAGTTGACCCGGGCCTTGGCATAGCCGATACGGGCATCAGGGCGGGGCTCCAGGCGCACCCGCTTGAAGCCGGGATATTGGGCCAGGGGGTTCAGGCCGCACATATCCTGATACATCCACTCCACAATGGAGCCGTAGGCGTAGTGGTTCATGGAGTTCATGCCGGTGCCGGTAATGCGCCCATCGGGAAGCAGGGCGTTCCACCGTTCCCAAATGGTGGTGGCCCCCATGTTCACCTCATAGAGCCAGCTGGGGAAATCCTCCTGCAACAACAGGGTGTAAGCGTCTTTGCTGTCTCCGAACTGGCTGAGAACCGGGCACAGGGAAGAAACGCCCAGGAAACCGGCGCGCAGGTGCATCAGGGAACCCTTGAGCTGTTCCAGAAGAGCCTGGAAGGTTTTCTCCTTGTATGCTTCCGGCGTCAGGCCATAGCGCAGCACCAGGGCCAGGCCGGTCTGGGTGGGCACGGCGAACCGGCCGCCGGGGGTGAAGTATTCCTTTTGAATGGCCTGGCGGATTTCTTCGGCCAGCTGGGCGTATTCCGCCTGGATCTCCTCCATCCCCAGGACGCCGGCGGCTTCGGACACGATAGAAGCGCTGCGGAAATAGTAGACCGAGCACAGGAAAGTCACGTCGGTGGCGCCGTGTACGGCTTCCGGGTCCAGGCCGTAGCGGGGGCCGTCCAGGGCTACCCAGTCGCCGTAGTGGGGCCGCAGGGCCAGCCACAGCCGGGTATTGCCAGTATTGGCATCTTCCCGGCGCACCCAGTCCACCCAGGCTTTCATGCTGTCAAAATGCTCCCGGAGCTTTTCTTTGCCGCCGTTAAACACATAAGAGGTCCAGGGCACAATGGCGGCGGCATCCGCCCAGCCGCAGGCGCCGCCGTCCGGGTCATCGGGGCCGGGCTCTGTGCTGGCAATCACAGGCGCCACATAGGAAACGCAGCCCTCCCGCACCTGCTGCTCTTTCCACATATCCAGGCAATACTTATCATAGAAGGCGGCGCAGTCCATGGTAAAGCAGGCGGTGGGGCAGAAAATCTGGGCGTCACCGGTCCAGCCCATGCGCTCGTCCCGCTGGGGGCAGTCTGTGGGAACATCCACAAAGTTGTCCTTCTGGCCCCATTTGGCGTTGAGAATCAGCCGGTTGACCTTCTCGTTGCCGGTCTCCAAAAAGCCCGTCTCTTCCAGGTCGGAATAAAGGGCGCAGCCGGTAAAGGCGGAGACGTCCGGTTTGCCGCCGGGCCAGCCCTCTACCTTTACATACCGGTAACCGTAGAAGGTGAAGTGAGGCCGTATCCGGGCAGGACGCCCTGCGGAACGGAAGCGGTACTCTCCCAAAGCGCTGCGCAGGTTGTCCCGATAGAAGCAGTCATCCTGGAGGATTTCTCCAAACTGAAGGCGCAGTTCCGTGTCCTTGGGGAAATCTGCCTGCAACTCAAACCAGCCGGCAATCTCCTGGCCCAAATCCAGCACCCACTCCCCTTTTGGGGTTTGGAACAGGGTGGGGGTGAAGGTCTCGTGCTTTTTCACCGGCAGGCTCAGCCGGGGGGAGGGCTCCGCCAAGGGCTGCCGGGGAGCGCCCGCCGTTACCGGAAGCCAGGGATATTCGTCGGCCTGGGGGGTGTCCCAGCCGGGAATCTCCCGGTTTTGGTCCCAGGACTCGCCGTCGTAGAGACTGCTCAGCATCACGGGAGAGGGCGCGCACTGCCAATCGTCCCCGGTGCCGATGACCACTTCCCGGCCGTCGGCCAGCTCTACCCGCAGCTCCATCAAAAAGAGGAACTGATCCACAAAGGCCTCCCGGGGGGTGCCTTCCTGGGCGGGGTTTTCAAAGTTGTCCGGAATCCCGTTAAAGCCGAACCGGCCTTTGGCCCAGCCATTGCCCAGCAGGGCCCCCAGGGTGTTGACCCCCTTGTGGAGGAGCTTGGTCACATCATAGGTCTGGTATTGAAGCCGCTTGTCATAGGCGGTACAGCCGGGGGCCAGATATTCGCCCCCGGCCTTCTGGCCGTTGACGGACAGCTCATACAAGCCCAATCCCGTGGCATAGGCCCGGGCCCGCACCGGCTCCTCTTCCAGCAGGAAGCTCCGGCGCAGCAGGGGATGGATGTGCTTTTCCAGGCAAGGGGTAATCCATTGGGCCTGCCAGGGCTCGCCCATTTTGGCGGTTTCAAACCAAGCGGGTTCGCTGACCGCCAGTTCCCCGCTGTCCGCCTGGACCATGGCTCGCCACCAATACCGGGTGCGGGGCTGCAAGGCAAGGGCATCCAAAGGCGCCGGGCAGTCTACTGAGGAAATTTCCGCGTTTTCCCCGGAATCCCACAAAATTTGTTGAAAAGCCGGGTCGCGGGACACCTGTACCCGGGCCCAGACTTGGTTTTTTGCATCGGTATCCTCCACCGTCCAGGAGAAAGACAGAGAGCACAGCTCAAAGCCCAGAGGGGATGTGATACGGTTGGTTTTCATGCGTGTAATTTTCAAAAAGACACCTCCTTGCCGCGTTTCAAAAATGGGGAGCGGCAATGTTTCCCTCATTATAGGCGCGAGGGCAGGGATGGTCAATAGCTCTCTGGAAAAATTCATTTTTTTGTCGAAAAAGCATCGGGTGATAACAGGGGAAGGGAATTCTGTTACAAAATTGAACCAATATATTTAGATATATTTTCCAACATATTTTTGAATAGTATGGGTTTTTTATTTCAAGTTGCTGTGATATAATGGAGAAAAGCCAAAAGAATTTTATCCTGCCCTTAGAAAGCGAGGTTTATTTATGAAACGCCATTTTTTCCGGGCCGCCGTGCTTCCCCTGCTGCTGGCGGGGCTGTTGGCCGGATGCGCCTCTGCGCCCCAGGAACCGGTACTCCCTGACCCTACGCCCCAAACGGTGCAGGAAACCACTGCGCCCTCCCCTTCCCCGGAAGCGTCGCCCACGATTTCGCCAACCCCATCTCCAACCCCTTCGCCCAGCCCTACCCCCACGCCCACGGCTTCCCCGACTCCTACGCCCACCCCGAAGGCCACCCAAAAGCCCATGGTCTTAACGGAAGAGAAAAAAGAGGAAATCCTTCAAAAGCCGGTGAAGCAGGAATCCCAGAAAGAGGACGAGACCATCCAGGAAAGCCGGCCCACAGCGCCGCCCATTGTAGATACGGTGCCCACTCCGGCGCCCACGAAAACGCCGTCTCCTACCCCGAACCCCAGCGCCAGGCCCTCTGAGAGCCCTGCCCCCACCAAGACGCCCAAGCCGACCCCTACGCCGGTTCCGGCTTACACGGGCTGGAAAGAGACGGCAGAGGGAACCTTCTATTTGGTGGAGGACAAGCCCGTCACCGGCTCCCAGGCCATTGGCGGGCGGCGGTACATCTTTGACGAATCGGGGGTTTTGCAGACCCGCACGGGCGTGGATGTATCCAGCTATCAGAAAAACATTGACTGGAAGGCCGTGGCCCAGGACGGCATCTCCTATGCGTTCATCCGCATTGGCGGCCAGTTTTACCGGCAGGAAGGCGGCTTCTACAAGGATGCCTACTTTGAGCAGAACTATACTGGGGCCAGGGCCCAAGGGCTGGATGTAGGGGTCTATTTCTTCTCCCAGGCCACCACGGTGGAGGAAGCCCGGGAAGAGGCCCTGTGGGTCATTGCCCAGATGCAGGGCCGCCCCACCCAGCTCCCCATTGTCTATGACCTGGAAGACCCAGCATCGGATTCCCGGTTCCACCTGGCCAACCTGAACCGGCAGGAAGTCACGGATTTGGCCCGGGCCTTCTGCGAGACCATCGAGGTCAACGGATATGACGCTATGGTCTACACCAACCCCACCTGGATTCGCAGCAAGCTGTATCTGGACCAGCTTTCGGACTTCCCCCTGTGGATTGCCCACTATACCAACAACCCTTATCCCGCCGAGGCCAAGAACTGGACAGCCTGGCAGTACACCAGCTCCGGGAAAGTGAAGGGCATCAGCGGCAATGTAGACGTGAATGTCATGTGGCAATAAGCCAGCTGACAAAAATCCAGCAAAAAGAGCGTCGGAGAAAAGTCTCCGGCGCTCTTTTTCTGTGTGTTTTTTTCTTTACAGGGGGAACACCTGGCCGAACCGCATGGCCGGCAGGTCAAAGAGGAAATCCGGCTGGCCCTGGGCCTCCATGGCCGTGTGGCACAGCAGCTCGTAAATTTGGCTCTGATAAAAAATCCGGTAGTCCGACTGGACATAGGCCGGCAGGGAATAGGAAATGCGCACCAGCCCCTTTTTTTGCAGGGACTCCAAAACGGCGGCCCGGGCCTTTACCGCTTCCATGGAATCCTCCGGGCTGGTGAGGCACACGTGGTTCAGGGCCGTTATCCGCAGCTCCGGCTCCTGGGAGCAGTGGAGCTCAAAGCGGGCTATCGGGAAGCGCCGGGCCTTGCGCACCGCCATCAGCAGGTGGTATTCCGATTTATTGAGAATCCATTGTTTCATGGGGGAACCTCCGTCTTTTTTCTTTTCATTGTACACGACTTTTGCCGGGAAAACAACCGGATACGCCGGGAGGAACCGGGAAATTTCATGGCCGGCAAAGAAAAAACAGGGGAGCGGGTTTTCCGGCAGGGATGCTATGGTATTTCCGGGCCGCGCCCATGCCGGCCCCAATACAGAGGAAAGGGGGAAAACGCTGTGAGAAAAGAAAGAGCTTCCGCCCAAAAGCCGGAAGAGGATACCCCGGAGCGGGAACAGGCCCGAGGGGAATACCTGGAAGAGCTCCGGCGCCGGGGGGACCAGGAAATCCAGCGGCGGATGGAAAAGACCGCCGCGGACTGGTTCGCAGAGGGCCGGGCCGCCGAAGCGGCTTATCCGGGTTTCCGGCTGGAGAACGAGTGCCGGGACCCCAAATTCCTGCGGCTGCTGGAAGCCGGCCTGGACATGACGTCCGCCTTTGAGGCATTGCACCACCGGGAGATCCTGGAGCGGGCAGTGGAGTACACGGCCCGGAGCGTGACGGAAAGCCTGGTGGAAAACCTGCGGAGCCGCCGGGGCCGTCCCTTGGAGAACGGCGCTTCCGGCAGAAGCGGGGCGGTAATCCGGCCCGATGTGAGCCGCATGAGCCGCAAGGACCGGGAAGAGCTGGAGCGCAGGGCCATGCGGGGCGAGCGCATCAGTTTTTAGCGGCCTTTCCATTGGAGAAAATGAAACTTTTAAAAGGAGCTGATTGTATGAACGACATCCTGGATTTGCAGCGGTTTGCCGTGCAGACCACCACCACCAAAGGTTCCGGCAACGACCTGACGCCGGAAATGAAAACCTACTACGAAAAGCGCCTCATCGATTTGGCGGAGCCCCGGCTGGTCCACGACCAGTTTGGCGACAAGTACCCCATTCCCCAGAACGGCGGCAAGATCATTGAATTCCGCAAGTACAGCCCTCTGGCCAAGGCCCTGACCCCCCTCACCGAAGGCGTGACCCCCAGCGGCAACAGCCTCAATGTCACTGCCGTTACCGCCGAGGTGAAACAGTACGGCGACTATATTCAGCTTTCCGATTTGCTGCAGATTGCGGCCATCGACAACAACGTGGTCCAGTGCACCAAGCTGCTGGGGGCCCAGGCCGGGCGCACTCTGGACACCATTACACGGGAAATCCTCAACGGCGGCACCAATGTGATTTACGCCCCCAAGGTGGTCAGCGGCAAAGAGACCGCCGTCACCTCCCGGGCCGACCTGGACGCCACCAGCCTGCTGACGGTGGACCTGATTTTCAAGGCCGCCGCCACCCTGGAATCCATGAACGCCGCCCCCATTGACGACAGCTTTGTGGCCATTATCCATCCCTTTGCCGCCTATGACCTGATGCGCTGCGAGGAGTGGATTGACGCCCACAAGTACGCCAATCCCGAGAACATCTACGCCGGGGAAATCGGCAAAATCGGCAATGTGCGGTTTGTCAAGTCCACGGAGGCTAAGATTTGGAAGGGCTCCGGCTGCCCCAGCGGCCTGGCAGTGTTCTCCACTTTGGTGCTGGGGGCCAGCGCCTACGGCGTCACGGAAATCACCGGCGGCGGGCTTCAGCACATTGTGAAGCAGCTGGGCTACGGCGAAGACCCCCTGAACCAGCGTTCTTCCTGCGGTTGGAAGGCCACCCGGGCCGCCAAGCGCCTGGTGGAAGAGTATATGGTGCGGATTGAATCCTGCTCCGCCTATTCCTCTACGGCGGAAGCCAACTAAAGGAGGGACGCCCAATGGCAAAGAAAATGACCAAAGTAAAGCTGTTTAAGGACTACGGCGAATACAAGGACGATGTGTTCGTGGCGGTCAACGGCGAAAGCTATTTGATTCAGCGGGGCGTGGAGGTGGAAGTGCCCGACTATATCGCCGAGGTGCTGGAACACTCCGCCCAGCAGGACGAAAAGACCCAGCAGCTCATGGCCCAGACCCAGGCCCTCTATCAGCAGAAGGCCGCCGCCCTGTAAGGGGGGAAGGCTGTGACCATTGACCAGGCGGTGGCGCGCTGCGACAGCGTAAAGCCCAACCAGTACAGCCGGGAGGACAAGGTGCGCTGGCTCTCGGAGGCGGACGGACAGATTCGCCGGGAGATTCTGGACCCCTGGGAGGGCCAGGAGGACTTCGACGGCTATGACGAGGACACCCCCGGCACCACCCCGCTGTTGGCCCCGGAGACCTACTGCGGCCTGTATGAGGCCTACCTCTCCGCCCGCATTGACTTTTGCAACGGGGAATTCACCCGGTATCAGAACAGCGCCCAGCTCTACAACGCCCTGTTTGGGGATTTGGCGGACTGGTACCGGCGCACCCACCTGCCTTTGCAGGAAAACGCCATTACACTTTAATCTTGGAAGAAAGGAAGGCCCCGCCTGTGGATTCACAGGCGGGGTCTGTGGGAATTTGCCATGGAACTGCCTTTTATGAGCGCGGTATCCCGGAGCCGCTCTTTGCTGAGCGCCTTTGGGGGCTACTGCCACACGCCTGCCTGTTCCGACGGGCAGTTTTACAACATGGAAAACCTCTCAGCCCGGGACGCGCCCCTGCTGCGCCCCCGGCCCCAAAGGGGGAAAATCCGCCAGTTTAACCAGCCCTGGGGCCTGTTTGGCCGGGATAAGCTCTGCTGGGTGGAGGGCACCAGCTTTTACTACAACGGCTTTCTGGTGGGGAGCGTCTCCGCCGGGGAAAAGCAGCTTGTGGGCATGGGGGCTTATCTCCTCATTTGGCCCGACAAGAAGTACTACAACATTCAGACCGGGAAATTCGGGGACCTGGGGGCCTCGGTGACCACAGAGGGCTCTGTGGGCTTCACCCTCTCCAAGCAGGACGGCGCCCTGTACGGCAGCTATTCCGCCAGCGACGCGGCGCCTCAATCCCCGGAAAACGGCGACCTGTGGCTGGACACCAGCCAAGCGGTCCACGTCCTCAAGGAATACGCCTCCTCCACCCGGACCTGGGTGGAAATCCCCACCACCTATGTAAAAATTTCCTTTGCCAATCTGGGCAAGCTCTTTCGCCAGTATGACGGCATTACCCTGTCCGGCTGCACCGACGGCGCGGCGGGCCTGAATGGCAGCTGCGTCATCCAGAGCTGCGGCGACGACTGGATTGTGGTGCCCGGGGTGCTGGACACCCCCTTAGAGCAGGAAACCGCCGTCACCGTGGCCAGGGAGATTCCGGACATGGACTTTCTCACAGAATGCGGCAACCGGGTGTGGGGGTGCTCCTCCCAGAACCACGAAATCTACGCCTGCAAGCTGGGAGACCCCACCAACTGGAACTGCTTTGAGGGCATTTCCACGGACAGCTATTCGGCCACCATCGGCTCGGACGGGGAGTTCACCGGGGCCTGTACCCATTTGGGCTATGTGCTCTTCTTCAAGGAGGACACCCTCCACAAGGTCTATGGCAGCTGCCCCGCCAATTTCCAAATTTCCACCAGCCCGGTGCGTGGCGTGAAAAAGGGCAGCGAACGCTCCCTGGTGATTGTCAACGAGACCCTCTATTACCACAGCCGCAACGGGGTCTGCGCCTATGACGGGGGCTTGCCGGTTTCTGTTTCCGGCCCCCTGGGGAGCGAGACCTATCAAAACGCCCGGGCCGGAGCCGTGGGGGACAGCTACTACCTCTCCATGGAGGACGAAAACGGGGATTGGCAGCTGTTTGTCTACAACGAATCGGCGGACCTGTGGCACCGGGAGGACAACACCCAGGTGCGGTGGTTTGCAAGAGTGGGCGGGGAACTGTACTTCATCGCCCAGGACAACGCCCTCTATGGGGTCAACGGCAGCACCTCCCTCTATGAAGGGGACGAGGACGCCCTGGAACAGACGGAGGGGCCGGTCTCCTGGTATGGGGAAACCGGGGATATGGGCATGGACACCCCGGACAATCAATATCTGGCCGCCTTGCAGCTGTGCCTGGAACTGGAAGCCGGGAGCACCCTCACCGTAAAGCTCCGGTATGACGGAGGGGACTGGGTGCAGGCCGCCCAAATTACCGCGGCCACTAAGCGCTTTTTTAACCTGCCCATTATTCCCCGCCGGTGCGGGCTGCTGCGGCTGCGGCTGGAAGGCCAGGGGGACGGGCGGCTCTATTCCATTGCCAAGGTGACGGAAAGCGCTACGGAGCTGCCGTAACAGCGGCAGGGGAGAGTTTCCCGGAGATTTGTAATGAAAGGAGTGAGGAAGTATGACAGGACTATCCTTTTCCCTGCCGGGGCTGGCCCAGGCTTCTGATTGGAAGCAGCTTCGCAGCGGCCTGCTCCGGATGACGGAAGAGCTGCAATATGCCCTGACCAACTTGGACAGCGGGAATTTCAGCAAGGCCATGCAGGACCGGCTGCAATCGGTGGAGGACTCCGCTCAAAAAGCCGGAGAAAAGGCCCAGGAGGCCGACGATACCGCCCGGTCCGGGTTTCAGCAGGCCTATGAAGAGATTATTCGGGCGGCGGACGAGCTTTCCAGCGAGTTTTCCACCTCCCTGGACCAGCGGGAGGACTCTATTATTTCCCAAGTGACGGAGGATTTCACCGCCAAATCAGAAACGGCCCAGCTGGAAGAGGAGTTCCGCTCGGAGCTGGAACAGACCAGCCAGGCCATTGAAATGCGGTTTTCCGATGCGGCGTCCCTTACCCAGGAAGTGGACGGCAAGCTGGAGGAATATAAGAACCTGGTGGACACCTATATCCAGTTCAGCGCCAACGGCATCACCCTGGGCAAGCGGGGGAACCCCTTTACCGCGGTGCTCAATGAGGAGCGGCTTTCCTTTTTGCAGGACGGGGCGGAGATTGCGTATCTGTCCAATAATAAGCTGTATATTACCAGCGCCGAGGTGCTGGACCGGTTCACCGTGGGTAATACTGGGAGCGGGTATTTTGATTGGGTGCCCCGAGGCAATGGGAATCTGGGCATGAAATGGAGAGCG
>ERZ1643246.3274-NODE-3274-length-14160-cov-7.517405_pt1 | contig 14160 bp, 13 predicted proteins | sample MGYA00579265_ERZ1643246 | MGnify/ENA primary metagenome ERZ1643246 (study PRJEB29033, sample SAMEA4952261) | chicken gut metagenome | biome: Broiler Chicken; feature: Gastrointestinal Tract; material: Caecum | place: Ireland | collected 2018 | study: Broiler... | reverse complement strand
TGCTCCTTCAGATTTCCTTCTGAGGATCCGAATTCATGCGTCTGCTTTCCGACAGTATCCACACCTGTCAGGATCACATAGACACCTGTCAGTGTATGGGTGATACCATCCCCGATATTCCCAAGCACTTTTGTTGATATCGGGATAATGTCCATAATCGTGTTGGTATACTGATCACGTTCTTCCGGCTTGATAATCCGGAAAGAAATATCTGATATATATTCTTCTTTTCCACGTTTATAGCGGTCTGCGCTCTCTTTATCCACAGTCAGCACGCCGCTTTCCTCCACCTTGTTTTCCGCTCCCCACATGGCTTCCCGTATGTGGTAAGCTTTAATTACAAGCCGGCGGAGCTGTTTTGTCTCTTCTCCCATGGCATTTGCTTCCTTTCCTGTTCTTCCTCCCCTTATCATATCACACTTTGCATCTCCGGAAAATGATATTTGATTTCCGAATGAAAAAAAGGGATCTGTACGAGTGTACAGATCCCATCATCATTTGCATCAAACTTTTGCAATATATTCAAATGGAAGTGATACTACTTTTCCTGGAGTATCGATTGTAACCAGCTGCTCCAGAGTCGCTTTTACGATATCTGTCTGCATCTGTACATTGTTCGGCTCTCCAGCGTTTGCTCCCATTGGTACATGCGGTGCTACCGCACGTGGTGCTCCTGTCTGACGAACAACAGGAGGAAGGGCTGCGATGATAATCGTAGGGATACCAGCCTCTTCAATCGCTCTCTGCACCAGTACTGCAGAGCGGTGGCAGGTACCTCATCCAGCCGTGAGGATGACTGCGTCGACATCCTCTTCTTTAAACATCTGTGCGATGGCCGGACCAGTTTCATGTTTGAATTTTTCCTGGTTTCCGCCGCCGCCCATGAATCCTGCGTGTACCGGAGCACATGCTCTGATAAATCCTTCTGCCGCAAGTTCATGAATTCTGTCGATCGGGAACATACAGTTGATGTCTTTATTGACATCTGTATTATCATATCCACCGTGTGATACCATCAGTTCACTGGATGGTGTTGTATTTTCAATCTTTCTCCATGTCCAGTCTCCGGCAAGATTAAATCTTTCCTGGCTTTTCTTGTGGACACCTGCTGCTGTGGCAAGAGCGATAGACATGTCTTTCAGCTCTTTTGTCACTGGAGCCCATACTGCCGGCGGAGTAATCGGAACGAAAATTTCAGATTGTAAACCTTTCACAACCGTTAAGCTCATTTTGAAACCTCCTCATGATTTTCATTCAGTTCGCGCATTTCTTTCTGGCGCCTGTTATAAATATCAAGGTTGCTGACGTATTTATCATTGACCTCCGGTCCCATCTGCTCGATGAAGCTCATATTCCATGCCACTTCCTGTCCGACTTTGATCGGATAATCCGTGATCAGCATCCGCATCGGGATCTTCAGATAGCCGAGTCGTCCTTTCAGATCGACTCCGACACATCCGTCATGCACCTCAACAATGATGCCTTCCATTTTTATGATTTTATCTCCATACTTCAGTTCCATACGCCATTACCAACTCTTAGTCATATTTTTCTTTTCTCTTCTGACTCATCGGGAGAGACTGCTCGTTCGCTACAAGGTCAAGTTTTACGCCTGATGCTTTTTCGATCAGTTCTACGTTATTTGCCTTGACGTTCGGGTTCCATTTTTTCTCTGCCGGTTTTACTTCCTCGCCTGCCATTGCCGCTTTCAGCATTGCGATTGCACGTACAGCATCTTCTTTACAAAGTGTGTTGCATGCAAGAACTTCGTTCTCAATACCAGACTCGGATTTATTGTTATCTACCATGTTTGTCATGTACGGATTTCCGACAACGAGAGCACCCTGTACGGCACAGAATGATAATCCGACTACCGGGATTCCTCTCTTACCGATCTGCTCATGATGACTTGCAAAGTCAATGTGGTTGTTTCCAAATCCTTCTGTTGTGATGAATGCACCGTCAACATCCAGCGCTTCTACTGTCTGTCCGACACGTTTGGATACATAGAATTTCTCTCCGTTGATCTGTGGGCTTCCTACAAAAAGAACGCCGCAAAGATCAAGCTCTTCATCATGAAGTGCTTCCAGTACAAGAGGTTCTCTCCAGTAATGTCTGGACATCTCTTTGGATGCAGGTCCGATACAGGTCAGAGCGTGGATACATCCGTCCAGAACTTCCAGTGGAGAGGTCATAATCGGCACGTTTCCAAGGTCAACGTTTGGTCTTGCGCCAAGTACTCCTACCGGCTCTTCCGGAAGAATCAGGTTGTCATGCATTGCTCCCTGTCCCATGATCTCTTTTACGATCACGACTTTTTTCTTGCCCGGATGTCTTACATGTTTGAATTCTTCTGTATCTACAACAAGGGACTCTTCTGCTTTCTTCAGAGCCTCACGGATTTCCTGTGTAATCACATCGGTTGCTGTGTGTGCAGCAAGCGGGCCCGGACGCTCCATGTTGGTTCCTTCTTTTACGACAACTTCTGTCTTGATAAAGATCTCACCTTTTTCCGGTGCTCCCGGACGTCCCCACATGATGTTCTCATCCAGGTATCCTTCGGAAGAACCGAACTCACCGATCTGGACACCGTTTGCATCCGTACCGGTTACCATCATAACAACACCGTCAAGTACACGTGTTACGCCGCTTCCGATTTCGGATTCGCCCTCTTTTGTAGCGATCGGCTGTACGTCCATGATTGTATCTGAGTATGTGTGATACATCTCCGGTGTGATAATATCAATCTTTAAGCTGTTGACCAGTTCCTGGCCTGCAGCAGCTTCTTCTTCAATTCCTTCACGGATGTAAAGCACTGTACCGTCGATCTTTGTCTCCGGTCCTCTCTTTACTTCTGTGATTTTAAAATGCTTTCTTGTGAGTGTTCCCATCACTCTGGCTTCTTTTTCTTCAACCGCCGGTGCTGCTGCCACTGCAGCCACTGCCGGTGCCGGCGCTGCTTCTGCAGCTCCTCCCATGATGCCAACCGGGATCTCCAGGTTGATATCTTTTCCTTCTCCGATGTGGAGCTTGAATACTCCGCTCGGAATGGAAGCAGTTACCGTCTGCTGCTCTGCCGCCTGAACTGCCGGTGCCTCTTCCTCAACTGGTTCTTCTTTTGCCGGTTCCTCCGCAGAAGCTTCTTTATATCCCTCTACGACGTCCGGTGTCAGTGCTGTAAGTGAATCACATGTTTTTTTCAGTTTTGCACCAAGAACCTGTTCGATCGTAAGAACTCCGTCCAGATTCAGAAGTCCTGAATCCACCAGATCATCAAAGATCGCCGGATCTTCCAGATTTGCAGCTTCGATTGTGATGCCCTCTTCCGCCCTGCAGCAAAGCACGGCCGGATCTTTTGCGTGAGCTTTCGCTGTTTCAGCTGTAATTGACATGTTTCATTCCCTCCTTGATTTCTTCATCGGCTGTCTGCCTGTTTCTATATACAACCACACCCATGGTGTTGCCGAATGTGATGTACTTTTATTCCATACCGTTTCCTTTTATTTTCCGTTTGGAAGCTGTTCTACGTGTTTGGAAACTCTCAGATATCTGTAAAGCGGATGTCCGATTGTCCTCATGACATGATCTGTCTGATGGAAGACTTTCAGCTTCATCTTCGGAGCTGATCCCATGACTGTGTTGGAGCAGTCGGAGCAGTTTCCAATAATGATATATTCGCATCCGTCCTTCTTGAACTGGATGTTGTTCTTAGCCTGTCCAGGACAGTTACCCGGTCTCTCACATTTCAGCGGCGCGCCCGGTTTGTTCTCTACAGCCTGCTTACATCTTGCAACGGATGCCACCACACCGTTCATCTTCTCGCAGATATCTCTCATACGTGCTTCGCTTCCGCCGCATGCACAGACAAGAAGTCCGACTTTTGCTCCGTGCAGATTCGGGAAATCGATGGTCACGATGATACCGCCGGTTGTCTTTGTCACCGGAGCATCCAGTGTCGTCGGTACTCCTGTGAACGGTCCTCCCATGATGATCTCGCCATATACGCCGTCGATACCGCCCGCGCGCTCAATCATCTCACCGACACTTGTTCCTACCGGGACATCCATGAATACGTGCGGCTCATTGCCTCCGTTCAGCTTGCCGATGACAGTCATATTCTTGACAAAGCACGGCTTTCTGTCCTCAATCGCCTCTGCCACTCTGGAAATCGTCTCCACATTGACAACCACCGCATTGGCTGCGGATGGAAGCTGAGTCGTCTGAAGCTCGATTCCAAGACACTCTCTGACAACCGCTCTTTCCTCTCCCATCGGGTAGATATCCGGAAGAAGGTGGATCGTCATGGCTTCTTCATCTTTAATCGCAGTCCGAAGTGTCTCTACTGCCTTTTCATTTTTCTTTTTAATCGCAAAGATTGCTTTGTCAGCACCTGCGATTTCCATACAATATTTTACACCACGAACAATCTTGTCGCTCTGGGACTCGATCTGTCTGATGTTGTGGTACAGCCCCGGCTCACACTCAGCCGCGTTGATCAGAATATATCCGTGATCCAGATGAGCGTCCAGCTTGATCCCTGTCGGGAATCCAGCTCCTCCCATACCGACTACTCCGGCCTCTTTCACCATCTCAAGCGGTGTGCCTTCGGAAATCTTCTCGTACTCTTCCGGCTGCTCTTCATCCGGCTTAATCACGATACGGTCTTCCTTTACCTCTTCTACCACACCGTAAACGCTGGAGAAAATATTGGCTCCAAGTCCGGTCGGTTTTGCTACAAGTGTACCCTTTTTAACCACATCTCCGGCCTTTACAACCGGTTCACATGGTGCTCCTACGTGCTGACGCAGTAAAAGTTGAATGTTTCCCATAACAACATGCTCCTTTTCTTAATATTTTATACGGGATGAAAATTCAGTTCCCATTTCCCTGTCCTCTCCCCGTTGTGATCCACAGCAATGTTTGTTTATCGATATTTTCTATAAAGAGCGTTTCAGCCGGAATCCGGCCTCATCCGCCCAAATCCCGCATAACTGCAGGCTCTTTTCTTTTTGGCGGAGGCATGTGGGAATCGAACCCACCCAGGACGCTCCTAACGCCCTACACTGGTTTTGAAGACCAGGAAGCACACCAGTTACTCATCTACCCCCATGCTGCGCTTTTGCGCAAAGACAATTTACCACACTTGACGGCAAATTTCAACAGTAAAATAATTAATTTTTTGTCATTTGTATTTTAGCAAATAGCCGTTGACTTTTCAAGGCTTTTCGGTCATAATTGTAATAACTCACTAGACGCCGTACTAGAATGCGGTCTATTACAGAGGTTTCCGGTCATTCCGGCATCCTTGTCGAGACCTTTTCTCCGTTTCGAAAGGTGTCTGGTTTTATAGATTTATTGTTTTTATCTATAAGTAAGTATGAAGTATTTTTCTAAGGAGGACCTGATCATGGAACTGAACCCAAAATTAAATCTTGATAATTTTGAGGAAGCTTTTTTAGCTGTGGATACACACACAGTCGGAGAATTCACTCGTATTGTCGTTTCCGGTTTCCCGAAACTGGAAGGGAATACCATGATTGAAAGAAAGAACTATCTTGCAACACATTACGACCATTTCCGCCGTGCTCTGATGTTTGAGCCAAGAGGACATCACGACATGTTCGGCGCAGTCATCACAGAGCCGGTCAACCCGGAAGCGGATTTCGGCGTTATCTTTATGGATACCGGCGAATACCTGAACATGTGCGGGCACGGTACGATCGGTACTGTTACTGCTGTGATTGAAACCGGTCTGATCGAAGCCAAAGAGCCGGAGACCGAAGTTGTCCTGGAGGCGCCGGCCGGACTGATCCGTACAAAAGCTCAGGTAAAAGACGGAAAGGTTGTCAGCGTGACTCTGACAAATGTGCCTGCATTCCTTTATAAAGAAAATCTCAAGACAGTTGTCGATGGCAGAGAGATTACCTATGACATTTCCTTTGGCGGAAGCTTCTTTGCCATCATCGATGCAGAACAGCCGTCCCTGAATCTTCACGTAGATTCCAAGACGGTTCCATTCCTTCAGGATTTTGGAATGAAGCTTCTGGAAAATGTCAATAAAGAAGTCAAAGTCAAACATCCGGAGCTTGATATTACATCCGTAGACCTGGCAGAGTTCTACTGCCACACAGACACTCCGGGATGCAGCCGCAGAAACGTTGTCATCTTCGGTGATCATATGGCTGACCGTTCTCCGTGCGGTACCGGAACCAGCGCAAAGCTTGCTACCTTGTACGCAAAAGGCGAGATCGGCATCGGAGAGCCATTTATTTACGAAAGCTTCATCGGATCTCAGTTCAAAGGTGTCATTCTCGGCGAAGCAAAGGTAGGCGACTACAATGCAGTCATCCCGCAGATCACAGGATCTGCTTACATCACAGGCCTTTCCACCTATGTCATTGACAAGGACGATCCGCTCAAATACGGATTCCAGGTCGGACACTAGGCCTTACTACAGTCATTCAGAAAGGACAAAGCGTTATGCCAAGGAAACGATCTTCCACAAAAAGCCGCATTGTCAAGGCGGCATGGAATCTTTTTTACAAAAAGGGCTATGACAAAACAACCGTAGAGGATATTATCACTCTTTCCAAGACATCCAAAGGGACCTTTTACCATTATTTTAAGGGAAAAGAGGCTCTGCTGAATTCCATCTCCGATCTGTTTGACTCCAAATACGAAGAACTGCAGTCAAAAATCGATCCGAATCTTTCTGCGTATGACACGCTCCTCTATCTGAACAGAGAGCTGTTCCATATGATTGAGACAAGCATTGATGTCAACCTGATTGCATTTTTGTATTCTTCTCAGCTGGTCACAAAGGATCACCGTTCTCTTCTGGATGAGAATCGGCTGTACTTTACCTGGCTGAGGGAGATCCTTCAGCACGCGGTAGATACCGGGGAATTTCATCCCGGATGCAGCACCGATGAGCTTCTCAACATTTACGCGATGTACGAGCGTTCTATGATTTACGACTGGGCTTTATGCCGGGGCACTTATTCACTTTCCGAGTACAGCGGCCGGCTTCTGCCTCATGTGCTGGACACCTTTATACATGGCATATAAAAAAAGAATCCTGCAAAAATGCAGGATTCTTTTTTTACAGAAGGCTTCCCACCGTAAGGAACAGCGGCGCGAACACAAGGGACACAATGGTCATCAGCTTGATCAGAATGTTGATGGACGGTCCGGATGTATCCTTAAACGGATCCCCTACCGTATCCCCGACTACCGCAGCCTTGTGGGCTTCGCTTCCCTTGCCGCCGTGATGTCCGTCTTCGATGTATTTCTTTGCATTATCCCAGGCGCCCCCTGCATTGGACATAAACACAGCCATCAGAACGCCTGTCACCAGCGAACCGGCCAGCAGGCCCCCCAGAGCTCCGGTTCCAAGAACGACTCCCACAACCAGAGGGGAAGCAACCGCCATAATGCCCGGAACCAGCATTTCTTTTAATGCTGCCGTGGTGGAAATCGCCACGCAGGACTTGTAATCCGGCTTTTCCGTGCCGTCCATGATCCCCGGCATTGCTTTAAACTGACGTCTGACCTCCTCGATCATCTGATAAGCCGCCTTGGATACGCTCTGCATCGTCATGGACGAGAACAGGAACGGCAGCATTCCACCGATAAACAGGCCGATAATGACCCGGTTATCCAGAATATCGATCCGCTCCAGATGTACGGCCTCCGCATAGGACACAAAGAGAGCCAGCGCTGTCAGAGCCGCAGAGCCGATGGCAAATCCTTTTCCGATGGCTGCTGTCGTATTCCCGACAGAATCCAGCTTATCCGTAATCCTGCGGACCGATTCATCCAGTCCTGCCATTTCCGCAATGCCTCCCGCATTATCCGCAATCGGACCATAGGCGTCTACGGCCACCGTAATGGCTGTTGTGGACAGCATGCCGACCGCCGCAAGCGCGATTCCGTAAAGTCCGCTGCACTGATAGGCGGCAAAGATACCGACACAGATCAACAGGACCGGCGCCGCCGTGGATTTCATTCCCACCGCCATCCCGCTGATAATAGTAGTGGCGGCTCCTGTCTCAGACTGTTCTCCGATTTCCTTGACAGACCGGTAATCCGCCGAGGTGTAGATCTCCGTAATCACACCGATCAAAAGCCCTACAATCAGGCCGGAAATCACCGCGCCCGCCATCCGGATACTGCCAAAGAACATCAGACTGAATACAAGAGACACGACGACAACCAGCGCACTGGACACATAGGTGCCCATCTTCAGCGCCTTGTGGGGATCGGATTTCTCATCCCCCTTCACAAAAAAGGTGGCAAACATGGACGCCAGCAGGCCCAGTCCCGAAATCACAAGCGGATAGGCGATGCCCGCAGTCTTATGGTACACAATTCCAAGGGTCAGAGCAGAAATCAGCGCCCCCACATAGGATTCAAAGAGATCTGCTCCCATTCCGGCCACATCTCCTACATTGTCACCCACATTATCCGCAATGACGGCCGGGTTTCTCGGATCGTCTTCCGGAATGCCTGCCTCCACCTTGCCTACCAGATCCGCTCCTACGTCCGCCGCCTTCGTGTAGATTCCTCCTCCCACACGGGCAAAGAGCGCAATGGAGGAAGCTCCGAAGCTGAATCCGGAAAGGACGTCAATATCCCCGGTAATCAGATAGATCAGGCTCACGCCGAGGACACCCAGTCCTGCCACGCACAGCCCCATGACGGCACCGCCGGAAAAGGCAATGGAAAGGGCCAGGTTCATGCCGGATTTCATCGCCGCATTGGCTGTACGCACGTTGGCCCTGGTGGCCACCTGCATCCCAAAATACCCTGCCAGGGTGGAAAATAAAGCGCCTGCCACAAAGCAGACTGCGGTTACCAGGCTCCTTGTTCCGACTCCAATCAGAACAAACAGTACAACCACAAACACAACCAGAATCCTGTATTCCGCCATGAGAAAGGCTCTGGCCCCATCCGCAATCGCATCCGAGATCTCTTTCATCCTTCTGGTCCCCGCCTCCTGTCTTGACACTTTCATTGCCAGATAAACGGCAAACAAAAGTGCGGCAGCAGCAAACACCGGAACCAATTTCAGCATCCACGTCATACTTTTCATCTCCTCTCCTTTTATGACTATGCCACACTGTACTTCTTACAGACCGGTTTCCCCAAAGAAACGCATCCCTATAAAAAAGTAAAACCGGATTTTCCTAATGAAAATCCGGTTTCCTGCCTGATTACACCATACATTCGTGAAGCTCTTCGTGTTCAATTCCTACCTGATCCATGATACCAAGCACCGATTCCCTGTCGCTCAGATCTGCGCACCAGGCGAGCCCGCATCCTGCCGAGATCGCTCTTGGCACCGGGATCAGTCTCCCGTTCACTTCATGTTCTTTACAAGTCTTCTCCATCGCCATCGCATCCGCCGTGGTATGGAATGTCACTACCAGCTTTAATTCTTTCTTTCTCATGATTCAATCACTATTTCAAATTCAGAGCCCTTTTCTGTCACCGTCACCTTTTTCCCCTTGTCTTTTGCGAACTTCTCCACATTCGTTCTCTGATGAGGCTCGCTGACAAGTACCTTCACCGGCTCCGTCGTCCCTTTGATGGCCTCCGCCGTCAGCATGATCGGTTCCGGACAGGAAAGTCCTCTGGCATCTACTTCCTTCATTTCATTATCATCCTTTCTCATAGAATAACATACATCCCGATGAAATGCCACATTATTTCGCCATTTTCCGCTTATTTGTCAGTGCAATGACGAAACATACCACAATACAGATCACAACCGCGATCTGGCCTGCTGTGCCGACTCCTCCCGGAGACGCGGCCTGCTCTGCCGTCGCTGCCGTTGCCCCTGCTCCTGCCAGGCCGAAGTTGTGGGAAACCGCTGCACCGACAAACAGTCCCAGTACCGTCACTGCGGAATCTGAAGATCCCTGTCCTGCCAGAACAAGCTGGCGCAGAGGACATCCTCCTGCCAGGACTGCGGCGAATCCTACCGCATACATTCCAAGGATGCTCCAGAGATGATCGGAATGAGCGATCGGCTGTCCGCTGAATCCAAGATGGAATCCGCCGGATGCCACATTATAAATCAGCATGACAACAAAAAGTCCAGCGATGACCGAGATCAGGTCAAAGCTTCTCACTAAAATGATATCCCGGATGCTTCCGGCGAAGCACATTCTGGACTTCTGGGCGAAGGCGCCAAAGATCAGCCCTCCGATCAGGGACACCAGAATCGGCGCGTGAAGTGCTCCCGGACCTGCTCCCGGTTCGGACACTGCAAGCAGCGTCGTACCGACACTTAAAATCAGGATTCCCACCATCAGAATCGGAAGTACCGTACCACTGGCGGTATTGGTCTCATGAGCCCTTCCAAGGCTGAATCCCTTTTTCAGGAAAAATGCTCCTGTCGCCACACCTGCGACAAAACCGATCAGGGCAACCCATGCATTCAGGTCACCTGCGGACATCCGGATCACCATCCGAAGCGGGCAGCCAAGGAACGCAAGGGAACCGATCATGATGATCATTCCCAGTACGAAACGGATCATCGGGGAGGATCCTCCCGTGGACCGGTACTCCTTTGTAGCTGCGGAAATCGCAAAGGCTCCCACTACAATTCCGATAATTTCAGGTCTTGCATACTGTACCGCAGCCGCACTGTGAAGCTTGAGCGCTCCCGCCGTATCCCTGACGAAGCAGGCGATACAGATCGCCATATTCGCCGGGTTGCCGGTTGCTGCCAGCACTGCCGCAACAATACCGCAGGCAACGCCTGCAAGGGCCAGTTTTTTCTTTGAGTCAGACAAATTCATCTTCTCTTCCTCCTGTTTCCTATTCTTCTTTTGCGAGCTCTTCTACTGCGCGGATGGCAGTCTGAATCTCGTCCTCAGTATTGAGATGGGAGAAGCTGAAACGGACAGACCCCTGCTCCACCGTGCCGAGTGCCTCATGCATCAGCGGCGCACAGTGTCCTCCTGCTCTTGTGGAAATATCATAGGTCATCAGAAGTTCATCGCTGACCTCCGCAGAATCGTAATCTCCGATATTCAGCGTTACAATCGGGCACCGCTCCTTTGTCTCAAAGTCCCCGTAGATCTTCACTCCCGGAATGTCCTTTACGCCCTCGTAGAACATCCACATCCACTTCTGTTCCGTCCTGCGGATGGTATCCATTCCCACACGCTCGATGTATCCAAGCGCCGCATTAAGCCCCGCAATTCCATGTCCATTGAGTGTGCCCGCTTCCAGAGCAGTCGGCATCTCGGACGGATGGTGGTGATTGTACGTCTGCACGCCGCTTCCTCCTACTTTCAGCGGACGGACCTTCAGTCCTTCTCTGACATACAGTCCTCCGGTTCCCTGGGGACCAAGGAGTCCTTTATGACCGGTAAAGCAAAGCACGTCCACATTCATAGCCTGGACATCAATCGGAAATACTCCTGCTGTCTGGGACGCATCCACAATATAAAGGAGCCCGTGTTTATGGGCCATCTTTCCGATCGTTCCGATATCAACCAGATTTCCGGTCAGATTGGATCCATGTGTCGTCACAACCGCCTTCGTCTCCGGCCGGATCGCCTGCTCGATATCCTCCCAGTGGATCCTTCCCTTTTCATCGCAGCCGATAAAGGTCACCTCCGTGCCCTTCTCCTGCAGGTCATAAAGAGGCCTTAAAACCGAATTGTGCTCCAGCACCGTTGTGATCACATGATCGCCCGGCCCGATCAGTCCACGGATTGCCGTATTCAGGCTCTCTGTGGAATTGGATGTAAAGGCGATCTGTTTCGGATCCTCCGCTCCAAAGAGCTTTGCCAGCCGTTCTCTGGCTTCATAAATGATTCTGGCTGCTCCAAGAGACGCCGTATTGGCCCCGCGGCCGGCATTTCCGAGCGATCCCATGGCATTTACGACTGCATCGATTACTTCCTGCGGCTTATGCATTGTAGTAGCCGCATTGTCAAGATAAATCATAGTCTCTCCCTCCCATTACATTAAGTATATCTGTTTTGCAAAACCCCGTCTAATTTAAAAAATCGATTAAATTGCCGGTTTATAGTTGTTATCTATAAACCGGCAATTTATAATTACTTATGAATTTCATACATTTCTTTCACTACTTTGATAAACCGCTCAGCGGATTTGGAAAGATGAAAGTTTTTATTGTATACCACATTCAGATCTCGTCCTTCGCCTTCTCCCGGCACTTTCCGCCAGAGTACCTTGCCTGTCCGGATTTCCTCCTCCGCGGCAAGCTTTGAGATAATCGAGATCCCCATGCCATTGATGACGGACCGCTTGATGGCCTCCTGGCTCTCCATGCTGGCAACAACGGTCAGCTGATCCACATCGATTCCGTAACGTTTCAGCTGCTTTTCCGCTTCTTTTCTCGTCCCGGATCCTTCCTCCCGCATAATATAGGCCTCATCCTTCAGCCAGTCCAGGTTCTCCGTCTCCATGAGCTTTCTGTATTTATCCGTATTCGGCATGATGATAATCAGCTCATCTTTGTAAAACGGAATGTATTTACAGAACTTTCTCTCCAGAACCGTTCCGGAAAATCCGATATCCGCGGCTCCTCCCGAAATCAGCTCAATCACCTTGGAACTGTCCGTCTCAATCACCTTAAACTGCTCCTTTGGATATTTCTCAATAAACCTTGCCAGGATCCCAGGCAGAATATACTGTGCCGGGATCGTTGACGCGGCGATCGTAATCTTCCTGATATCGGACTGTCTCTCCCCACAGAAACATGCCTCGATCTGCTCTTCCAGATCAATCATCTGCTTTGCGTAGCTGTAGAGGATGGTTCCATCCTCGGAAAGACTGACTTCCTTTGTATTTCTGATAAACAGCCTTGCGTCCAGCTCCTTTTCCAACGAAGCGATGTGCGCGCTGATCGTAGGCTGTGTCAGATACAGCTCCCTTGCGGCTTTGGAAAAACTCTTTTTATCCGCAACGCACACAAACGCCTCCAACTGTTTTAAATTCATAGATATGCAACCCTTTCGCTCTCTGCTCCTGTTTTCTTTGTCACTTTCTGGCTGTCCATGTATTCCAGGATCGGCTTGGCGCTCTTACGGCTTGTTCCAAACATATCCCGCACCTCAGCGATCGTAATCAAACCGTCCTTCTGAAGTTTCTCAATAATCTTTGCTTTTGCTTTCTCCATATAGGACGCCAGTGTATACATTTCATCGTTGATCTTTACGACAGTTCCGTCGGAAATCAGCACCTGAAGCACATCTTCCTTCACTCCGTCCGGGAGCTTCGGAAATACGATCTCTGAAAAACGGACAAAATCATACCCCGCTTTCTCAAAGGTCTCAAGAATCGTCCGGGATGCTTTCTCAAATACCGCATCTTTTGGTATCTCATAAGCCGGGGCATGGAGGTACTCTCCGCTGCGTCCGATCTTTCCCTCATTTATCAGCATTTCAATATACATGTCAAATACATTTGGCTTGACCTGCTTCATAAAGCGCATATGCACTTCTGCCTTCGGCATACCCGGCCGGTACGGATGAGCCTTATGGAATCCTTCCAGCTCTTTTAAAATGGACTCTGTCATGCTCTCCTGCGAACTTCTGTGCCATACGTAGGTATCTTTCTTCATAGGAAACACATGAATCTGTCCTGCCGCCTGCAGCTCTTTTACATCTTCCTCCACTTCCTCCGGTGCAAGCGCAGTGATCTTGGCCAGTTCCGCAACTGTCACCATAGTCTTGTCATGCTGGCGGATATGAAGCTCGATCACATCAGCAGAGGAGCCGGACTCTTTTTTCTTCAGTTCCTCAATCACATCCGGCTGGAATCTCTTCTTCCATTTCGGATTCGGCTCCAGAATCACGCCGCCCCCGATGGTCTCCATTGGAGAATAGAAGCGCACAACAAAACGGTCGCCTCTTCGCACGGCGATCTCCTCCTCCAGACGCAGCTGCACAAAGCCGCTCTCGCCCGGTCCGATCTCCTCTTTATCAAGCAGGACGGCACGGCATAGAACTTCGCTTGTCCCTGTAAACAGGTGAAGTCTTGCATTATTGGTAAGGATCCTCATGGAAGATGGAAGGACATTGAGCCTTACGTCCAGAAGATCTGTATTTTTCATATTTTTCGGTGGCGCAAGAACGCAACCCCTCTTGATCTCAGACTTTTTGATGTTAGAGA
>ERZ1643246.3273-NODE-3273-length-14166-cov-4.417901_pt1 | contig 14166 bp, 13 predicted proteins | sample MGYA00579265_ERZ1643246 | MGnify/ENA primary metagenome ERZ1643246 (study PRJEB29033, sample SAMEA4952261) | chicken gut metagenome | biome: Broiler Chicken; feature: Gastrointestinal Tract; material: Caecum | place: Ireland | collected 2018 | study: Broiler... | reverse complement strand
GACAACCTTTTCATCTGAAAGATGGGAGTGGGAAGAGAGAAATTCTTTTATAAATGTCTGCACAGTCTTTTCGAAATTTTTAGAAAAATCCATGTTAACACCTCGTTTCAAAACTAGAAGTTGCCATTGACTTCTTACTGAACGTATAGTAACATACAACTATTGATAAGTAAAATTAATAGTTTTAATATAACTATTAAAAATAATAATAGGTGATGGGATGGAATTTCGGAATTTAGTAACATTTTTAAAAGTGGCAGAATTAAAAAACTTTTCTAAAGCGGCGGAAAAACTCGGCTATTCCCAATCAAATGTTTCTCTACAAATTCAGCAGTTGGAAAGGGAATTGGGGATCTCTCTTTTTGAAAGGACCGGAAAGGCAGTACATATTACGAAACAGGGTCAGGAATTTGTGTTTTATGCCAACGAAATCCTCCGAGTGGCCAATAAAGCCATTTCTTCTGTAAAGTCGCAGGATATCCAATATGAAAAGGAACTTTCCGGAACACTGCGAATTGGAAGCATTGAATCCATCTCCACTGCTATCCTCCCGGATTTACTGTCCGAGTTCCATTCTCTTTATCCCAAAATCAAAATTATGGTTTCCACGGCGGCAAAAGATCAATTGATTGAAAAGATATACAACAACAGTATTGATCTGTTTTTTACCTTGGAAAATAAAATTCATGTCCCAAGTTTGAAACGGGAAATGCTGAAAAAAGAACAAATCGTGTTTGTCTCTTCGGCAAAAGCGCAAGCTTTCCAACAGAGTTCCCTTGCCTTGACAGACATTATCGACACCCCCTTTGTCTTGACGGAACGTGGCGAGAGCTATCGCTATGAACTGGATAGGCTGTTAGCGGAATATGATAAAGATATCTCTCCCATTATTGAAATAGGCAACACGGAAACCATTGTCCATTTAGTGGAAAATGGAATTGGCTGTTCTTTTCTACCGCTTTTTTGTGTACAGAAGGCTATTGCCAAAGGAACGATTTGTCAGTTAAAAATCGGGATGCCGGAAATTTCCATGTATCATCAACTGTTTTATCACAAAAATAAATGGCTGAATCCCCAAATGCAGGCTTTCCTTTCTGTAGCAAGTGAATACTTTCATCAGATGGATCCAGACTTAGAAGTATCCCCCGCTTAAGAGCGCGGTTGTAACCACAAATTGCAAAAAAAGCAGGCTTGTTACAAGCCTGCTTTTTATCGTTTAAAAATAGAATTAGACTTTGTCCCAGATCACTCTGGCAGTATGGAGACCGGTCTCGGTTGCAAACTCGCATTCCTCCATGCCCTCGAATTCCAGGGAGATGTCGCTGTCATAGCCATAATCTTTGACGGTTTTGAGAATCTTCCAGATGTCAAGGTCGCCCTGTCCGAGAATGGAACCACGGATAACGGAACCACCGACTGTCTCAAACCAGTTGCCGCCGCCACAGCCAAAACGCGGACCCGTAGCAGGCATTCTCTCTTTGTCGCGGATGTAGAAATCCTTGAGATGGATGGTATCCGCATAGGGGAGGCATTTCTGGACGGCGATTTCGCTGATGTCGTCGACGCAGCGGAAGTTGCCGACGTCCATGGTCATTCTGACGTTCGGACGGTTGATGCCTTCAATAAGACGGATCACCCTGTCGGCGCCGTTGACAAAGAAGCCGTGGTTTTCGAGGGAAGTGCTCATGCCGTACTGAGCGGCATAGTCGGCGCACTCTCTGCCGGCTTTGACAAGGAGCGGGAAGACTTCCTCATAGTCGTGAGGGGTGCTCTGCTCGAAGGGGCGGCGGAAGGAAGCGCTGTCGTGCCGCATTTTCTTGAGGCCGAGCATATGCGCGATGTCAATAAATTTCTTAATGCGTGCGATTTCCGCCTGGCGTTCTTCTTCCGTCTCTTTGAGGACGTCTGCGTTGAGGGAGAAGATGGAGAGGGGCAGGCCGATTTTTTCCGCATGGCTGCGGATGCCTTCGACAAGTTCCACGTTGATGCTGCCGTCTTCCAGTTCAAAGTTCAGGCAGAAGGGGACAAGCTCCATATGCTCGCAGTCATGGGCTTTTGCCCAGTCCATGACGTCGTAAATGGTCATTTTGCCCTTTTCCATGTTGTCAACCAGGCAATAGCTGCTGATACCTAATCTCATGGGAATTACCTCCGATACTTTCAAAATTCCTGTATAGAAAGATACAGGGTAACCGGGATAGGTTACATTTTTATTATACAGGGAGCAGAACTCTTTTACAAGCCTAAATGTATAAGATATACAAAATAAAAAATGATTGTATACAGTACGCCAATTGCCTTTTATTTTTTGGAAAATCAAACAAATTGCTGGTTTATTCCAAGAATCCTGGTCGAATGAAGGCCACCGCCAGTTACGGGGGATTCTATCATACTTTTGGATGCCAGAAGATAACATGGATGTATCAGTGGATAGGGCTAATATAATTATATGCAATATCCGTCAAAAAATTGGTTTTGAGCTTTTACCAGTAGAGGATTATGACATACTGAGTAGAAATGCTAAGGTATACTATATAATATATGTTAAATATCGGGAACATCTTACTCCGGTTTGCTTAAAACAAGCTTGAAAATTCTTCTATAAAATGGAAGTACTTATAGATGAAGACAAAGTCGAGCTTTCCGTTTTTTAAAAATTAGGTTGTTTCACTCGGATATGTTAAAATGCACAATATAAATATGATATTTTCGTTAAACACAATTTTTGTATGTAATATATTCACATTTTATAAAAATAATATCTGTGATATTTGACGGGTATATTGCAAAAAGTGCGAAATACACAAAAAAAACTTGAACAATCTATGTCAAATTTGTTGACAAACGAGAGATTATATTTTATTATAATAGCAGTGGTTAGACGAGTTACATATTTGGTGATTTTTCACACATGTTTCTTTTGGCTTCTTTCAGAAATGCGGAGTGAGAAAGGAAAAGAGAAAATAGTATGGGGCAGTGTTCGGGAAAGAGTTCTGTTTTGTGCTTTTTTCTTTTTGCTTTTTTGAACAAAGTCTTTTTGAGAAAACCGGGGAAACAGGTGGGAAAGAAAATCAGAGATGTGAAACGCATGACTCCACACATTGAACTATGGGTAAGGTGGTTATTACCCATGGAAATCACGATTTAGGAGGTTATTAACAAATGAAGAAAAAGGTTTTAGCCCTTCTTCTCGCAGCTATGATGTCTCTTTCACTCGTAGCTTGCGGCGGTGGCGGAAACAGCTCTTCTTCAGCAGCTCCTGTTAGCACCATTCAGAGCGACAGCGAGATCTCTGGAGAAGTCAGCATCCAGTTGATCGAGTATTCTACCGAGCCTCAGTTGCTCACAGCAACCCAGAGAGAGATCGAAGGATACAGAGCTTTCTTTGAAAGAGAATTTGGCGCAAAGTATCCGAACGTAAAATGGACGATGGAAGAAATTCCATGGGATAACTCCCAGCAGAAGGGTCAGGTTTCCCTGTCCACCGGCGAGGTAGATCTTGCAAATACCGGCGCATATGCTTCCCAGTATTGGTATGGCGGTATCCTGAGACAAATCGATGACCTGCTCGCAGCAGATACCAGCTTCAAACCGGAAGAACTCTATGCAGAAGGTCTTTGGAACAACTCCTTCTCCATTCAGAGCTATGAGAAAGACGCTCGTTTCGGTCTCCCGGTAGTTATGGGTACCATGTACACTGTCTATGACAGCCAGATCTTTGAAGATTTCGGCGCTAAGCCTCTCCCTGAGAAGCCGACCCCGGAAGATATCATCGAGGCTGCTAAGACCTGCACAGGTATCAACCCGAGAACTGGCCAACAGAACTATGGCCTGCACTTCTTGGCAAACAGATCTACTGACGTTTTCGCATTCGTTGCTTTGACCTACTATACCGGCGCTACCGGCGGTGAAGGCTCTATCGGCAAACCGGGCGAAATCAAATGGGATCTGAACAATGACAAGATGAAGAAAGCATTTGAGTATATCGGTGAGTATGTTAAATACACCAACCCTGGCTTCCTCCAGAATACTGGTACTGAGAACTTCGGTAAAGTCATCGACCTGGAAGAAGGCGTTGAGAACAATATCGCTATCGTACTTGACAGCGCAAACTCTGGCATGTGGGCTCGTTACCTCAGAGACGGTCAGACCGACACTAGCGAGCTTGACAGATTCAAATGTGTCTACAATGTAGGCCCGAACGGCATCGGCTGGGTTGCTGTTGACCCGATCGTCATGTCCGCAAAGGTGAAAGATGAAAACATTCAGGCTGCATGGGCTGCTATGAAATTCCTCACTGGCGAGGAAACCCAGGTCTATCAGTATCAGACCGTTATGAACGCCCCGACCCTGAAAGATACTTCTTTCATTGAGGAAAACAATGATGGTATGAAGATTGCAATGGATATTGCAAACAACTGCCAGTACACCTTGATTGACGAGGCAAACCCGTTCTTTGTTTCTGATATCGTACCGCAGGTTCAGAGCTATATGTCCGCTGTAATTGAAGGACAGAACCCGGATATTGATTCTATCCTGGCTGACCTCCAGTCCAAGGCGGAAAGCTGGTCTGCAACTCAGGCTCAGGCTTCTAAATAAGTCTGTAACGTCTAGCTTATCCACTCTGCTGTCCCGTCAGGGACAGCAGAGTGCTAATAAGTATAAACCTTTTAACTGGGTAAGAAGGTTTATATTTATTACAATTTAATTATTGTCAGAGAAATATAACGAGGAGGAATGTATATGCAATCGACTGCACAAGTGAAAACTCAGAAAAAATTCCTCGGAATGAAATCAAGAGACTGGATCGGATATCTGTTTTGTCTTCCCCTTTTGATCGGATTGATTTTCTTTTATTACTATCCGATGATTCAGGCTTTTCTGATGAGTTTTCAGTTGACCGACGGTATGGGTACTTATACCTGGATTGGTATTCAGAACTATACCAGGCTTTTTAAAGATGCTACTTATTGGAGCGCCGTTTGGAATACCATTTACATGGCAATTTTTGCCGTTATTCTGAACGTTGCTGTTCCGTTTATCTTCGCTTCCCTGATCAACAACGTGGCTTGGGGTAAGAACTTCTTTAAGAGCCTCTTCTTTGTCCCGAACGTTGTTTCCGTCGTTGCAACTTCCATGTTGTTTAAGTTCGTCTTTTATCCGACCAACCAAGGTATCGTAAATGGATTCCTTGCAAACTTTGGTATTGAGCCGCTGCGTTGGTTCACTGATCCGGCAATGACCCGTTTCACTGTGTGTTTGATGGGCCTGTGGTCTGGTCTTGGTTATAATATCATTATCTTCCTGGCTGCTTTGCAGAACGTTTCCCGCGAGCTGTATGAAGCGGCTGACGTTGACGGTGTTAGCTCGTTTAAAAAATGGTGGTATATCACCGTTCCTTCTGTAAAACCGATCATTGTCTTCCTGTTCATGATGCAGTGTATCGGCAGCATGAAACGTTTTACCGATGTTTTCGTCCTGGGCGGTACTTCCGGTAACCCGGGTGGTAAACTCGTCACGGCAGTGCTCTTTATTTATAAGAACGCGTTCATTGGTTCTCAGATGGGTTACGGATGCGCTGCTGCATTTGTCTTGTTTGCGATTATTCTTGCGTTGACAATCTTCAATAATGTGGTTGTCAACAGACGAAATGACGAATAGGAAGGGGGAAAATACTATGGCAGAGAAAGAAAAATCCTATTCCAGGTCTCAAATGATCGGAAAGATCGTTTTGTTTGCTGTACTTTGTTTATTTGCTATTATTCTGTTCATCCCATTGTACTGGATGGTTCAGTCAAGCTTCGATGCTGCTTGCATTGTCGATGCCCCGTTCCCACCGAGATGGTTCCCAAAAGAACCTTCTCTGGAGCCATATCGTCTGATGTTTACCCAGCTCCCGATGTTGAGCTATATTAAAAACACCTTTATTGTTGCAGTGGGCGTTATTCTGGTTTCCGGAACCTCTTCTATGCTTGCGGCTTACGCGCTGTCTAAAATTAAATTTAAAGGGCACAGTGTTGTCCTCATGATGACCATGAGCGTTTTGATGATCCCGTTTGAGCTCATCATGATCCCGCTGTACAGCTTCTTCAGCCAGGTTGGGCTTTCCAACTCTTACTGGTGCATGTGGCTGCCGGGTCTTGTCTATACTTTCGGTACTTTCTTTGGTAAGCAGTATTTGGATGGGATTCCTGACGCGCTTCGTGAAGCTGCCATGATTGACGGAGCCAGTGAGTTCAGAACTTTTGGACAGATTTATGTTCCACTGATGGGTTCTATCATTGCAACAATTGTTGTCCTGCTCTTCTTGGGTGCATGGAATGACTTGATGTGGCCAATGATTGCTCTTTCCAGCAGGTCAAAATGGACGATCCAGATCGGGTTGTCAACGTTTACGACTGATAAGGGTGCAACGCCTGCCCCTGCATTGCGAATGGCGGGTGCCTGTGTCAGCTTGATTCCAGTTTTGATTCTGTATTTGTTCCTCCAGCGCTTTATTGTTGAGAGTATTGCACTCTCTGGTATTAAGCAGTAACAAAAGGATCATCCTAAGGCAGACAGCTTTGCTGTCTGCCTTTCTTTTTTAGATAAATTGATTTTGGCTTGGGAGTATGATAAAATAAATGAACAAATAAGGGGGTGAATCCATGTTGTATAAATGGCTGAAGGCTTTGTTTAGTCGAGTTGTAATTATTACCGCATTGATTTTGGTACAAGTTGGGCTTCTGGTCTTCGCAGTGTGGAAGCTGTCCGATTATTTTGTGTATTGGTATATTTCCTGTGTTCTGTTAAGCCTAGCGGTTGTCATTTGGTTGATGAGCAAAAACGACAATCCCTCCTATAAATTGGCATGGACAATCCTGATTCTAGTACTTCCGATTTTTGGTGGCTTATTTTATTTGATATTTGGGATTAAACGCCTGCCCCTTAATTTCAAAATGAGTATGAAACGGGTGACTGAAGATCAGAAAAGATTGCTCCAACAGAATTTGAATGTATACCAGGAAATATCCGGAGATAAGGGGATCAAAAAGCAAGTACACTATTTTCATCAATTTGCAGGTTTTCCAATTTATAAAAACACTACAACAGAGTATCTTACACCCGGCGAAATGAAGTTTGAGCGGATGGTGGAGGAATTAAAAAAGGCCAAACACTATATCTTCATGGAATATTTTATTATTGAAGAAGGAACCATGTGGGATACTGTTTTGGATATTCTCAGGAAAAAAGTTCAAGAAGGCGTTGAAGTCCGGGTCATGTATGATGACATTGGTTGTATTAATACCCTTCCAAACCGCTATGATGCAAAGTTGCGGAAAATGGGAATCCAATGCTGTGTTTTTAACCCCTTTCATGCGAAACTTAATGCCGTATTTAATAACCGGGATCATCGTAAGATTTTGGTGATCGATGGATATATCGCCTTTACAGGTGGTATTAACCTGGCAGATGAGTATATCAATGCCTATCCAAAGCATGGACATTGGAAAGACGCGTCAATTATGGTAAAAGGGGATGCTGTGTGGAGTTTTACCATAATGTTTTTAACAGCATGGAACCTTACAACAGGGGAAACTTGTGATTATGAAGAATACCGTTCCCATAAATACCATCCAGAGGACTTTGAAAGCGATGGGTATGTGATTCCCTATGCGGATAGTCCGTTTGATGGGGAGCATGTTGGGGAATATGTCTATATGAATATTATTAACAATGCGACAGATTATGTGTATATCAATACCCCCTACCTAATTGTAGATCATGAATTTCTCACTGGATTAAGTCTTGCTGCAAAGAATGGCGTAGATGTACGAATTGTTACTCCGCATATACCGGATAAATGGTATGTGCATTTGCTAACGCAATCGTTTTACCCGCCTTTGGTTCGTGCGGGTGTCAAAATTTATGAATACACGCCGGGATTTATCCACTCAAAAACCTTTGTATCAGATGACCATACGGCAACTGTTGGGACAATTAATCTGGATTTCCGTAGTCTGTATCTGCATTTTGAATGTGGTACCTGGCTGTATCAGACAAAGACGGTAGCTGCGGTAAAAGAGGATTTTTTAAAAACACTTGAGCGCTGTCAGGAAATCACTTTAGAAGACTGTAAAAACGTGAAATGGTACAAGCGGTGTCTACGAGGACTGCTGCGGGTATTTGCACCCTTAATGTAATTGAAAGCACGGGGAGTGACAGGGATGGATTACACACTGAAAAAAGAAATAGAGGAATTCTTGGATTCCCAACAGGAAAATACAGTGGAAATGGCAGTTACACTGGCAAAGATTCCTTCGCCAAGTTTGCATGAAGAACGAAAAGCGGAGTTTGTCTGTGAAACTCTCCATCAGATGGGATATGAAAAGGCTTATATTGACTCCTCTAATAGTGTTGTATGCCCGCTCAAGGATGATCAGACGAAAAAAGCCACAGTCTTTTGCGCGCATATTGACACGGTGTTCCCAGACACAGAGGAACTTCCCATAAAAAGAGAAGCGGGGAAAATATATGCCCCTGGGATTGGTGACAACAGCGCAAATGTTGCCGCCCTGTTAACGATGGCGCGAATGCTCCAAGTTTTCCACCTGCAAGCAAAAAAGCCTATACTTTTTGCATTTACTTCTGGAGAAGAAGGCTTAGGAAATCTGAAGGGAATTAGGAGTGTTCTTTCCAATTTGGAAGGACGGATTGACGAAGTTGTGGCAGTGGACGGTGGATATCTGCAAGTGGTCAATCACGCAGTGGGCAGTAACCGTTATCGGGTGACAGTAAAGACCGAGGGTGGACATTCCTATGGCAATTTTGGTAACAGGAATGCAATAGCTTGTCTCAGCCAGCTGATCGGAAAATTATATGAAATGAAAGTGCCTTCCCAGGCAAAATCCACTTATAATGTGGGAACAATACAGGGAGGGACATCCGTCAATGCGATTGCACAGGAGTGCAGTATGTTGTTTGAAATGCGTTCCGAAAAAAAGGAATGCCTGGATAAGATGGTGGAATATTTTGAACAATGTGTTCATGAGGTACGGGAAATCGGTGTCCAGGTGGATATTGAGATGATTGGACAGCGTCCTTGTGCCCAGCTTTCTGGCAAAAATCATCTGGAGGATAAGGTTATGTCCGCTGCTAAAACCCAGGAGATTATACCGGAGTTTTATGCATCCAGTACGGATGCTAATCTTCCGCTCAGCCAGAATATCCCAGCCATTTGTTTTGGCACCTATCTAGGTGGAGGTGCGCATACCCGATGTGAATTTCTTCAGCCTGAGAGCATGCGCATAGGTATGAAAATTCTTGCAAGCTTTCTCTGTACTTACTTTGACACAGGTGAGATTGCCGGTGGAGAAAACGCCCCTTTACAGGTAGAACATCATGCGGTGATGATCGGCTGCATCAACAAAGCAATCATGCAAGTGGCGCCAAACAATGCAGAATACCTCATTGAACAGTGTATGAAGCAGTATGGCCTAAAACGTGGGGGCAATATGGCCAGACAGGCCCTAAAATCTGGATTTAATTTGGATATTCACAGCTATAATGCGTATCGGCAATGGGATTGTGAGCCGGGTGCCAGTGTTAGCAGCATTGTATCGGAACAGCCGGACTACCATGTACGTGTTACCCGGTGTCCTTGGCAGGAAGCATGGCAGCGATATGGCTTAACAGAGTTTGGAAACTATTATTGTGATTATATTGACAAGGCACTCACTCAGGGTTTCGGAGGAGGGCTGGAACTCAGAGTTGGAAAGACGTTGTCCCACGGGGATAGTTTCTGTGATTTTATCTGGCTGGATGCCGGTTATGATGCAAAGACACAACAGGCAGTGTCCCATCGGGTTCATGGGGCTGGTATTATGGGGTGGAAAGAGATGACGGAAGATCTCTGTACTACCTGTACATCCGTCCTTACGGAACATGTGCCCCAGCTTGCACCGATTATCCTGCGTAAGGCGTTGCTCAATTTTTCTGAAATATACGGGGAAGAATTGGCGTCGACTTTTGAAAGCTGTTTGCAGGAAAGCTGAAAATATATTATTGACTGAACAGCAAAGTAATCTGCTATTATTTTTTAAATTCCGGGTTTTACATAAGGGTGCGGAAGTGCAATACTATGAGAGTATGAACTATCCGACAGAAATTTGACATTCTCGGGATATCCAGGAGAGCGGGTGCTTTGTATTCAGATAAATTTAACGCATCGCATCCATTGGGGATGGAGCGATAGCAAGGAGGTAATTACCCCATGAACAATCAGACGAACAGTATGTCACGCATCAGGACATTAACGCAGCTTGCGATTTTGTCCGCCATTATTGCCGTTTTGGCATTTACACCGCTTGGCTCGATTCCACTTGGCGGGCCAATTGTCGCGACCATTGTACAGTTCCCGGTGGTTGTCGGAGCTATTTTGATGGGACCAAAAGCTGGGGGTCTGTTGGGAGGAGTTTTCGGGCTGTGCAGTATGCTCTGGTTTACCATCTATGGTACCCCTACGGCCTTTGTATTTAGCCCTTTCTACAGTTCCCAGATTGCGGATGGGGCAATGCAGACAGTCATATATGCGGTTGGCGCCATTGTCACCTGTTTTGTGCCGCGCATTTTGATTGGAGTGATCTCCGCCTATGTGTACCGGGCAGTGTCCAAAAAAGATAAACACCAGTACTTTGCCTGTGGGCTTGCCGGTGTGGTCGGAGCAATGGTCAATACAATTCTAGTAATGGGATGTATCCTGTTGTTTTTTATGCAGCCATATGCGAATGCAAATGGGGTGCTTCCCACAGCTCTTTGGGGAATCATTGGGACGACCATCGCAGTCAACGGTGTGCTGGAGGCGATTGTCACCGGTATCTTAGTGGTAGCCATTGCAAAACCCCTGCTGGTTATTACAAAGAAGAGAAGAGTGTAAATAGAAAGTCGAATAAGAATCACGGCGGACAGAAATTTCTGTCCGCCGTTTTGTATTGAGAGACTCCTTCCAAAATGGAGATCGGGTCTAAAATGTGATAAAATAATACTGATTGGCAAAAATAGGAGAGTTGGAGGGATCTTATGGCTGATTTATTGTTCCAAACAGAGGATTTTGTCTTTTCCTATCGAGTGGCCGGTATTTGCATTCATGATGGCATGGTACTCCTGCAAAAGCCCACGAATGATGAGGGGTTCGCGTTTCCGGGTGGACATGTCGCATTTGGAGAGACTCATGAGCAGACATTAATCCGTGAATGTAAGGAAGAAATTGGAGCGGATATTTCGGTTGGCGCATTGAAATGGATCGGCGAAATTTTCTTCCCATGGGGGGGAAAAACCATGCCAGCAAATTTGTCTGTATTATCTAATCAAAATTGAGGATCGTCACACTCCCCAAAAAGGCGTGTTTATGGCACAGGAACACCTGGAAGGTCAGGATTTTGCAATTGAATTCCACTGGGTTCCCATTTCCAAAATTGGGGAGATTCAGATATACCCTCAGAATACTCCTGCGCTGCTGGAAAATCTTCCTTATGGGGTACAGCATTTTATCTATCGGGAATAAGGCAGAAGGGCTTCAAGGTTTTTTCTACCATATGAAATTCTGGTTTTCCGTTGCTGTCTTGCCATATTTTCCACCGCATTTCCGTTTTGCTTTAGGAAAAATTTTTCCCCCTTGAATCAGTTTATTCGCGCTATACGATAAATTTAGTTTGTCAAATCTGGCCAGGAATAGGAGCGTCCTGTTTCGCGGAAAATAGTAACGGTTCTTTTTCCATTTTGGAATACAAAAGCTATATGACAGGAGAAGAACCATGCTGGGGAGGACGCTTGGATTCCCAGTAAGCGTTGGAAAGGGCACCGAATTGTTCCATACTCAGCTGCTCTGCCCGGGCATTTAAGGGGATTTCAGCAGCTTCCAGAAGCTCGACTGCTGCCTGTTTTGAAATAGATAGTCCCGAGGTCAGGGAATTGGAAAGGGTTTTTCTTCTTTGAGAAAAGGCAGCCTTTACCACTTGAAAAAAGGAACCTTCATCGGGAATATCAATAGGAGGATGGGAGAGCAAATCCAGCCGTATGACAGTGGAATCCACATCCGGCGCCGGCAAAAAAGAACCGCGCGAAACTGGAAAGAGCACTTTTGGTTCACTGTAATATCGTACAGCGAGACTCACTGCCCCAACTGCCCTGGTACCGGGGAGAGCAGTAATCCTCTGTGCAGCTTCCTTTTGTACCATGACTGTGATGGAACGGATAGGGAGGTGCTGCTCCAAAAGCGACATGAGTATGGGTGAGGTAATATAATACGGCAGATTCGCGCAGACAATCACATCCAACCCATGGAACTGTTCGGCAATAACTTTGTGCAGATCAACTTTCAAAACGTCTTCATTGATCACTGTGATGTTCCGGTAATCGGACAGGGTTTCCTCCAGGACAGGCAATAGTCGCTTGTCCAGTTCGATTGCTACGACTTTATCCGCACGTGTCGCGAGTTCTGCGGTTAAAACCCCGACCCCAGTGCCAATTTCAATTGCTCCGACGCCGGGGGCGGCGCCTGCCATTTCTGCCATTTTTGGGCAGACCGAGGGATTAATGATAAAGTTTTGCCCAAGGGCTTTGGAAAAATGGAACCCATGGCGGGCCATAATTTCCCGGATGACGGCGGGGTTGGAAAGATTTATCATAAAATTCTCCTTTATTTTTTGTAAATCCGACGTAAAAATGCACTAAAAAAGTATAATTAAACTTCGGTTCCTGTACAAATATCCAATAATGCGATTATACCACAAAAACAGGTGAAAAAATACAAAAAAACAGTTGCGAAAATGTCAAAAAAACAATATGATAGTGATAGACAAAGGAACAGAGAAAATCTGTATTTTGTTAAAATATCATCAAACAATTGCCTGGGATACTATATCTCGTGGGAAAGGGCGCGAATCCATGAGCAGAAGGGACAAGTTAAATTATTACCTGGATATTGCCGAAGCGGTCATTGACAGGGGAACCTGTATCCGCCGCAACTTTGGTGCTATCATTGTAAAAAATGACCAGATTATCTCCACTGGGTATGTTGGGGCGCCTCGTGGCAGAAAAAATTGCTGTGATCTCGGCTACTGCACTAGGGAGCAACTTAATATCCCCCGTGGGGAAAGATATGAACTCTGCCGTTCTGTCCATGCGGAGCAAAATGCAATCATTGCGGCTTCCCGCAGTGATATGATTGGCAGCACGCTGTTTTTGGTAGGGCGCGATTATAAAACCAAGGAGATTGTCCCGGGAGCCAATCCCTGCGCACTGTGCAAGAGGATGATTATCAATGCTGGAATTTCCCAGGTAGTCGTGCGCGATACGCATGAGGAATACCGTATTATTGATGTACAGTCCTGGATTGACCATGACGACTCCCTTACCGGGCAAAGAGGATATTGACGTAACAGGTGTACCCATTTCACAGGATTTTGTGAAATGGGTACTCGCAGCTAAAGCAAGTTCAGGAAAATTTTGCGTTTTTACGCAATTTTCATACAATTTATAATATCAGGGAGGAAAAGAAATGGATTTCAAACACGGTCAGTATGACAACGAAATCAATGTCAGAGACTTCATTGTCGACAACTATACCCCCTATGATGGGGATGACTCCTTTTTGGAGGGACCGACCGACCGCACACGGGAACTGTGGAAGGAAGTCCGTACACTGATGGATGAGGAACACGCAAAAGGCGGTGTACTCGATATTGACAACCATACAATTTCTACCATTACTGCCCATAAACCGGGATATATTGACAAAGAGAAGGAAACAATCGTTGGCCTTCAGACGGACGCCCCGCTGAAGCGTGCCATTATGCCGTTTGGCGGTATTCGTATGGTTCGTACTTCTCTGAAAGCTTATGGCAAAGAGATGGATCCGCAGGTGGAAGAGGTATTCAAGTACCGGAAAACCCACAACGACGGCGTGTTCGACGTCTATACGGATGAGATGAAAAAGGCACGCCACAACGGGATTATCACCGGTTTGCCAGACGCCTATGGCCGCGGCAGAATCATTGGGGATTATCGCAGAGTGCCGTTGTATGGCGTCGATTTTCTGATTGAACAAAAGAAAAAAGCGCTTGAGGGCATGGTTGCAGATTATTTTAACAGCCCGCTTATCCGCCAAAGAGAAGAAACTTCCGAGCA
>ERZ1643246.3272-NODE-3272-length-14168-cov-4.757954_pt1 | contig 14168 bp, 15 predicted proteins | sample MGYA00579265_ERZ1643246 | MGnify/ENA primary metagenome ERZ1643246 (study PRJEB29033, sample SAMEA4952261) | chicken gut metagenome | biome: Broiler Chicken; feature: Gastrointestinal Tract; material: Caecum | place: Ireland | collected 2018 | study: Broiler... | reverse complement strand
TTATGATTATCATATTTGCGATGATTGGCCGAATGTCATGGAAAAATAAAAAATGTCAGAGATCGAAAAATAACTAAAAATTCAAGCGATATGATTTTTATAAGTGTTCAGTCTAATTTAATGAAACATCCTGGCTGCATTGAAGAAAGATTTTTTCATTCAAAACAGCCAGGATGTTTGTTTTTATAAAGCTAAATTTGTAACAGAGAAAGCCAAAGGAAGAAATCCTGATTTCTGTGGGAAAAGATATAAAAGCTGTGGAAAATACGGGTGTGTGCGTAAAGATCTTGTGGTATACTGAGAACAGTTGCGGTTACAGGGAGTACCGGGGCTTATTTGGACAGAGAAAAGAGGGCAGAAAAATGAAAATCATGACGAATATGACAGACTGCCGCTGGGACGAGGAACGGTTTCGGGACGGGCAGGATGCAGCGGATTATGTGCGGAAGATGGAGCTTGACGGACTGGAACTCATGCACTGTCAGGGAGGGGATCCTTCCTTCTTTCCGAGAGAAATTATCGGCGGCATGCACCTGCGGAACTGGAATGACTGGGTAGATCTGTGGCAGGGAAACTGGGAGGCGCTGAAGGAAGAATACGGGTCTCTGGAGCAGGCTGAAGAAGTGTACGGGAGTCTGGATCGAAACAGCATTATCGCACCTCTGGAGAGGGAGCTTTCCATGGCCGCTGCCCTCGGCGTTCCCTATGTGGTTTTTCATGTCTGCGATATTAAGACAATAGAACTGTACAGCTATCAGTTTCTGCATACGGACGAGCAGGTGGTGGATGCGTCCGCCGAGCTGATCAATACACTGCTGGATGGAAAGGACTATCCATTTGAATTTCTGATGGAAAATCTCTGGTGGCCCGGTCTGACAATGACAAGACCGGAGATCACAGAACGGCTGCTTTCGCAGATCCATTTTCCGCGCAAAGGAATTATGCTGGATACAGGGCATCTGATGCATACCAATCTGGACCTGGCTTCTCAGGAGGAGGCGGCAGAGTATCTGATGCGGCAGATAAAAAAACACGGAGCTCTGTCTTCCTGTATTCGGGGGATTCATCTGAATCAGAGCATTACGGGAATGTACGTGCGGGAGCTGCTGAAAAAGAAGGAATGTATGCCCGGAGAATACAAAAAGCGGCAGGAGGACTGCTACCGCCATGTATTTCAGATCGACGGCCATCTTCCGTTTACAGGCCGCGGGGTAAAAGAACTGGTGGAGACTGTACAGCCGGAATATCTTACCTTTGAATTTATTACGTCTACCCGGGAGGAACACGAGGAGAAACTGCGCCTGCAGTGGAAAGCTCTGGGAGGACGGGCAGCCTGGTTTGACAAAAAAGTGGGAATATGAGATACTAACTCAGAATGAATCTGCCGGATCCGGCAGAAGCGAAGGAGAAAAACGTGAAAAGAAAAATAATAACAGGAATTTTAACAATATCGCTGGCCGCAGCTTTTGCTGCTGGATGCGGATCACCGGCCGGGGAAAACAGTGCCGGATCCGCGGCAGTTTCCGAGAGCACTGCTTCCGGCACCGACTCCGGAAGCACCGGGGATTCTTCTAAAAAAGAAACAGCGGAGAACGGGAGCGGAGAGGCCGCAGAGACGCAGTATCCGCTGACCGTCACCGATGATCTCGGCAACAGCGTTACGATTGAAAGCGAGCCGGAGCGGGTGGTTTCTCTCTCACCGGCCAACACGGAGACTCTGTTCGCGCTGGGAGCGGATGAGCGGATCGTCGGGAGGACGGATTACTGCAGTTATCCGGAGGAGGCGGCAGAGGTACCTTCAATCGGAACCTACACTTCTCCCAATATGGAGCTGATTATTTCCATGGAGCCGGATGTGATCTTTGCTTCCGACTACATAGATGATTCCATCCGCAGCCAGGTGGAGAATGCCGGTGCGAAGGTGATCGTCTTTGCGGGGAATGATCTGGAGAGTGTGGAGCAGGATATCCTCACGGCAGGCCAGGTGATGAACCTCAATCAGGAGGCGGAGGAGATCACTGCCGGCATGGAGGCACAGATGGAGGAACTGCAGGAGATCCTGGCCGGAAAGACGGAGGAGAAGAGCGCGTTCATAGACCTGGGAGATTATTACAGCGCAGGGGAAGGCTCTCTGCTGGGAAATATGCTGGACGATATCGGGGTGCGCAACATCGCGGCGGATACCGGTGAGATGTGGCCGCAGCTTTCTCTGGAAAAAATCATTGAGAGCAATCCCGATGTGTATATTTCTCTGTACACGGCGCCGGAGGATCTGAAAGCTGTATCGGGACTTTCTTCCCTGGAGTGCATCAAAGAGGGGCGGATTATCTATTACGACGGACTTTCTCCGGAGGCCGATATGATCCAGAGAGCCGGTCCGAGGCTGGCGGAAGGTACCAGACTTCTGGCGGAGCAGATCTATCCGGAGCTGTTTTCATAAAGGATTTAGGAGGGCGCCGCGGTTTGGGCGCCCTTTTCGGTTAAGGGGAGTACAAAGTATGAAGAAAAAGAAAAAGCGGCTGGCGCTGATCCTGGCGGTTGCCGGCTGTATCCTGCTGATTTATTTCTGTACCGTCCTGGGTGCGGCTTCCGTCTCTTTAGGGGACGTGAACCGGATCCTGCTCCATGAGATTTTTCATATGCCAGTGGATATGGAGGGCATTTCTGCGGGAAGTATTGCCATCATCCGGGATGTGCGGCTGCCCAGAGTACTTCTGGGGTTTCTGACCGGAGCGGCCCTGGCCGTGTGCGGGGCCAGCTATCAGGGGATTTTTAAAAATCCCATGGCGGATCCCTATATTCTGGGGATTTCATCCGGAGCGGCGCTGGGCGCCGCGATCGGTATTGTCCTCCGCTTTTCGGGAAACATTGCCGGACTTTCCGGCACCACGTTTCTGGCTTTTGCCGGAGCTCTGCTGACAGTGTTTCTGGTATATTCCATTTCCAGGACCGGCAGAAAAGTTCCCATCGCCAGTCTGATTTTATCGGGAATCGCGGTCAATCAGAGTCTTTCGGCCTTTATGTCCCTGATTATGCTGTTTCATCAGCAGAGTATGGATCAGATCATGTTCTGGACGATGGGCAGCCTAAACGGAAAAGGGTGGACTCAGATTTTTACCATTCTGCCTTATGTGATCCTGGGGGTAATCCTTCTGATGACTTCGGCCAGGGAGCTGGATATCATGCTGCTGGGGGAGGATACGGCGGTACAGCTGGGAGTCAATGTGGAATTTGTCAAGAAAAAGGTGCTGATCGTATCCAGCATTGTTACGGCGGCGGTCGTTTCCGCCACGGGCATCATCGGCTTTGTGGGCCTTTTGGTCCCCCACGTAGTGAGACTGTTTACCGGGCCTAAGCACCGGGTGCTGATGCCTGTCTCCCTGATTTTCGGAGGAACCTTCCTGATTCTCTGCGATACGGCGGCCAGAAGCATGATTACTCAGGAGATACCGGTAGGAATTATCACGGCGGCCTGCGGCGGCCCGTTTTTCCTGTATCTGCTCTGGAAATCCCGGAGAGGAGGTGCGGCCGGATGAGCGGAGAAATGCTGAAAATGACAGAGGTAACTGCCGGATACGGGGAAAAGAAGGTGCTGAAAGGGATCAGCGTCACGATCCGGCAGGGGGAGTTTGTATCCCTGATCGGTTCCAACGGCGCGGGAAAATCCACACTGCTCAAATGTGTCTCCGGACTGCTTCCGGCAGAGAGCGGGGAGATCCTGCTCTGCGGACGGGACAACCGTGTCCTGAAACCCAAGGAAAGGGCACGCCTGGCCGCTGTGGTTCCGCAGTCTTACGGGGTGGAGTACGCCTTTACTGCGGAGGATGTGGTGGCTATGGGACGTTACCCCTACCAGGGCTTCGGAAGGCACGAGTCCAGGGAGGATGAGGAGGCGGTCCGCCGGGCCATGGAGGTGACCAACACTCTGGAATTTCAAAACCGGCTTTATAATGAGCTGAGCGGCGGAGAAAAGCAGCGGGTCATTCTGGCCAGAGCTCTGGCGCAGCAGCCGAAGATTCTTCTTTTGGATGAGCCGACCTCTGCGCTGGATATCCACCATCAGACGGAGGTCATGGAGCTGATTACAAAGCTGAACCGGGAACAGGGCCTGACGGTTCTGGCGGTGCTCCATGATGTAAATATGGCATCCAGATACTGCGGAAGAATGATCCTTTTAAAAGACGGGCGCCTGTCTGCCGACGGAGAGCCGCATCAGATCGTCACCAAGAAAAATATGGAAGCCCTTTATCAGATGAAAATCCTGATCCGGGAAAATCCTCTTTTTCACAAGCCGGAGATCGTGCCGATCCGCGTGCTCCGGGAAAAGAGGGCCGGCCGTCCTCTGCGTATCCATGTGATCTGCGGAGGCGGGGGAGCCGTAAAAATTATAGAGGAGCTGGATGACAGAGGTTATGAGCTGACAGCGGGAGTGGTCAATATGGGGAGCGGAGACTGCGAGATCTGCCGCTATCTGCAGATCCCGCATGTGGAGATCCCGCCCTTTACACCGGTAACCGAGAAGGATCAGGAGAAAAATCTGGCCCTGATGGAGGATGCGGAGGTGATCCTGGTGTCGGACGTTCCCTTTGGCAGAAACAATCTGGAGAATCTGCGGGGACTGGAGCGCGTAAAGGGGAAAATATTTTTCCACAAAAACGCTCTCAGCGGAGATTATACCGGCGGCAGTCTGGTGAAGCGCCTTCAGGAGCTGGGAGAGCAAAAGCAGATCTGTTATTTCGGCGATCATGATGAATTTCTGGCGATGCTGCAGGAATTGTCGGGAGAGGAGGAGATAGATGATGCGGATTGCCACACTTCCGGCCGGTGACCCGGTACACCGGTACGATCAATGCCTTGTGGTACCTTTTGCGGGCGCCCGCCGCGTTTTGAGCACCAGCCCGATGAACGGAGGGTATCGGGAAGATCTGACGGCAGTTTTCAACAACGATATGAATCCGGGTCCGGGCATGGCCTGCCGGATGCTTGCCCCCACCTACGGGGAGCATTTGACAGCCATGGCCCGGGAACTGGGGCTGGATCCGGAAACCAGCTCCGGTATTTCCACATCCGCCAGTATGGAGAATGTTTCAATACGGACGGAGCGTTTTGAGGCAGTGTCTGTGACGGCTGTGGTGACCGGGGGAATCGAGGTAAACGGAGGCAGAGCCGGGGATCCGGCTTCCTGGAATGAGGTGGAGCAGAAGGCAGTTCCTCTCCGGGAGGGAACCATCAATATCCTGCTGTTTTTTAATACGGACCTGACCCCGGGAGCCATGGCCCGGGCGCTGGTTACCTGCACGGAAGCAAAAACAGCCGCTCTGCAGGAACTGCTGGCCCCCAGCTGCTATTCCATGGGCCTGGCTACAGGGTCGGGTACAGATGGGACGATTGTGGTCTGCAATGCGGAGGCGGAAATCTGCCTGACAGATGCGGGAAAGCACAGCAAGCTGGGAGAACTGATCGGAAAAGCGGTGAAGCAGGCGGTCAAAGAGGCGCTCAGACTGCAGACCGGCCTTTCCGGGGAGTATCAGCATCAGGTTCTGCGCCGGACAGACCGGTTCGGGATCACAGAGCAGTCCCTGTGGGAAGATTACCGGAAACAGCAGGGGAAGATGAGCCGGGCGGATTATTCGGATCGGCTGTATACAGTCGGCAGAAGAGGAGAACTGGTGACGGCAGTGTCCCTGTATGTACATCTTTTGGATCAGCTGATCTGGGAACTTTTGTCCCCTGAGGAGACGTATCAGATGGGGCGGAAAATCCTGGGGATCATAAAGGGAAGGCACGGGGAGGAGCCGGAAAAGCTTCCGGATCGGAAAACCGTGCTGGATCGGATGATCCAGGAGCTGAAAGATGCCCTGAACGGGCTGGTGGAGAAAACCTGCGGATAAAAAGCACAAAACCGCCGCTCTCCTGCACAGGTGCCGGGGGAGCGGCGGCGGCCGTTATTTGTTTTCAACCAGTTCCAGAAGTTCCTCCACACTCATGTTTTTATCGTCCATGAGCTGCTGCAGCTGCTCCAGCTTCAGCTGAGAAATCTGTTCGGCGATCTCATCTTCTTCGTCGGCAATTTTATTCATCTCATCTGCCAGGGAGATTTTTTTATTCTCCAGAGCTTCGTATTTTTTCGTGAGGGATTCGATCAATTTTGCGTAGTTTTTTGGCCTGGCCATAGGGCACCTCCTTCTTTTTTGAAAATTATAGCACGGAAGGCCTGAAAATACTATGTTTTTTTATTCAGCGGATATGAAATCCGGTTTCCTGCTCCAGAGGGATCCTTTTTTCCCGGATATCTGAGATAAAGAGAAAGTTCTGCTGCCGGAGGAGAGAAAGCATCTGGCAGATATCGGCCGGCGTGCCCTGAACTTCCATTTCCACTGTCTCATCCCATTCATTTCTGACCCATCCCGTGAGATTCAGAGAACGCGCGAGGTACATGGCGCGGAAACGAAATCCCACACCCTGCACGCGGCCGTAGAAAATCAGATGTTCACGTATTTTTTCCATAGGTATCTCCCTTTCCAGGTTTGTGCTGTCTCTATTATAGCATGTCCGCCGGTAAAAAAATACACCGGGGGAAAATTTGTGCTGCCGCGCCGTATCCGGGAGGGCCCGATGGCACTTCCGGTGATTTGTGCTTGATTTTCCATGGCAGAGACAGTATAATAAATTTTGTAATCAGACAGGACCGCCGGAGAGCGGGCGGATCCGTTTTCAAATCTTTTTCTGAGAGGAACACTTCGTTCCGAATATCCACAAATTTTCAGCAAAATACTTTTTGATCTATCGGGGAGTTTTTCTGTCCGCAGAGGTTTTTTGAGGCGGACTGCGCCCTTCTTTTACTTTCTTACGGCGCCGGGAACGGCGCATCACGGACAGGTCGTCCATTTTTCTCTTTGTAATTTCCGAAAGGAGGAATGAAGATGCTGGCTTTCAAGCCCTTTTTCTGCCTGTATCCGGACAGACGGAACTCCAAAGCCGAGGAGGAGAGGGGGCCGCCCTCCGCGGAAAGGAACAGGCATTTCAACAGAAGAAAGGAGGAATAGCTTGAAACACTCTGTAAGACGGGTTTCCGCTGCAGTGGCAGTCTTTTTTCTGCTGCTGGCGGTATCCGGAAGTTTCTGTACCGTCAGTGCCGCGTTTTCCGGCTCTTATAAAACGGAAGACGCCTACACGGCGCTGACAGTCGGAGGTACGGTGGAATTTGCTTATCTGCAGGGGGTAGGCGGATACACGGAAGAGAAACAGAATATTTGGGCCATCCGGGAAGACGGGACGGTGGCTCAGAGCTGGTATGAGAGAGTTCTCGGTTCCTCGGACGGCGTGCCCTATTTCTGTATCGAGCAGAATTCCGCGTATGTAGCGGAACGGACAGCCACGGTCTATGACGGCCTGAAGTATATGGGCCAGGAGGAGATTACCAGGATCGCCCTGGCTCTGAAATATCTGGAGGATCACATCCAAGAGATAGACGGAAACAAGTCAGATCTTTATTTTCTGCAGCAGCTGGCCATCTGGAAAATCCGGGATGAGGCTGGCTATCATGCCTACGGAGAACAATCCATGGATTATGCGGCGGCAAGGCTGGAATCCAAGGAGGAGGGAGAGGCTTCCGCAGAGTTTTCCGTCGATATTGTCAGGCGGGCGATAGCCTGGGCAGATGCAAATGCGGGCCGCTATACCGGATACAGCAAAGTTCTGGATTCCGGTGAGTTCCAGAGATGCGCCGTGTTTATGGCTGTGGAAAATCCTGCGGTTTTTTCCCTGCCGGAGACGGGATCCGCGGGGACGCTTCTGGCTGTGGCCGCAGGCGGGATTTTTATACTGGTTTCGGCGGCAGCCGGGGCCTTCAGAAAGGAGAAGGATTCATATGCAAAGAAAAATTTTTAGCGCACTTTTGGCATCGGCGGCTCTGGGGATGACGGTTTTTGCGGGGACCGGTCTCTGCGCGGCATCGCCTGCGGCTCCGGCGGAGGCTGCCGCTCTGGCTGACGGTATTTTTGATTTTCAGCAGGGCGGCGCCAGTATTACGATCCAAGGGCAGGAAGGCCAGAGCCTGGCGGGAAAGCGGTTTCAGGTATACCAGCTTCTGTACGCGGAAAACGCACAGAACGGGGAATCGATCCGGTATACCCTGAACCCGGCCTTTGCTGCGGCGCTGAAAACGGTAGTGGCCGCACGGCTGGAGACAGATCCGGCGGAGGTGACAGAATATCAGATCCTGGATTATATGCAGAGCCTGAATACAGAAAAGACAGAAGGCACCGAAGGCACTCAGGCGGAAGTGGGACGCTACAGGGATTTCCGGTATTTTGTGGAAGAACTGCGAACGGAGATTGAGCGGGAACAGGTGGAAGGGATCACGGTTTCCGCAGAGAGCACAGGGGAAGAAAACCAGATCGTCCTGCAGGGCTTGGCGTACGGATATTATCTGATCGATGAAGTAACGGATACCGCCGGCACGTCACAGGCCGCCTCTCTCTGTATGACCGGAACAGCCAACCCGGAGGCGGTCATTTGGATCAAATCCGATTATCCGGCGAGGGTTGTGAAATCGATTCTGGAAGATGACGGCGAGGCAGGCTGGAACGTGATCGGAGACTACGAGATCGGCCAGAAAGTGCCCTACAAGTATGAGGCGCCGGTTCCGGACATGTACGGATACCATACCTATTATTTTGCCTTCCATGATGTGATGGATGATGCCCTGGATTTTGACAGCAGCAGCGTGCAGGTGGAGATCCGCCAGGGGGATGCGGCATATACGCTGGAAAGCGGGGAATATGCTGTCCTGCAGGAGACAGACGGGGAGACCTTCCAGATTGAGATCGCGGACCTGAAGGCGATTGTAGACCGGGAATTTGACCAGCGGGATGAAGACGGAAGAAATCTGTACGGCCAGACGGTGGTGGTCACGTACCAGGCAGTTCTCAACGAGCAGGCGGCGCAGGATACCGGCCGTCCGGGCTTTGAAAATAAAGTCTGTCTGGAGTTTTCCAATAATCCGGACGCAGACGGAGAGGGGGAAACCGGAAGAACGCCCTGGGATACGGTGGTATGCTTTACCTATGAACTGGACGGATTGAAAATGAACGAGAAAGAACTGAAGCTGGAAGGAGCCGCTTTCCGGCTGTACAGCGATCCGGACTGCAGAGAAGAGGTTTATGTGAAAAAGAATCCGCAGGGAGAGGGCTATATCGTTATGAACCGGGATTCCCTGGGAGGCAGCGACCACACAGGCGGAGAGGCTCCGGAGGAAGCGGTGGAAATGAGATCGGACGGGCAGGGAGCTTTCCGCGTATACGGTCTGGACAGCGGGGTCTATTATCTGAAAGAGATCAGCGCTCCGGACGGATACCGTCTGCTGATGGATCCGGTCGTGCTGACGATCACACCGGTATTTCCGGAGGAACGGACGGAATATCTGGAGGGAGAGGGAGCTTCGGACCGGATTTTAAAGGAGCTGACTGCCACGGCGGATATCCGGAGTTTTTATGATGGAGAATACATAGAAGAGAAGGGAGTGAAGCTGGAGACGGATGCGGAGCAGGGGTCTGTCAATGTGACGGTGGTGAACCGGACCGGAAGCCGGCTGCCCTCCACGGGTACTCCGGAGGTTTTGCTTCTGAGCATCGGCGGGGCTGCTTTAATGGGCGTCTCCCTTCTCACGGTTCTGCGGAGACGCAGAAATAGGCATGTATCGTGAAAGGATTCCGAAAAGCCCTGACAGGACTGCTTTTTGGAGCCGGGCTGGCACTCTGCCTGCTTCCGCTTCTGGGGAATATCCGGAATCAACGGAAGCAGGAGAAAATTCTTTCAACCTATGAGAGTGTGGAGGCTTCGATTGACGGGGAGAAAAAGGATGCGGAGAGGAAAGCGGCGGAGATTTATAACCGGTGGATTTTTCAGATAAGAACCGGAGCGGGAATTGCCGGGGCCGGGGAAGCCGAACAGGTCCGGGAGTACGAAGAACTGCTGAATACAGCGGGCACCGGAATGATGGGAAGCCTGGAAATACCGAAGATCGACGTGGACCTGCCGGTCTATCATGGGACCAGTCAGTCAGTCCTTTCCGCCGGCGTCGGGCATCTGGAGGGAAGCAGCCTTCCGGTGGGCGGCACGGGTACCCGCTGTGTGCTTACCGGGCACCGGGGGCTGCCCGGCTCCCGCCTGTTTACAAGGCTGGATGAGCTGGAGGAGGGAGATCTGCTGTATATGCGGATTCTGGGAGAAGTCCTGGCCTATCAGGTGGAGAAGATCGAAGTGATTGATCCGCAGGAGGTGGAAAAACTGGAAATCAGAGAGGGGCAGGATCTTCTGTCCCTGGTCACCTGTACGCCCTATGGAATCAACACGGAACGGCTGGTGGTCACAGGCAGGAGAGTCCCCTACAGCCAGCAGAGCTATGAGAAAATCCGCGCCGCGGTTCCTTCCTGCCGGGAGCTGTTCTTTTCCGCCGCGCCCTTTTTATTTTCCGGAGCGGCTGTGGGAATCTGGCTCAAAAGGCGCAGAGCCGGAACAAGAGGAAAGGAGGTGCAGAAATTTGACGTTTAGAAAAAGAAACCCGTTCAGAAAGGGGTATCTGTCAGCGGCTGTATTTCTGGCGGCACTGTTTGGCCTGGCGGCCGCTGTCCATGCGGAGACAGAGGGAAGCATTACGCTGATCCTGGAAGAGGGAATTTCTCCGGAAGGGATCTGCTTTTCCTGCACGAAGGTGGGAGAGATTGCCGGAGGAGAATATATCCTGGAAGAACCCTACCGGGCGGCAGATATTGAGCTTCATACGCTGGAAAACAGCATGGAGATGCGGGAAGCAGCCGAGCAGCTGGCGCTTCTGGCGGACGGAGGCTGCAGGGGTGCCGCGGACGGCGAAGGGAAAATCTGTTTTGAACAGCTGCCTCCGGGGCTGTATCTTCTGAAAGCGGAGGAGACGGGGGAATACCGGGCTGCGGATGCGGCGCTGGCGGCGATTCCGTCCTGGGAGGAGGAGACAGGTTCTATGGCCTATGACATTACCGTAGTGCCGAAGTTCCGGCCGTACGAGCCGGAGAAAAGGATGGTGTTTGATACGGGAAGCACCAGCAGCCTGCCTCTGTGCCTGGGAGGCGCAGGCGCAGCCGGAACGCTGCTGGCGGTGCTGAACAGAAGGAAAAAAGTGAAACATGCGGACCGGTAAGATTCTCGGGAACGCGCTCCTGGTGCTCCTGCTGACGGGATGCCTGCTTCAGGGCGGAAAAGAGGTGCGAAGCTATGTAGGGGCGGAAAAAGAGATGAACCTTCTCCGGGAGCAGGCGGAAAAATACCCGGGTTCCGGTGTGAAGGCGGAGCGGCGGGAGCAGGCGGAGCCGGAAATAGATTTTCAGCTGCTCAAGACGGTCAATCCGGATATTCGTGGCTGGCTTCGTATTCCCGATACGCCCATCGACTATCCGGTCTTGATCGGCACGGAGGAGGGAGACTATCTGAAACGAAATTTTCGGGGAGAGGAGGATCCTCTGGGATCGGTTTTCAGCTATGTGGGCACAGACCTGGGAGGGGATGCGCATATTTATCTGTTCGCGCACAACCTGATCTCCGGCCAGATGTTCGGCGGGCTGAAAAAATTCCTGGATCCTGCTTTTGCGGAAACGCACGTCCGGGCGTTTCTGTACACGCCGGGCGGATGCCGGAAATTCAGGTTCCTGTCGGCTGTATCCTGCCGGATGGACCAGGTGTTTCAGCAGAAAGAAGCAGAGAGCGGAAAGGCGCTCTCCCTGATCACCTGCGGGGGAGGAGAGGGAACGATCTGGAGAACCGTGGTAACCTTCAGCGAGGAGAAGGCTCCAGAAGCTGCAGAAGCTCCAGCGGCTCCCGGATGACGGCATCCGCTTCCTCCGCCTGTCCAAAGCCGTAAGCAGCAAAAATAAAAGAAACGCCGGCTTCTCTGGAGGAGGTGCAGTCCAGAGCTGTATCTCCCACGTAGACAGCCTGTTTCAGGCGGTGCCGCTCTTTGATGGAACGGATATTATCGGCTTTTAAAAGGCCGGTGTCCCCGGGACAGAGATGGTCGGTAATATAGGGCGCAAATCCGGTGGCCTTAAAAAACTGATCAATATAGCCGGACTGGCAGTTGCTCACGATAAAAAGAGGATATCCGGCGGACAGGGTCCGGAGGACTGCCTCCACGCCAGGATAGGGTTCCGGAGGATTCTGCTCCAGAGCCAGGTTTTCTTCAATATAACATTTCTGGAGAAGCTCCTCCCGGCGCTCCGGGGATACGCTGCAGAACAGGATCTCGGCGATTTCCGCCAGGGGTTTGCCGAACAGCTTTTTCAGGTCGGCGCCTGTGATGGAAAGGCCGTTCAAATCCGGTTCGCCGGCAAAAAGCCGGCTCCATTGTCTGGCCACAATCTCGGTGCAGTCCCAGAGAGTGCCGTCAATATCAAAAATAATACCGTCTGTGTACATTACGATCTCCTTTTGTGTCGAGAATAGCTTGGGAGGCAGAGACCGGCTGGGCCGTGTTTCTGCCTCCGTATTATATAAAGAACGGTTATAGAATAACATGGAACGGCACGGAAAACCAGATTGATTTTTTGCGGATTTTATGGCATGATAGTAGCAGCAGTGTACCCGGGGAGGTTCCTTTCCGGGCATGACGCGGAGTGAGAGGGAGAGAGGCAGGCTTGACAGGATGCTGGATGAGATCGTAAAACCGCTGATAGACTGGTACAGGAGGGAAAAGCGCACACTCCCATGGAGAGAGCAGAGAAATCCCTACTATATCTGGGTGTCGGAGATCATGCTTCAGCAGACGAGGGTGGAAGCTGTGAAACCCTATTTTAACCGGTTTATCCGTGAACTGCCGGATGTGGAGGCACTGGCCGCCTGCCCGGAAGAAAAGCTTTTAAAGCTGTGGGAGGGGCTCGGTTATTACAACCGGGTCAGAAATATGCAGCGGGCAGCGGCGGTTATGGCAGAACAGTACGGCGGCAGGCCGCCTGCGGATGTGCAGGCGCTGAAGGCGCTTCCGGGGATCGGAAGCTATACGGCCGGGGCCATTGCCTCCATCGCCTACGGCATTCCCGCTCCGGCCGTGGACGGCAATGTGCTGCGCGTGCTTTCCAGACTGCGGGAAGATGGACGGGACATGACAAAGCAGTCGGTCAGAAAAAGCGTGGAGGAGGATCTGGCGGCGGTCATGCCGGAGAGGGAACCGGGAGAGTTTAACCAGGCGCTGATGGAGATCGGCGCGGTAGTCTGCGCGCCGGGAGGATCGCCCAAATGCGGGATCTGTCCGCTGGCCGGGTTCTGTCTGGCCCATAAAAACGGATGCGAGAGCAGCTATCCGGTAAAACGGGAAAAGAAACCCCGGCGCATAGAGGAGAGGACCGTGCTGGTGATCCGCGACGGAGAGAGGATCGCTCTGCGGAAGCGCCCTGCCAGAGGCCTTCTGGCCGGTCTGTATGAATTTCCCAATCTGGATGGCCATCTAAAGCCGGAAGACGTCCTGCGCTGGGTGGAGAAGGCCGGGTTTACGCCGCTCCATATCCGGAAGCTGGACGACGCAAAACATATTTTTTCCCATGTGGAATGGCATATGACCGGATATGCAGTCCGGGTAGCCTCCCTGGAAACTTCCCGGGAGGGATCCCTGATGCTGGTGGAGACAGAAGAGGCCCGGAAGAGATATCCGGTTCCGTCGGCCTTTTTTGCGTATGCAAAGTATGTAGATCTGTCCCTGGGGACAGAAAAAGACGAACAGAGGATAAAAAAATGAAAATTTTGTCAGTTGCGGTGCCCTGTTACAATTCGGAAGCATACATGAGAAAGTGTATTGATTCTCTTCTGACAGGAGGCGAGGATGTTGAGATACTGATTGTGGATGACGGTTCGGCGAAAGACGCGACGCCGGAGATCGCCGATGAGTACGCAGCCAGATATCCCACGATTGTAAAGGCGATCCATCAGGAGAACAAAGGACACGGGGGAGCCGTCAATACGGGACTTGCGAATGCCACAGGTCTGTATTTCAAGGTGGTGGACAGCGACGACTGGGTCAATGAAGAGGCGTACAGGGAGATCCTGAAGACATTGAATGAGATCATCCGGGGGCCCAGAAATGTGGACGTGCTGTTTTCCAACTATGTTTATGAAAAAGAGGGCGCAGAGAAAAAACGGGTCATGCG
>ERZ1643246.3271-NODE-3271-length-14168-cov-14.965847_pt1 | contig 14168 bp, 9 predicted proteins | sample MGYA00579265_ERZ1643246 | MGnify/ENA primary metagenome ERZ1643246 (study PRJEB29033, sample SAMEA4952261) | chicken gut metagenome | biome: Broiler Chicken; feature: Gastrointestinal Tract; material: Caecum | place: Ireland | collected 2018 | study: Broiler... | reverse complement strand
GTGGGTTCTGGTCTTTCGGAATCTCGGAGAAGAGGAACGATTTCTTGAGGCGTCCGGTGACCTGAAAAAACATCTCAATAAAATCCTGCCTCAGCGCTCCTGTATGTATATCGGCGAGGCCCGTCCGCTGAAAGAGACTGCGGTCGGATGGAAGCAGATCGAGATCATGGAAAAGAAGATCCTGCCGGGAACGGACGGAATCCTCTGTGAGCGCGACATTTCGGAACAGGATCAGATGCTGTCCGGCAATGCGGCTTACAGGCTGCCGCCGTGGGAAATCTGGCAGAAAACACTTCATAATTCCGAGGATCTGGACGGGGTGTGCAGAAATATCTGTGATTTCCTCAAAGAGACTTTCGCAAAAGGCGTCCTGACGATTGAAAATCTGGAACGGTTCCTGAGAGAACTGGAGCAGCTGGTATACTGTTATCTTGGAGAGCAGCAGATGAGCTTCTCCCAGTTATTTGACAGCCGGGAATTTGACCGGAGGGAGCGGGACTCTTTCCATTCTCTGGATGCGGCTGTGGGGTTCGTCGAGTGGATCTTCGGGACGATCAAAGGCCGGGGAAATTCGCGGAGGAGCCAGGAAGATGTGATCAGCCAGGTGAAAGATTATATCGAGGGGCATCTGAACGAAGAACTGTCCAGGGGGATTCTTGCCAAAATGGTGTATCTGTCGGAGGATTATGTGTCCAAGCTGTTTAAAAATACTACAGGGATGAGCCTTCCCGGCTATATTGCCAACAGGAGGATGGAAAAGGCGAAAGATTATCTGGAACACTCCAGTCTTCCGGTCAGCAGGATCGCGATGGAGGTAGGGTACAGCAATTTTTCCTATTTCAGTAAGACTTTCCGGGATTTTACGGGAATGACGCCCAACGAATACCGAAATCATATGACAAAAAACAGTTCTGATAAGAAATAAACGACCCGGCGTCTCCTGCGCCGGAAAAATTTGTAAAAAAAACGAACTGTCAATAACAAAAAAACGAAAAAATAATTTGTTGAAAAAAGAGAGATATCGGAAAGATGTCTCTTTTTTTATATTGAATTTACACAAAAATGAAAGCGATAAAACGGCAGGATGTATATAATATAGCTATAAGTTGTTCGGAACCCTGGGCATAATACATAATGACTGACGAAGCAGGAATTGTGAATGACTGGGAAAATCTGTGAGAAAGAAGGGATGTTATGTGAAAAAGAAAAATGCAACCCCAAAACACAAGCAGGGATTTATTGCCGGCGTAAAAGAGAGCAGGGCGCTGTATCTGTTGATGCTGCCCTCCATCATTATTTTCCTGCTGTTTACCTATTACCCGATGTACGGAGTGATCATTGCGTTCAAGAACTTCACTCCGGCGGATGGAATCTTTGGCAGCGAATGGGTGGGAATGAAAAACTTTATTCAGTATTTTAATTCCTACCAGTTTGGACTGACGATCCGAAATACGATCATCATCAGTCTTTACACCATTCTGGTAACATTCCCGCTGCCGATCGCGCTTGCTCTGATGTGCAATCAGATCAAAGCAAAGAAATTTAAAAAGTTTTTCCAGGTATCCACATATCTTCCGCATTTTATCTCGACGGTTGTTATGTGCGGTATGTTGATCCTGTTCCTGTCTCCCAGCACCGGAATTATTTCCAAACTGGTAGGACTTCTCGGATTCCAGCTTCCGAACCTGATGGGAAGCGCAGCTGCTTTCCCGCATATTTACGTGTGGTCAGAAGCCTGGCAGCATGTAGGATGGGACAGTATCCTTTACATAGCGACTTTGTCGTCGGTCGATCCGAGCCTGTATGAGGCGGCGACCATGGACGGCGCCGGAAAATGGAAAAAGATGCTTCACGTTGATATCCCGGCTCTGATGCCGACGGTAACGATCATGCTGATCCTTCGTATGGGAAGTGTTATGAGTGTCGGATTTGAAAAAGTTTACCTGCTGCAGAATACGCTGAACAGCAGTACCAGTGAGATTATTTCTACCTACGTTTACAAGATGGGTCTGATCAGCAATCAGTACAGTCTGTCATCGGCGATCGGTCTGTTTAACAACGTGATCAACCTCGCTCTGCTGCTCCTGGTAAATGCAATTTCCAAGAAACTCAGCGATACATCATTGATTTAGAGCAGGAGGTGGATTATGAGTCAGACAAAAGCCTTAAAGGCAAAAACAAAAATCAAAAAGTCAAAAGAGGATAAGATCTTTGACGCCATCATTTATACGATCGCAGTAATCCTGATCCTGCTTACACTGTATCCGATGTACTTTATTGTCATTGCGTCGATCAGTGATGCCGGACTTGTCTCTTCCGGACAGATCATGTTTCTGCCGAAGGGTATAAATTTTAAGGCGTATGAACAGCTGAAAAATTATGAATCGATCTGGATCGGTTACAGAAACACGATCCTGTACGTAATCGTCGGAACGATCGCAACATTGGTCGTGAACATTCCGGCATCCTATGCGCTGTCGAGAAGAAAACTGTATGGAAAAGGCGTGTTTACCGCGTTTTATCTGATCCCGATGTTTTTCACCGGTGGTCTGATCCCGACATACCTGGCAGTACAGCAGTTTAATCTGCTGGATACCTTCTGGGTAATGGTCATTCCATTCTCGGTTGTCACCTATTATATCATTGTCGGACGTACATTCTTTGCGAACAGCATCCCGGAGGATCTCTGGGAGGCAGCACAGCTGGACGGATGCGGATATCTGGGATTCTTCTTCCGGATCGTGCTTCCGCTTTCCAAGGCGGTCATCGCGGTTATCGCTCTGTGGGCGGCGGTAGCCCAGTGGAACGGTTACTTCAATGCGTTGATCTATCTGCGCAATCCGGACTTACAGCCGCTGCAGATCGCATTGAGAAATATCCTGATCAGCAACCAGACGATGAGTTCTATGCTGACCGGTGCGGCAGCTACAGAAGCTCAGCAGATGGCGGATCTGATCAAATATGCAGTTATTGTAGTATCTTCCGCACCGATTATGTGTATGTATCCTCTGGTGCAGAAATATTTCAATCAGGGCGTTATGCTTGGATCACTGAAAGGCTGAGGAGCCTTTCGGTGTCCGGGATTTCGTAAAATCTTAATATGAAAGGGGTAGACGTATGAAAAAGAAAAACCTGAAAAAAGGAATCAGCCTGGCGCTTTCCGCATCTATGATGGCGGGACTGCTGGCCGGATGTGGAGGCGGCAGCGGCAGTGGAAACTCCTCGTCGGCAGCTTCCGGATCCGGAGATGAAAATGTTCCAACCTATACCATAGCAACGGTCCGCTGGACAGATGCATGGCCGACGGATTTCCTTGAGAGCGGAATCATGAAGGAACTCGAAGAAAAACACGGGATCAATATTGAGTGGGATATTTATTACAATTCCGATTGGTCAGAGCAGAAATCCCTGCTGTTGGCGTCCGGTGATCTTCCCGATGCATTCCTTGGCTCGATCTGTCTGACTGCTTCTGATATGGCGCAGAACAAATCGCTCTTCCTGGATCTTACGGATATGATCACGGAGGAGACGATGCCGAATCTGACACAGATCTTTGAAGACGATCCGGAGATGAAAGCAATCTGTACGGACCGTGACGGCAAGATTTACAGCCTTCCGAAAAAACTGGGTCTTCGTCCGGTAGCAGATGGAAACTCACTGTACATTAACAAAGAGTGGCTGGACAATCTCGGACTGGACATGCCGACCACCTACCAGGAACTGGAAGATGTTCTGGAGGCATTTGTGACGGAAGACGCGGACGGTGACGGAGATCCGACCAATGAGATCGGATATACGAACTCTGCAGGATCTACCGTACTCAGCGGAGATCTGAGAAATATTCTGTTCCCGTTCGGCACAATGGTAAGCCGTGCAGACAACTATATGGGACTGAACAGCGAGGGCGAACCGGTCTTCATGCCGGCAGAAGAAAATTACAAAGAGGCAGTTGAGTGGATGCATGGATTGTGGGAGAAAGGAATCCTTGATCCGGAATACTTCACCCAGGACAGTTCTATGGCTACCTCAAAGAGACAGGCAGAGGGCGGCTCTCAGGTTGGTCTGATCACTGCATGGACCGCAGACGCTGAGGCAGGCGGAAACGCGGATCAGTTTGAACTTCTGGAAGCGCCGGAAGGACCGGATGGAAACCGTTATGTTGAGAATGCGTCCAATTACCTGGATGTAGCGGATCGTGAACTTGTCATCAGCAAAGATTGCGAGAATCCGGAAAAACTCCTTGCATGGGCAGATGATTTCTACGATAATGTAGTTACAATGCAGACAACTTATGGTTCTATTTCGGACGGACTGGTTACAGATAACGGCGACGGAACTTACACAGTAAATGCGCCGGAAGACGGAAGTTCTCTGGATACATCTGCATGGTCTAACTCTCTGAAAGACTTCGGACCCAAATACATGAGCGAAGATTTCTATGACAAAGTCTCTCTTCCGGAAGACCAGGGCGACGGTCTCAAACTGAAAGAGGACGAAGTAAATGCGAAATATGTGACGACAGACACGAATGTCGGATTCCCACTGGTTCAGTATACAAGTGAAGAGCAGAGTCAGCTGACGACACTCGGAACGGATATTTATCAGTATGTGGAAGCACAGTATGCTCACTGGGTAGTTGATGGCGGTATTGAAGAAGAATGGGATGCTTATATCGATCAGCTCAACCTGATGGGACTGCAGGATCTGATCAAAGTGCAGACGGATGCATATAATGCATATCTGGAGGCTCTTGGCGAATAAAGAACAGGAATGAAAATCAACAGCCGCTGCGGAACGTGAGAGAACAATTCTGCGTTTTGCAGCGGCTGTTCTTCAAAATAAAACGTTTCCGCCGTTACGGCCTGGGATCCGGCATCTGTTCAGACAGCTGAACGGCTGCCGGATCCCGGACAGCAATGGCATATGGCATCTGATGGGACGACGGGAGGAAATGAAATGGTATGGAAAAAGGGAAAGAAGAAACAGCGAGCACAGACACTTCAGAAAATCGGCATGAGGGTATTGGTGCCTGTTTTTCTTGCACTGATCGGTTTCCTGATCTGCCTCGTGATCGGATTGCGTGAGACGCGGAATCTTGCAAATCAATACATCCGTGATACGGCGGAGCTGTATGTGGAGCAGGTGAATAAAGATATTTTACAGATGAATACGGAGCTGATCCAGATCCTGACCAGTAATGATTATATATCTCAGATCCCACAGGAGGCGAGTCCCTCGGATGCAAAATATTACTCCTTGCTGGAGAGTATCCGGGAGGAAAACCGGCTGCTGAAAATCCGTTATCAGGAGGTTCGGAATTTTTTTGTCTATGCGCAGGAGCCGGATCTTCTGATCGGAGACAGCGGTATGGTGTTTGAGGAAAGCCAGGTGACCGGACTGCTTGCCGAACTGCAGAAATTTTCCAGAGAAGCAGTCAAAAAAAATATTCCGACGACCGAGTGGAGTTTTCTGGAGGCGGAGGACAGCATTTATATCATCGGTTATTACGCAAAAAATCAGAAGCTGATGGGCTGTGTGATCGAACTGGACGATATTTTCTCGATGATCCAGGAAATGACGGAAAATTACCAGGTGATACCGTTTATGCTGCAGCAGGACGGCACCATTATTTTCCCGAAAAATGTACAGAGCACAGAAGAACTGAAAAATATGGACGAGGGAAGAGAGTACGAATATCCGTTGTGGAATCTCGGAAAAATCGGCGTCTATATATTGCCAAATGGAGGGATCCTTGAAAATGTACTGCGAATGCAGGCAATCCTGGTGATTCTGATCGCTATCCTTCTGATCATCTGCACGATCATGGTTTTGCGTTATTACCGCAGCCTGATGAAACCGCTGCAGGGATTTGTCCAGGGAATTACGGAACTCGAGGAGGAACAGCAGCTGAATGAAAACGGATCGAACAATATTCTGGAACTGGAGGCCGTCAGCGACCGGTTCCGTGATCTGCTCCGCAAGATCCAGTCGCTGAAAATAGCGATTTATGAGAAAGAACTGAATGAGCAGAAGGCGGAACTAGAATACATGCAGGAACAGATACGGCCTCACTTTTTCCTGAACTGTCTCAGCCTGATCCACGGAATCGCGGATGCCCAGGGAGAAGAGAAGATCACACATATCACACGTGTGCTGTCCGAGTATATCCGATACAATTATCGGGATTCGGGAAAAGAGAGAAATCTTCAGGAAGAGCTGGAACATGTAAAGAAGTATGTGGAGCTGCAGAAACTGAGATATGGTGAGAACGCCTTTCATTTTGAGGTGATCGAGGATACACAGGTGGGAGACAGCCATATTCCGTCCCTGGTTTTACAGACTCTGGTGGAAAATTCCGTCGTCCATGCGGTGAATCTTGACCGCCTGGTGGAGATCTCCGTCTATATTACCAGTGAGGTCTATGAGGATGGAAAATACCTTTATCTGTGTGTCTCCGATACGGGCAAAGGATTTTCGCCGGAGATTATGGAGGCGATCGAAAAGGACCTTCCGATCGTATACAATGGCAGAAAGCATGTGGGTCTTCAGAACATCAAGCGCAGGCTGAAGCTTCTGTACGGAGGAAGAGCATCTATGATAATTCAGAATATGGACGAGAATTACGGGGCGATTGTGGAGATACGGATTCCACAGGACGAGGAATAACGTCCGGGCCCGCCGCAAGGATCAAAAAAGGGGCTGCCGCACGAAGGGATTGGTGCGGCAGCCCCTTTTTTTGATCCCTTTATAGGAAATTCCAATTTTTACGGGAGAAACCTGCTTATTGATTGCCGGGAGTTTCTGGCTGTAGGATCAGCCGGTACCGATGCCCGTTCGCGGTGGTCTCGCATGGTACGAAGCCGCAGGATTCGAACATCATCCTGGAGCCGGTATTGTAATCATAAATCGTATCCACAAAAAGTTCGTGATAACCCAGTTTCCGTGCACGTCGGATCAGCGTTGAGACTACCTGACGTCCGATCCCTTTTCCGCGGAGCGTATGGTCCCCGATGACGATCGGCATATCCTTCTGCCAGAAAGTGACGTCGCCGACAGGCACCCAGGTGTGGTCCCGAAGAAGTTCTATAAAATACAATTCTCCGTGTTCATTCAGATAATGATACATCTTTGACAGACGTTCCGGAGTATAAGGAACGTCCTTTCCGTCTACCAGGAGTAACGTCTCACTGTCCTGATACCAGCCAAGGGCAAAATCGTGGACACCGTCGTACTTTCTCATGCGCAGGGATTCCGAAACCGGCAGGAGATCGGGCTGCTCAATTCCTGAAATAGGCATAAAAATCAATCCTTTCGTAAAAATTTTCCTCAATTTGCTTTGTGACGGATAAAATACGGTCTGCGGTGAAGATTTCCGGTAAATGTGCGGGACGGATACAGACCTGGCGGAACAGTAACAAATTTTATTATATACATGTATTTCGTTTACAACAAGTTTTTTTTTCAGTAAAATTAGAAGGTAAAGTTACAGTTCAGCCAGGTCTGCGCATTTACTGCGCAGACCGTGTGAAAACATAGTGCCTGTGGGCATCCAGCCCGTCGCGAAGCGATTTTCAATGGCTGGATGCCGTAACAGTTCAGCTGGCTGAACTGTTACAAGGTAAAGTTACAGTTCAGCCAGGTCTGCGCATTTACTGCGCAGACCGTGTGAAAACATAGTGCCTGTGGGCATCCAGCCCGTCGCGAAGCGATTTTCAATGGCTGGATGCCGTAACAGTTCAGCTGGCTGAACTGTTACAAGGTAAAGTTACAGTTCAGCCAGGTCTGCGCATTTACTGCGCAGACCGTGTGAAAACATAGTGCCTGTGGGCATCCAGCCCGTCGCGAAGCGATTTTCAATGGCTGGATGCTGTAACAGTTCAGCTGGCTGAACTGTTACAAGGTAAATGAAGGTTCCGGGGCGGCCGGTGCGGAGGGACGTGTATGTATCCGGCAAAAAAATCTCATGAATGATATGTTATCCGGAGAGTTTGAGGAGGTGCGGAAATGGGAGTAAAACGATTGGAAAGCTATGTGTTGGGGGATATGAAGGCATTGTATTTCCTGGAGGAAGAAAAGCATCTGGTGGAGTTGATGCTTCTGCCGGAAGGAATGGAACCAGTGGAATGGAGTAAGAAACATCAGGAGATCGATTCCCTGATCCAGCTGAAACTGGAGGGGGACGTTTACGCCGGTCCGTATGCCGGCGGGAAGACCATGCGTCAGAACGGCAGCGTACAGAAAATGAAATTTGAACGGCAGAAGGTGACGGCGGATCCGTCCCGTACGGAGATCATTACCTGCTGCAGAGATGACCGGGGATATGAGGCGGAGCATCACCTGGTCTGGGAGAACGGGGCGAAAGCGCTGGAATCCTTTGTGATCTTCCGGAACAGGAGTGAGTCTGTCTGCAGTCTTGAAATGCTGGAGAGTTTTTCCATCGGCGGCATCACGCCGTTCGCGGAGGAAGATGCGCCGGATCATCTGGTTCTTCACCGGCTGCGTTCCGACTGGAGTATGGAGGGACGGCTGGAAAGCGAGCCGTTTGAAGCATTGAATCTGGAACCGTCCTGGGCACATCACGGCGTCCGATGTGAACGGTTCGGACAGACAGGATCAATGGCAGTCAATCATTTCTTTCCGTGGGTGATGGCGGAGGACAGGGTCAGCGGCGTACTCTGGGGCGCGATGATCGCCCACAACGCGTCCTGGCAGATGGAAGTTTACCGGAAGGACGACAGCGCGTCTCTGTCTGGCGGACTGGCGGATTACGATTTCGGACACTGGAAGAAGGAACTGATCCCGGGCGAAGATTTTCGCACGCCGACGGCGATCCTGACCGTGGCCCGCGGAGATGTGGACAGTGTCTCTCAGAGAATGACCGGGGCGATGGACGGCGCCTGTGAAGAAGGTCCGGAGAGCGAGCAGGAACTGCCGGTGATGTTCAACGAATATTGTACAACCTGGGGCTGTCCTTCCCATGAGAACATTATGCAGATCCTGGACAGAGTGAAAGGAAAAGGACTGAAGTATTTTGTCATCGACTGCGGCTGGTTTAAACGGGAGGGGATTCCATGGGATGTCTCCATGGGTGATTATGAGATTTCTCCGGAACTGTTTCCGGAAGGTCTGGATAAGACCGCAGCGGCGATCCGGGAGGCCGGCATGGTCCCGGGGATCTGGTTCGAGATCGACAATGTGGGATGTGCGGCTGACGCCTGGAATGACACCGAGCATCTGCTTCACAGAAACGGCAGCGTACTTGAGACTGCCTGCCGCCGGTTCTGGGATATGACGGATCCGTGGGTGGAGGAATATCTGACGGAGCGGGTGATCGGTACTCTGAAAACCTGCGGGTTCGGATATATGAAAATGGATTACAACGACACCATCGGGATTGGATGCGACGGCGCGGAGTCCCTGGGCGAAGGTCTGCGGCAGAATATGGAGGCGTCCCGAAGATTCATCGAGAAAGTGAAGGAGGAAATTCCCGGGATCGTCCTGGAAAACTGCGCATCCGGCGGAAGTAAAATGGAGCCACTGATGATGGGGCTGTGCAGTATGGCTTCCTTCTCCGACGCCCATGAGTGTCCGGAAATTCCGGTGATCGCAGCGAATCTCCATCGGGCGATCCTTCCCCGTCAGAGCCAGATCTGGGCAGTGATCCGCGAGAGTGATTCCTGCCGGCGGATCGCCTATTCCGTGGCAGCCACTTTCCTCGGGCGTATGTGTCTGTCCGGCGATGTCCTGAATCTGACGGCGGAACAATGGAGGGTGATCGAGGACGGAATCGCTTTTTATCGAGAGATTGCTCCGGTGATCCGCCATGGGGCCACAACGTTTTTCGGAACGGAGCAGAGGAGCTGGCGTCATCTGAAGGGATGGCAGGGGATCCTGCGGATGAACGGAGCGGAAGGATATGCGGTTTTTCATACGTCCGGCGGAGAGCAAAACAGAGGATCCGATGCGGAACCGGCAGAGGAACCGTATGTGAAACTGCCGGAAGGCTGCGGATTTACCGTGACAGAAAGTTATTCTGATGATACGCCGGAGTTTGAGATCCGTGACGGGAAGCTGCTCTGGCATACGAACGAAAACTGGAAGGCTGCAGCAGTGAAGATTCATGCAGAAGAAATCCGGCAAATATAAATGTCGAGGTGAAAGAAATCCGGGATCAGGTAGTGATCGCGACCAAAATAGGAGTCCGGCACAATGCAGACCGTTCTCTGCGTCTGGACAGCAGCCTGGAGACTATCCGGAAAAGTGTTAAGGGCAGCCGGAAGAAGCTTGGAATCGACTACATTGACCTGTATTATCAGTACCGGATCGGAAGGCGGGGCGTCTGTTCCCGTCTTCTTTTGCTTGCGGTTGCTTTTTATATTTCCTCTTGCGTTTTTTTGTAGAGTGTGGTATTCTATAACCAGTTTCGGAAACGTTACCGATACCGTTACCAGTATCGTTTCCGAAACGAAAAATAAAAAAGGAGAATCATTGCCATGAGAGCCAGCGGAATTTTACTTCCCGTCGCATCCCTTCCCTCACGATACGGGATCGGGTGTTTTTCCAAAGAAGCTTACACTTTTGTAGACAATCTGAAAAAAGCAGGCCAGAAATACTGGCAGATTCTTCCCCTGGGACCTACCGGTTACGGGGATTCCCCGTACCAGTCCTTTTCCACTTACGCGGGAAATCCTTATTTTATTGATTTGGAGACGCTGGTGGAGGAAGGTCTTCTGAAAGAGGAAGAATGCGATGCATGTGATTTCGGAGACGATCCGGAATATGTAGATTATAAAAAAATTTATAAAAGCCGTTTTAAGGTACTGGAAAAAGCCTTCGGGCGCTTTGTGCCGGGAGAGGATTACGCTGACTTTATAAAAGAAAACAGTTTCTGGCTGGAGGATTACTGCCTGTACATGGCGGTCAAAAAACAGCAGGAGGATGTCAGCTGGAGCGAGTGGCCCGAGGATCTGAAGAACCGGGATCCGGAAGTGCTCGAGGAGAAAACGAAGGAGCTGAAAACGGAAATCGATTTTTACCGCTTCCAGCAGTATCTTTTTTCGGTTCAGTGGAAGAAGCTGAAGGCGTATGCCAATGAACAGGGAATCGAGATCATCGGAGATATCCCGATTTACGTGGCGTTTGACAGCGCCGACACCTGGGCTCATCCGGAACTGTTTCAGTTTGATGAGGACAATCAGCCGGCTGCGGTGGCAGGGTGCCCGCCGGATGCGTTTTCTGCGACCGGACAGCTTTGGGGAAATCCACTGTACCGCTGGGATTATCACAAAAGCACCGGTTATGAATGGTGGATGAGACGGCTGAAATACGTGACGACGCTGTATGATGTAGTGCGTATCGATCATTTCCGCGGATTTGATGAATATTATTCGATTCCGTACGGGGACGAGACGGCTGAGAACGGTCACTGGGAGAAGGGACCCGGCATTGGATTCTTCGAGACAGTGAAAGAAAAGCTGGGCGATGTACAGGTGATCGCCGAGGATCTGGGTTACCTGACCGACAGTGTGATCCAGATGGTGAAGGACAGCGGTTATCCGGGCATGAAGGTTCTTCAGTTCGCCTTCGACTCCAGAGAGGCCAGCGATTACCTGCCGCACAATTATGATCATAACTGCGTGGTCTACACCGGAACCCATGACAACGATACGATCCTCGGATGGTACGATGTGATGGCTGAGGAAGACCGGGAATTTTCCAAAGAGTATATGAATAACTATAAGAGCACCAGAGAAGAGCTGCCCTGGGATTTCATCCGCCTGGCGATGGGAAGCGTAGCAAACCTGTGTATCATTCCCATGCAGGATTATCTGGGACTTGGCAGCGAGGCGAGGACAAACTTCCCGTCCACGCTGGGAGATAACTGGAAATGGCGGATGAAAAAGGACGCGTTCACCGATGAACTCGCCGCAGAAATCCGCCGTATGACAAAGCTGTACGCGAGATGCAGTGGCGGTTCCGCCGGCGGAACCGTTACGGATACACAGAGCTGACAATTCAGAAAACAGCGGTTTATCCGGAAAAACCGCCGGATCTGGCAGACTCGTGGAAAGAGGTGAGAGGATGGAGCAGATAACGATCCGGGATATTGCAAAAAAGTGCGGAGTCGGGGTCAGCACCGTCTCCCGCGCGCTCAATAATCATCCGGATATCAACCCGGAGACCAGAGAGATGATCCTGAAGGTCATGTCGGAATACAATTATGTGCCGAACAACAGCGCACGCAATCTCAAGCGCTCCGACGCCAAGGCGATCGCGGTTCTGGTCAAGGGCATGGACAACATGTTTTTCAACAATATGATCAGCATTCTTCAGGAAAAGGCCAGAAAGAAAAAATACTCCTGCATCATCGAGCGGGTGGAGGAGAAGGCCAGCGAAGTGGATGCGGCCATAGAGGTCGTAAAAGAGAAACGGCTGCGGGGGATCGTTTTCCTCGGAGGAAACTTTATGCATCCGAAGGAGAAGATGAAACAGATCCCCGTTCCTTATGTGGTCACCACCGTCGGAATCCGCGGGAACGAAGAATTTCCCTGCGCGAGCGTCTCTGTGGACGACTACAGAGAGAGTTATAAGATGGTGGATTATCTGTGTTCCTGCGGACACCAGAGAATCGCGATCCTGGCTGCCTGTGAGGACGATATCAGTATCGGCCGGCTGCGGCTGGAAGCTTACCGGAAAGTCCTGGAGGATCGGGGAATTCCCTGTGATCCGGCCCTGATCCGGCATATGTCCCGCCAGGAAACCTATTCCTTCGAGACGGGATATCAGCTGACTCGCCAGCTTCTGGCGGACGGTGCGGAATTTACCGCACTGTACACTACATCGGATACCCTGGCCATCGGCGCATGCCGTGCTTTGAAGGAAGCCGGAAAACGGGTGCCGGAGGATATTTCCGTCGCAGGGTTTGACGGAATCGACGTTGGGGCGTATTATATACCCAGTATCACGACGATCCGTCAGCCGGTGGAAGCGATGGCGACAGAGACTGCGAGGAAACTGTTTGCGATGATCGACGGGAAAGAAGAGCCGTCGGCGAAAGTCTTCGACGGAGAACTGGTCGTCCGTGAATCCACCGGGACGCCCGGGAATACAGACAATAGATAGACAATATATGAAATGAGACAAGCGACAAAAGGTCATAAATTTCATGCTTGCATGAAAATTTATGACTTTGTGGAGCGCAAAACACCGAAAAGTAGCCATTTTTCGAAGAAAAATGAGCGGATTTGAGGTGTTTTCAGGATTGCGGGAGCACGAAGTGCGGAGCAATCCGTGTCTCATGCCCATTTGTCGGGCAACTCATGAAATGAAATATTTGCCGGAAAACATTCGGGAAATCTGTCACAGAAAATCGATCAAGAGAAAGACCGGCGGCAATTCAGATGCCTGAACGGTTACAAAAATCGAAAAGGAGAATGAAAAATGGAAGAGAGAATTCAGAACCTTTTGAAAGAACGTTTTGGAAGAGACATTGACAACTGTACCAAGAGCGAGATCTTTGAGGTGCTGATGGTACTGACCAAGCAGGAGATGGCTTCCCGCAAGAGAAATGAGGGGAACAAAAAGCTGTACTACATTTCCGCAGAGTTCCTGATCGGAAAGCTGCTGTCCAACAATCTGATCAACCTGGGACTGTACGATCAGGTGGAGGATGCGCTGAAAAAGCACGGAAGAAATCTGACGGAGATCGAAGAGATGGAGCTGGAGCCGTCTCTCGGAAACGGAGGGCTCGGACGTCTTGCGGCATGTTTCCTGGATTCCGTAGCGACCCTGGGACTGCCGGGCGACGGTATCGGCCTGAATTATCACTTCGGTCTGTTCCGCCAGATGTTTGTGGACAATAAGCAGAAAGAGATCAAGAATCCGTGGATCACCAGCGAAAGCTGGCTGGTAAAACAGCCGGTATCCTTCCAGGTACCGTTTAAGAACTTTACGATGCGTTCCGTTCTGTATGATATCGATGTGCCGGGCTATGAGTCCGGATGCAACCGTCTGCATCTGTTCGACGTGGATACCGTGGATGAGAGCATTGTGCCTCAGGACAGCATCAATTTCGACAAACACCAGATCCAGAAGAATCTGACCCTGTTCCTGTACCCGGACGACAGTGACCGCGCCGGACAGCTTCTGCGTATCTACCAGCAGTATTT
>ERZ1643246.3270-NODE-3270-length-14171-cov-16.417115_pt1 | contig 14171 bp, 13 predicted proteins | sample MGYA00579265_ERZ1643246 | MGnify/ENA primary metagenome ERZ1643246 (study PRJEB29033, sample SAMEA4952261) | chicken gut metagenome | biome: Broiler Chicken; feature: Gastrointestinal Tract; material: Caecum | place: Ireland | collected 2018 | study: Broiler... | reverse complement strand
CCCCAGGTGATCACCATCCCGCCCAGCAACCCGGTCAGAGCCCGGAAGCTGCGGGTGGCGGCATACGCCCGGGTGAGTTCCAGTTCAGAGGACCAGCTCAACTCCTTCGCCGCCCAGAACGCCCATTATACGGAGCTCATTACTGCCAACCCGGAGTGGGAGTTCGTGGATGTGTACGCGGACAAGGGGATCACCGGCACCTCGGCGGAGAAGCGGGAGGACTTCCAGCGGCTGCTGGCGGACTGCCGCCGGGGCCGGGTGGACAAGATCCTGGTGAAGTCCTCCTCCCGGTTCGCCCGGAACGCCAAGGAGTGCCTGGAGGCCATCCGGGAGCTGAAGGCCCTGGGGGTGGGGGTGTGCTTCGAGGAGCAGGGCATCGATACCTCTGAATTGGTCGGTGAGTTTCTCACCGCCATCTTCGCCATGATGGACCAGAAGGAGAGCGAGAACATCTCGGACAATATCCGCTGGAGCATCCAAAAGCGGATGGCAAGCGGTACATTCGTCCCCTCTTCCCTTCCCTTCGGCTACAAAAAGGATGAAGATGGCGGAATCACCATTGACCCTAGACAGGCAAAGTATGTGCGGGAAATCTTCTCGGATTTCCTGAAGGGGGCTAACACGTTGGAAATTGCCGACCGCATGAAAAAGTGTCAGAGCGTTGACCCTGTGCTGAGTCCCTATCAGTGGACGGTCAAGGCGGTTGCCCGAATTTTGAAGAACGAAAAATACACGGGGAACTCCCTTTGGCAGAAGTCTTTCCGGACACCCACACTGCCCCGCCGCTCGTTGACTAATAAAGGAGAGCTCAATCAATACTATGCACCAAATACACACCCCGCAATTATCGACCAGGCCGTATTTGACAAAGCACAAAGTCTCCTGCGTGAACGGAAGCAGCACTATTTCAGCAAGGTAAAATGCAGCACCTCCATAAGCGGGATGCTGAGGTGCGGTCACTGCGGGGCGATCTTCCGGAAGCAGATAAACAGCGGGATTACTTACTTTATCTGCCGCACCCACACCGTGAATTTGGATGAATGCCCCATCGGCCCCATTCCAGAGCACGCCATATACGATGCCTTCCTTCGGCTGTACCACAAGCTCCGGAACCAAGGGCTCCCCATCTTGAATCAACTGCTTACAGACCTCCAGGCAGCCCGGAAGGGAAAGCTGCTCTGGAGCCTGGATATCGTGGCGATCAACCAGAAAACTGCAGACATCACCCGTCAGGATCGACTGTTGGCCCAGCTCAAGCAGCAGGGGCTTGTTGATCCTGATATTTTTATCTCCCGCCGGAACGAGCTGGCGGAACAGCTCCGCGCCGCAAAGCTGGACAAGGAACGGTTCCTGGAGGCCGAGGAGGATCAGACGATCCAGCAGACCCAGGAGCTGATAGAAGTCCTGAAGGCCGGGCCGGACTTCCTGGGCACCTTCGATGGGGAGCTGTTCCGCGAGCTCGTGGACAAAATCATCGTGGAGAGCAATGACCGCCTGCGGTTCCGGCTGGTCAACGGCCTGGAGCTGACAGAGCCCATAGAACGGACGGTGAGATGATGGGGAGCAACCGGAAGCGGCCCTTCGGCTACCGGATGGAGCTAGGCGAAATCGTGCTCCACCCGGCAGAGGCAGAGACGGTGCGCTGGATTTACGACAGCTACCTGGCCGGGGCCAGCTACAACGCCCTGGTGGACAAGCTCAAGGAGCGGGGCGTCCCCTACGACGGGGACAAACCCTGGAACAAGAACATGGCGGCCCGTATTTTAGCAGACCGTCGGTACACCGGCGAGGACGGCTTCCCACAGGTCATCCCGGAAGGGCAGTTCCACATGGCCCGGGTGCGGCGTCAGGAGCGGGCAAGCCCCTGCAAAAAGACGCTGGCACAGAAGGAACTGCGGAAGCTGTGCGGCGGCAGCCCACCGGCCTGGGTGGAGAGGCAAGTGCTGGGTGCCCTGAACCGCCTGATCCGGCACCCGGAGCTCATCACCTGTCCCGTGTTGGAGGATGAGCCCCTGCCAGAGACAAAGAAGTTGCGCCGGGAACTGGACGAGCTCCTGCACCGCCCGCCGGTGGACGAGGAGCAGGCCAGGGATCTGGCCTTCCGGCTGACCGCCCTCCAGCTGGACGCCATTGGGCCGGAGGAATATGAAACCCTCCGCCTTCGGAGGCTGTTTCAAAACCGCCAGCCTATGATGGAACTGGAGCAGGAACTGCTCCATGAGAGCGTCCGACATATCACCGTTAGCAACGGGACGGTCACCGTCCTGCTGAAAAATAACCAGACCTTGGAAGGAGGAAATGGTACATGAACGATACCGCGCCCAACATCATCGTCATTCCAGCCAAAGTGGAGACTCCCCAGGAACAGGAGAAGAAGCGCCACCTGCGGGTGGCGGCCTGCTGCCGGGTATCCACCGACAGCGAGGAACAGCTCTCCAGCTATGAAAACCAACTGGCCTACTACACCGAGAAGATTATGAAGGAACCGGGCTGGACCATGGCCGGGGTGTTCGCGGACGAGGGCATCACCGGCACCTCCACCTGCAAGCGGAAGGAGTTCCTGCGGATGATCCGCCAGTGCAGGCAGGGGAAAATCGACATGATCCTGGCCAAATCCGTCTCCCGCTTCGCCCGCAACACCGTGGACACCCTGAACTTCACCCGGGAACTGCGGGGCCTGGGCATCCCCGTGATCTTCGAGGAACAGAACATCAACTCCATCTACCCCGAGAGCGAGTTCCTGATCACCCTCCACGGGGCCTTCGCCCAGGCTGAGAGCGAGAGCACCAGCAGCCGGGTGCGGTGGGGCAAGCGCCAATCCATGAAGTCCGGCCGCGCCATCATGCAGTACAAATGGCTACTGGGCTATGAGAAGGGGCCGGATGGGAAACCCGCCATCGTTCCGGAACAGGCGGAGATCGTCCGGTTTATCTATGACCGCTACCTGGCCGGGGATACCCTGCAGGGCATCAAGGAGACGCTAGAAGCGCAGAGGCACCTGACGGCAGCCGGGAATACAACATGGACAACCGTCAATATCCGGAGCATCCTGACCAACGAGAAATACTGCGGGGACGTCCTACTCCAGAAAACCTTCATCCAGGACTGTATCAGCAAGAAGGTGATCCCCAACACCGGCCAGCTCCCCAAATACCTGATTCAGAACCACCATGAGGGTATTATCAGCCGGGAAACCTTCGATGCTGTCCAGCTGGAGATGGCCCGGCGGCGCACCCAGTCCAGCCGCACGAAAAAGAGCGCTCCCACCGGCCGAGGGAAATACAGCGGCAAGTATGTGTTGAGCAACCTGCTGTTCTGTGGGGAGTGCGGGACGGCCTACCGGCGGTGCGTGTGGACCCAGCACGGGGTCAAGCGGCCTGTGTGGCGGTGTGTCAGCCGGCTGGACTACGGGAAGAAGTTCTGTACCCACTCCCCCACCCTGGATGAGGAACCGCTCCAACAGGCCATTCTGGCCGCTGTTAACGCGGCCATGGCTGACCATGATGCCCTGGCCCGGCAGCTCACCGCCGCCATGGAGCGGGAACTGGCCCCAACCCTGGGAGAAAGCATGAGCCTGGCGGATATCGACCGGGCCCTGGAGGAACTGAGCGGCCGGTTCAACAGCCTGCTGGCCGAGGCGTCCGCCAACCCCGAGGCGGATTACACGGAGCGGTTCCGGGAGCTGTCCGAGTCCACCGCCCGGCTCAAAGAGGAAAAGGCAAGGCTGGAGTGTGTCTACCGGGAAAACCAGGAAGTAAACCAACGTCTGCGGACGGTGTCTGCAGCTTTGGAGCATATCTCCGCGGAGTTGACGGAGTGGGATGAGGAGATCATTCACCAACTGCTGGAGAAGGTGACAGTGCTCTCCCGGGAGAAGATCCTGGTGACCTTCCGGGATGGCCGGGAGATCGAGCAATACGTGGCGCAACCAAAAAGGAGGAAGCTGGCATGAAGATTTTTGCAACGGGCGACACCCACGGGAATTTTGAGCGGTTCCACCCGGAAACCTTCCCGGAGGGCCGGGAACTCACCAAGGAGGATGTGGTGCTCCAGTTGGGAGACTTTGGCGGCGTGTGGTTCGGGGATGAACGAGATGATGAGACCCTGGACTGGCTGGAGGGATTGCCCTTCACCGTGACCTTCGTTTCCGGGAACCATGAAAACTATGACGCCCTGGCCCGATACCCGGTGGAGTTCTGGCACGGAGGCAAAGTGCAGCCCATCCGGCCCCACGTGCTCCACCTGATGCGAGGGCAGGTGTTTGAACTGGCCGGCTTCACCTTCTTCACCATGGGTGGGGCGGCCTCCCACGATATCGAGGACGGGATCCTCAGCCTGGATGACCCCAACTTTGAACGGAAATATTTGATCCTGAAGCGAAAAGAGCGGGCCAGATTTCGGATAGACCACCTGTCCTGATGGAAAGAGGAACTGCCCTCGGAGGAGGAATATGCAGAGGCCAGGCGAAACTTGGATGCCCACGGCTGGGCGGTGGACTACATCCTCACCCACTGCGCCCCCACCAGCATCGCCCTCCAGTTCTCCCGGCACAATGTGGCGGATCACCTGACGGACTTCCTCCAGGAGGTCAAAGACCGGGCCCAATATTACTACTGGCTGTTCGGACACTACCATGACAACAAAGCCATTGATACCAAACATATTCTCCTGTGGGAACAGATCGTGCAGATTCTATAGCAGAAGGCCGTGAGGGAAAGGGCGGCGGTTCCGCCGCCTTTTCTTTTGCGGCTTTCTGGCTGAGGCAATACACCGGAAAGGATGAGACGATGAACAAGCGAAAGCCAGTTGACTATACCACGATGTACGCGGCCTTGGACACCCTGCTGCAAACCGAACTGCCGGAGGTGGAATTATACTTTGAGATTGGCAGGGCCATCTGTGCCCGTCCGGAGAAGGGGGCGGCGGTCATGGCTGCCGAGTATCTCCAAGCAAACTATCCGAAGGCCAAGGGCTTCTCTCCCCGCAACCTGCGCCGGATGAGGGAGTTCTACCGAGCCTATGCCGACACCCCAGAACTGCTGACACTGGCCATGGAGCTGGGCTGGACGCAGAACGTGGCCATTCTGGAGAGCTGTGAGGGCAGCCAGGAACGCGCCTGGTATCTCCGAACCGCGCTGGAGCGCCACTGGACAAAGGCGGAGCTGCTGGAACAGATCCAGGCCAGGGCCTGGCTGCAATCCACACTCGACGAACAGGCAGATTCCTGCTATACTGAGGAAAATACAGTGCATGTGGAGTGTCTGGAGCATGAAGAAGATCCTTTTTGTTTGTCATGGAAATATTTGTCGGAGCCCGATGGCCGAGTATGTGATGAAGGATTTGGTGAAGAAGGCAGGACTGGAAGACGAATTTCAGATCGCCTCGGCGGCCACCAGCCGGGAGGAGATCGGCAATCTGGTCTATCCGCCGGCCCGGCGGAAGCTGGCGGAGCACGGCATCTCTTGCGGCGGACACGCCGCCCGGCAGCTCCGCAACAGCGACTACGAGGAGTACGACCTGCTTATTGGGATGGACAAGGCCAACCTCCGAAACATGTACCGCATCTGCGGCGGCGACTTCAACGACAAGATGCACCTCCTGATGGAATACGCCGGCCACCCGGAGCAGGAGGTGGCTGACCCCTGGTACACCGACGACTTCGACACCACCTGGCGTGATGTGCTGGCCGGTTGCCAAGGACTGCTTCAAGAGTTGAGCGAGCAAGGCCAGCATATATGCTGACACAAGCCACTGATTCTGAGGGAAAAGGCCCCCGCATGTACTATTCTCATCCACTGTTGGAGCAGTATGTCGAGTTGCCTCTTGCTATTCCGGATGGATATCGGCTATAATAGGGTTAGAAAGAGAGAGGTGTATGCTTGTGGCAGAGATGAAGCGCAGTGTGAAGGACTCGGTGTTCACCTATCTGTTCAAGCAGCCGGAGTACACCCGCCAGCTCTACCTGGCCCTGCACCCGGAGGACACCGACGTGAAGGAGTCGGATTTCAAACTGGTGACGTTGGAGAACGTGCTGACCACTGGCTTCTACAACGACCTGGGCATCCAGGTGCGAGACCGTCTGATTCTGCTGGTGGAGGCCCAGAGCACCTTCTCCGTCAACATCGCATTGAGGATGCTGCTGTATCTGGCCGGCACCTATAAGGAGTACATCGAGGAGCAGAAGCTGGACCTGTACGGCTCCCACCCCGTGGAGATCCCCCGTCCGGAGCTGTATGTGGTCTACACGGGAGATAAGAAGGAGATCCCGGAGACCCTTCGCCTGTCTGACCTGTACCAGGGTGCAGGGAGCGCCGAGGTTAAAGTCAAGGTGCTTCTGGATGACGGAACCGGAGACATTCTGGATCAATACGTCCGGTTCTGCAAAATCGCGGACGAGCAGCGGGAGAAGTACGGCCTGACCCAGCAGGCCATTGACGAGACAATCCGAATCTGCATAGCAGAGAATGTGCTGGCGCCGTTTCTGGCGTCCCGGCAGAAGGAGGTGCTGGAGATTATGGTGACACTGTTTGATCAGGAGAAAATCGCCGAGATCCACGACTACAATGTAGCAAAGGCTGCGCGGCAGGAGGGCCACCAGCTAGGCCGCGCAGAGGGCCGTGAGGAAGGCCGTGCAGAGGGCCGCGAGGAAGGCCGTGCAGAGGGCCGCGAGGAAGGTATCCGTGCTGTGGTCGGTATGCTCAGAGGCATGTCTGTTGAGCAAAAGCAAATCGCCCAAAAGCTGGTGGAACAGTTTGGGCTTCTGCCCCAGGCTGCGGAGGAAAAAGTAAAGCAGTACTGGAAACAGTGATAGAATGTTAATCAAAATAGTGCCAGGATTACCGTGGGTGGAGATTCTGGCACTGTTTTATTCTCGAAATTTGTATATTGCAGACTTTTAGAAGTTCTAATTTGAGAAGTGAAAATATCCAGAATGTTATAGCTTTTCAGAAATCCGCTGGAATCTTATGATTCCAGCGGATTATTTTTTTGCTTTCTGTACTGTTCCAACCGCTTGATCAGGAAAATACGCCGTCATTAGAGCCATAGAATACCATAAATGTCCATTCAACCGGAGGGAGTCGCACGAGAACATCCACGTGACGGGCCACCAGGTGCACTGTTGGCATGCAACCGTGTGACCGCGCCCAAGTCCGCCACGGGTCAGTCCGGCACGTTCCAGCAGCCGTGCCAAGCGCAGCATAAAGTCCCTTGCGGCAGACCGGAAAAATTGGCTTTTTGACTAATATCCCTGCCGACGCCTGGTTCACTTTCTGCTCAACGTACCCAGGCTGAGCTGGAGGAATGGGGCCTGAACAGAGTCTTTTCTCCCTGCAAATGAGAATACAGGGTTTCCAGATCCGGTTGAATGACTGGCCGCCATCTCAATACCCGGGCACTGACTCCTCCCTCTCTCAGAAAAGAATAAATCTGGTTTACCGGCCATTTCTGGCGGGAGAGCTACTTAATTACGTTTATTTTGCGATTGATTTCTCCACCGCCAGTTCGTTCAAACTGGCAAAATGAGTACGTATATGTTCGAATAAACGGGTAGCGGCAAAAGGATGATAGCCATACTTGTGCCGTATAATCGCGATATCCCACTGAAATCGGGGTTCCAGAGGCACCGTGACCAATTCATCACACATTTTGTGCAGAATCAAAGGAAGTGGGAGCAGGGCAATACACTGGCGCATAGCTACCATTTTAAAAGAAAATCCAGGCATTAGGCTTTTATATGCCAGCCGCGGGGCAAATCCCTCCTGCTCACACATCTGGATAAAGGTATCGTGAAGGGTTGCAGTTTCGCTGAAGGTTAAAATAATCTCATTACGCAGATCGCGAATCTGCACACTGGGCAGCTTTGCAAACGGATGATCTCTCCACACCACAAGCTGGCACACGTCACTGACTAAGAGGTGGCTCTCAAAGCGGGAGGGCTTGTCCACCGGGAGCATCACAAGTCCAAGATCCGCCTTCCCAGCGCCCACCGATTCCGCCACCAGCTTAGAGCCCTCCTCCACCACGCTGATATCAATGCCTGGGAAGTTTTTCCGAAATCCGGAGAGTAACGGCGGGAAATACATATCCAGCAGCACACCCGGAATACTCATCCGCACCTGGCCGGTTTTGACCGAACGCACATCCTCCATGGTCTGAAAAATGGAGTCATATTCAATCAGGAACTCCTGGGCGCGTTCATACAGAATGCGTCCCGCATCGGTCAGGCGGAAACTTTTGCTCGTACGCTCGATCAGGAGGATATTCAAAGAATCCTCCAATTGCTTGATGGAGCGGGTCAGGACAGGCTGCGTCACATAGAGCTGCGCGGCAGCCCGGGTGAAGCTCTCCTGCCGAACAACCTCCACAAAGTTTTTCAAGTGCTGAATTTCCATAGTTACCTCCCCGTTTACAAAGCACACCTCTCTGGAATCCTGATGTAATGATACCGAATATGCAAACCAAATTCTACAAAATTGTATACAAAAATCTCCATTCGATGTTATAGAAATCAACCAAAAGGATAAGCAGCACGTATGTAAGAATATCAAAAAAGCATGGACTTGTGTAAATGCAACAAATATCCAGCCGAAAATTCAGCGCGCTTGTACAATCTATTCTAAATTTAGAATCTATCTGTTCAAATAAGTCATTTTACAAAACGGCAGGCCATGCTATATGATTTCACCACAATCGCGGGAGGCCCAGTCAGGAGCGGGTTCCCGCACAGCAGGAAAGGTTGAAATCACATACATGCATGGGGAGTGTGGACAATGCCAAAAGTGATCACAGCGCAGGAGGCTGTGCGCCAGTATATCCACAACGGTTCCACGGTAGCCTTTGGTGGATTTGTGGGCGCTATGGTGCCAGAGGAAATCAAAATGGCCATCCAAGAACAGTATCTAAATGCCGGAACCCCCAAAGCGCTCACCATTATCTATGCGGCAGGCCAGGGCGACTCCAGCGGAAAAGGCCTTAACCACCTGGGGGAAGAGGGGCTGGTGGAGCGGATCATCGGCGGACACTGGGGGTTGGTACCCCGGCTCCAGAAGCTGGCGCTGGAAAACAAATGCGCCGCCTATAACTATCCCCAAGGCGTAATCTCCCACATGTTCCGCGACATCGCCGCTGGAAAGCCGGGTGTAATCACCCATGTAGGGCTGAAGACCTTTGCGGATCCCAGGCTGGAGGGCGGAATGATCAACGAGAAGGCCAGACAGGCAGGCCCTCTGGTAGAGCTGATCGAGATTGGTGGACGGGAGTGGCTTTTCTACAAGGCAATCCCCATTGATGTGGCGGTGGTGCGGGCCACCTACGCCGACACCAAGGGTAACTGCACCTTCCAAAAAGAGGGTGTCACCGCCGAAACGCTGGCCATCTGCCAGGCCGCCAAAAACTCCGGCGGAAAGGTCATTGTCCAGGTGGAGCATGTGGTGGAATATGGGGCCCTGGATACACGTCTGGTAAGGCTGCCCGGCATCTATGTGGATGCTGTGGTGGAGGCCGCGCCGGAAAACCATACGCAGACCTTTGGCACTCAGTACAATCCGGCCTACTCCGGCGAAATCCGCGTTCCTGTCAGTTCCCTCAAGCCCATGCCCCTGGACCAGCGCAAGATTGTGGCCCGGCGGGCAGCCATGGAGCTGGTGCCCAACGCCATCACCAACTTGGGCATCGGTATGCCGGAGGGCATTGCGGCCATCGCGGCGGAGGAGGGGCTGGAAGGCATGGTGCTCACCACCGAGGCCGGCACGATCGGCGGTATTCCCGCCAGCGGGAAGGATTTCGGCGTCACCCTCAATCCGGACTGTATCCTGGATCAGCCCGCACAGTTTGATTTCTATGACGGAGGCGGTCTGGATGTGGCCTTCCTGGGCCTGGCCCAGGCCGATCAGAAGGGTAACATCAACGTCTCCAGGTTTGGCCCCAAAATCGCCGGCTGCGGCGGCTTCATCAACATCACCCAGAATGCGAAAAAAGTCATTTATTGCGGCACCTTTACCGCTGGCGGCCTGAAAGTGACAGTGGCAGACGGAGCGCTAAAGATCCTCCAGGAGGGCAGCTCCAAGAAGTTCATCAAACAGGTAGAGCAGATTACCTTCTCCGGCGACTATGCCATCGAGAAGGGACAGCCCGTGCTCTACATTACCGAACGGGCCGTCTTCGCCCTCACCCCCGAGGGTGTTACGTTAAAGGAGGTAGCTCCCGGCGTGGATCTGCAGAGGGATATCCTGGATCAAATGGACTTCGTTCCCATCATTCGGAATGTAAAGATAATGGACATGCGCATATTCCGCGACGAGCCTATGGGGCTAACCCTGTCCTGAAAAACAGAGGCAGAAGCTAATTTTGTGCGAGGAGGAATAAGAATGTCACTATCCCTGATCGGTATCATCCTGGGCCTGGTGCTGCTGATGATTCTGGCCTACAGAGGCTACTCCATCATCTGGGTCGCCCCTGTCTGCGCCGTAGTGGTAGCTGTATTCAGCGGCTACGCCATTTTGGACGCCTACATCGGCGACTACATGAAAGGCATGGCCGACTACGTATTCCAGTGGTTCCCCGCCTTCTTCCTGGGGGCGGTATATGGCAAGGTCATGGATCTGACCGGCTCCGCCCGCAGCCTGGCCGATGCCCTGGTAAAGCTGATTGGTTCCCGGTTCGCGGTTGCAGCGGTGGTCATCCCTTGTCTGCTGATGACCTATGGCGGTATCTCCCTGTTCGTGGTGGTATTCGTCATCTATCCCATGGGCTATTCCATCTACCGGGCCGCCGACCTGCCCCGCACCCTGCTGCCCGGAGCCATCGCCACCGGTGCTTTCGGTATCACCATGACCTCTGTACCCGGAACTCCTCAGATCCAAAACATGATCCCCACCGATTACTATCTCACCGATGCTATGGCCGCTCCCCTGCTGTCCATCGTAGCCTGTGTGGTCATGCTGGTTCCCGCCTATCTGTATTTGGAGTGGCGCGTCCGGCAGGCCCGCCGCAAGGGGCTGCATTTTGTGCCCGATCCCAGGCACAAAGAAGTGGATCACAGCGAAAAGAACCTTCCCTCCTGGCACTGGGTCACCGGTTTGATCCCGCTGGTGGTGGTGGTGCTTATGCTCAATCTGTTCCCCCGGCTGCTGCTGCATTATACCGGGATTGAATTGGCCTCCAACTACGCCATTGTAGTCGCCCTGGTGTGCGGCATTGTGGCATCCTGTCTGCTAAACCTGAACCAGGCCAAGACCCTGCTGCCCGCCATCAACGAGGGCGCCAATGGCTCCATGGGCGCTATCATGAACACTGCCTGCGCCGTAGGTTTTGGCTCCGTGGTCAAAGTGGTTCCCGGTTTTGGCACCCTCACTAATCTGGCCCTGAACATGCCCGGCTCCATTCTGTTCTCTGAAGCGGTGGCCGTCAATCTGCTGGCCGGCGCCACCGGCTCTGCCTCCGGCGGCATGTCCATCGCTCTGTCCGCTCTGGGACCCAAGTATGCGGAAATGGCCGCCGGAAACACCGACCTGCTGCAGGCCCTCCACCGCATCGCCTCCATCTCCTCCGGCGGTCTGGACACCCTCCCTCACAACGGCGCCGTGCTCACCTTGCTGGCTGTGTCCAACTGCACGCACAAGGAATCCTACATCGACATCTGTATTACCACCTGCATCATCCCGCTGGTCTCCTCTCTGGCTCTGGCTCTCGTCTGGGGTCTGTTCATCTAAAGCCAGCCGATATGACATAAAAAGGAGGACAAGTCTATGACCATGCAAGAACTTGCCATCGGCGACAGCGCCAGCCATGCCAAAACCATCACCGAGACTGACGTCTATCTTTTTGCCGGGATCACCGGGGACCTTAACCCCGCCCATGTAAATGAACAGGCATCCAGTCTGACCCCCTTCGGCGGGCGTATCGCACACGGTATTCTCAGCGCCGGTCTGATCTCCGCCGTACTGGCCATGAAACTTCCCGGACCAGGCACTATCTATCTGGGCCAAGAGCTGAAATTTACCAAGCCTGTTCGCTTTGGTGATACCATCACTGCCACCTGTACCATCTCAGAGCTCATTCCCGAAAAAAATATCGCCAAACTGGATACCATCTGCACAAACCAGAACGGTCAGGTGGTGATCCAGGGCACGGCAACAGTTATGCCGCCCAAAGCGTAGACTTTCCCTTTTTTCTCCCCAGGCATACCCCCGGCAAAACGCGCCGGGGGTATGCCTAAATAATTGCCCACGAACATACCCATACCGCTGGACGCCTGACCGGAAGGCGAGCGCCTGCATACGTCTTCTTTTATTCTTGTACTAAAATCAAACCTCCCAAAACCGCCCCAAACGAAATTAAAACGCTTGGCTGTCCCAGGTTTTACATTCAAAGCGGGCGCACAACGGCCCACAGGCAGCCTACGCATCGGAAATTACCACTGCCAGCATGGCATAAAAAACGCAAAAGCATACGGTGTACCAACCACAGACCGGAAGATCACCACCGAGTGTTGGGGATATCACTACTTTAAGAATCTGGCGCCCTGATATCTGCGTCCCCGTCTGTATTGTTGTATTTGCTAGTGCCCAACTCAGACTCCAGATCATTCTCCATGAGCCGGGTCTCCAAACAAAAAAGTCCCCGTCCGGATCCATCCGGACGGGGACTTTTTATGGAAAGGCCGGTATTTGCCTATAGCTGTTCACTCCGATCCGCACAGCTGGCCCGCTCCACAATATGATAGGGCAGGCTTACCTTGATAGGCAGGGTGTGGCCGCCGGAGATCCGGTCGGCCAGCACCCGTACCGCCAGTTTCCCCATCTCATCCAGCGGCACATGAATGCTGCTGAGTTTCGGCTGTACATAACGCACATTGGGAATATCATTGATCCCTATGAGAGAAAGCTCTTCCGGCACCCGGATCCCCAGTTCTTTACAGGCGCGCAGCGCGCCTACCGCCGTCATGTCATTGGCGCAGATCACCGCAGTCAGCCCGCTCCCCCGCTCCATCAGCTCTTTCATGCCTTGAAGGCCTCCGTCCATGGACAGCGTGTCCACCTGCACCAAGCACTCCGGGCGCATCGGCAGGCCACACAGCCGCAGGCCCTCCAGATACCCCCAGTAACGGCCCTCCTGCTCTGCACCAATAAACCCAATGCTGCGGTGCCCCCGCTCATAGAAGTAGCGGACCGCATCACGCATGGCAAAATAGCCGTCGCACAGCACCTGATCACAGTCTATCTCCAGATTGTTCAGCCCTACATAGACAATATTCCGAAACCGTTTCTGCAGGCCGGGCAGTATGGAGGGCTGAAAGCGCCCTACAATGATCAGGCTCTCCGTCTCATAGCCCGGAGACCGGCTGAGGTCAGCCGCATCCTGGAATTCCAGCATCGAATAGGTATACTTCAACGAAAAATTTTGATGGAATGCCTCCTGCTCAATACTGGCAATAATGCGGGTGAAAAAGGGATCGTCCCGCACTTCGCCCGGCGGACAGGCAATCAAGCCATAAATGGACTGCATGACAGACTGCTGTGGGTTGGCAGCTTTCAGCTCCCGCGCCACCGGATTGGGCACATAGCCGCTTCTGCGCACAATCGCCCAGATGCGTTCCTGTACCTTCGGGCTGGCCGCTTTGCTGTTGGGCTGATTCAGTACCCGGGATACGGTGGAAATGGAAACCCCCGCTTCTTTGGCAATCTCTTTCAGCGTCATGCCATCACCTCGTTCATTTGCTTTTTACCCATTTTAACACAACTATTGCGCAAAGCAAGCCTTCCCGACCTTTTTCTGCCTAATTATTTGTACTTTCCCCACGCTCATCTCTTATATTTTTTCACACTATGTATATTATGCTATTTTTACACCCCATCTTTTTGGTTGTTATTCATATATTTCGTGTATAAAACAATCGTTTGCATTAAATTGCGTACCAAATTTTGCGTAATCTAATTGAATTCACCCATATTTTGTGCTAATATCCCAGCATAATATAAAGTTTACTTTTTTATTTCAGTAAAATCCCCATCTTCATACGGCAGAGTTCAAAAGCTGATTTTACGCAAAAATTTGAGGTGATTTTGTGAAACTTGCGTTTGAGTACGGCCAGGGCCTGATGAGCGCGGAGCTGCCCGACAGCACCGATATCTTTATCCCCGGGGAGACGGTGGCCGATCCCCCCTGCCTGC
>ERZ1643246.3269-NODE-3269-length-14182-cov-6.210448_pt1 | contig 14182 bp, 9 predicted proteins | sample MGYA00579265_ERZ1643246 | MGnify/ENA primary metagenome ERZ1643246 (study PRJEB29033, sample SAMEA4952261) | chicken gut metagenome | biome: Broiler Chicken; feature: Gastrointestinal Tract; material: Caecum | place: Ireland | collected 2018 | study: Broiler... | reverse complement strand
GGACGCATCTATATTGCACATTGCCGAGGTCACTACGGTGATAAACAGGTCTCTCACATCCCGCCCTGCCAGGGCGGGATATTTTTTGGTTGGAGGTAGCCGTCCGAACAGTATCAAAACACAGGATTTTCTTATGCAATCTGCCAGAAAAGACTGTTGTTCCAACTAAAAATGTGGTAAGGTAGTAGCAGGCAAAACGGAACAGCGTATTCTGCGGGATGTGCTGTTGTACTCCGGAAAATACTATAAAGGAAAACAGAGAGGTAACACGATGGACAACGAAAAAAAACTGGAAAAACTGGTGGAAACGGTGGAGCAGATTGCCCGCAGCACGGCAGATCAGCTGAAGGGCAGTGAGAAACTGAAACGGATGTTTCAGAACTGCTTTGTCAGTACCGCAAAGACAACCACAAAATTTCTGGAAAATGACGAGGCATATATATTCACCGGTGATATCAGCGCCATGTGGCTGAGGGACTCCTCTGCGCAGGTGGTGCATTATCTGCCGTTTTTGAAAGATCACGAGATTCTCCGGGATCTGGTGCGGGGGCTGATCCGCCGCCAGATGCGCTGCATCTGCATCGATCCTTACGCCAATGCCTTCAATGAAGGACCCAACGGCAACTGCTGGGAGAAGGATCTCACCGACAGCAATCCCTGGGACTGGGAGCGCAAGTACGAGATCGATTCTCTTTGCTATCCGGTATGGCTGCTGAAGCAGTACGAGACGGCGGTGCAGGATTCCACCATTTTTGATGAAAATGTGGAAAAGGCCCTGCGCCAGATTCTGAAGCTGTGGAAAACCGAGCAGAATCACGAGCGCGATTCCGCTTATACCTTCCAGCGTCTCAACTGTCCGCCCACGGATACCCTGTGCAGGGAGGGAAAAGGCAGCGAGACGGTTTATACCGGTATGACCTGGTCCGGTTTCCGCCCCAGCGACGACGCCTGCCAGTACGGTTATCTGATTCCTTCCAATATGTTCGCGGCGGTGGTGCTGGACTATATGAAGGGATTTTTCGAAACCTATTATCACAATCAGGAACTGGCCCGTGAAGCAGAGCAGCTGCGCGGGGAGATTCTGGAGGGTATCCGCCGGTATGGCATTGTGAAGGACGAGGAATTCGGCGAGATGTACGCTTACGAGACGGACGGTATGGGGCATTACAATCTGATGGACGACGCCAACGTTCCCAGTCTTCTGTCCCTGCCCTGGCTGGGATGGTGTGAGAAGGAAGATCCCCTGTACCAGAACACCAGAAAGTTTATTCTCAGCAAAAAGAATCCCTTCTATTTTGAAGGAAGTGCTGCCTGCGGTATCGGAAGCCCCCATACGCCGGAAAATTATATCTGGCACATCGGTCTGACGATGCAGGGACTCACCAGCAGGGATGAGGAGGAGAGAACCCGTCTGCTGGAGACGCTGCTGTCCACAGACAATGGCTGTGAAGTGATGCACGAAGGATTTGACAGCAGTGATCCGTCTCGCTTCACCAGAGAATGGTTCGCCTGGGCCAATTCTCTGTTTGCCCTGTATGTGCTGGATCTGAAGAAAGGTGGCAGAATTTGATGAAAAAAGAGGAAATTCTTCGCCGGGTGGGAAGTATGCAGCAGCTGGCCTGTGTGCGCCCGGTGACCTTCGGCGAAGGCCGTTCGGAAAACATGAAGGCCGTGGAGGTGAAAAACGGCCCGCTGCAGTTCCAGGTGCTGACGGATAAATGCCTGGATCTGGGAGAGGTTTCCTATCGGGGAATCAATGTGAACTTTTTGTCCAAACCGGGGCTGATGGGACGGAACCATTTTGATACCAACGGCCAGGAGGCGCTGCGCAGCATTATGGGCGGCATGATGTTTACCTCCGGCCTGGAGAATATCTGTCCGCCCTGTACCAGCGATGGAAAGGATTATCCCATGCACGGCAGGATCCGTACCACGCCGGCGGAGCATGTGTGCTCCGATGCGTACTGGGAGGGCGACCGGTATGTGATGACCGTCTCCGGAGAGATGCGGGAAGCGGAGCTGTTCGGGGAGAATATGGTGCTGAGAAGAAAAATCACCACCGTATTTCCCGGAAAATCCATTGTTCTGGAGGACGCCATTGAAAATCAGTCTTTCCGGCGGGAGCCTATGATGCTGCTGTATCACTGCAACGTGGGCTGGCCTCTTCTGGGAGAGGACTGTGAGATTGTACTTCCCACAAGAAACGTGATCCCCAGAGACGCGGATGCCGCTCCTCATGCGGAGCATTACAATCATATGGAAGCGCCTCTGGACAATGAACCGGAGTATGTATTTCTCCATGAACTGGCGGCGGATGAAAACGGAGAGACGTTTGCCGCGGTGATCAATCCGACACACAATCTGGGAATCCGGATTTCCTTCAATGTACGGGAACTGCCGTATTTTATGGAGTGGAAATCCCGGGCATCCGGAGATTATGTGATCGGACTGGAACCGGCCAATTCCAGCGTGTACGGCCGGCTGTACCACGAAGAGCGGGGAGATCTTCACATGATGGAGCCCCAGAGCGTGGAGACAAAAAAACTGGTGTTTACATTCCTGGAAGGAAAAGAGCTGGATGCGGTGAAGGAAGAGGCACGCCGTCTTGTGGAAAAACGGTAAGGAAAGGATACGGAGGCAGGAGGGAGGCCGGCGGTCAGACCGCCAAAGATCCATGAAAGAGAAAATAGGCAGCTTGCAAATTGTGAAAAAATACAGAAATCTGGGACTTGCGCGCAGGATGCTTGTGTGGATGCTGGCGCTGTCCCTTCTGCCGATTCTGATCATTATACTGATTTCCTATTCATTGAATTCCGGCGTCATGAATCAGCAGACCGGACGTCTGGTTCAGGCAAACCTGGAGCAGTCTGCCAGCAGTGTGGAGAATTTCTGGAACACCTATGACCGGCTGATTCAGGGAATTTATACGGATACCACTTACATGACCCTGCTGAAGCCCATCAACCGGTGGGACAGCAGTGAATATCAGGAATCGATGCACCAGCTGGAGATAGAACTGGAACATCTGATTTATTCCAATCCTGAGATTCTGGGCATCGCCATTCTTGGTTCCCATTATGACTGCTGTTTTTATGACAGCATCACCAAGTCGGGGCAGGAAAGCATCTTTTTTAATGAAACTGAATTTCGCAGCAGAGGATTGCTCGAACTGGTAAGGCAAAAACAGGAGACGATTTACAGCGGCACGATTCACTGTTCGGCGCCGGGGTATGACGGTTACGACTGTCTTTATATGCTTCATCAGCTGGTGGATTTTGATTCTTATCAGGACGGCCTGGCGGGCTGTATTATTCTCTGTGTGGATGAGGCGGCGCTGCGTCAGGTTTATCAGGATACGGTGACGGAGTCCAGCCTTACCTTTGTGGTAAACCGGGCCGGGGAGGTGATCTCCCATCCGCTGGAGAACCGGACGTATCCCACGATCGTGGAAACAGACGGGGAGGAAAATCTGACGGAGGAGCAGCTTTCCCAGGGCGCCCTGGAGTATGTGGAGCAGGTGGGATATTTTCCCGGCGGAGAACTGCAGGTTTCCAGCAGGCAGGTGCTGAACGGACAGTTTTATGTGGTGAATGTCTATGACAGAATGGACGGACTTTCCGAGTTCCGTCAGATTGCGGGAATCATTCTCTGTATCGGTTTGATCGCGGCGCTTCTGTGTATTTTCTTTGCCATCCAGTACTCCTCGGATGTGGACAAGTCCGTCCAGCCGATTCTGAAAGCCATGGATGAGGCGGACGCCGCGGAGGCTTCCAGTATTCGGGAGGAAGGTGACGATGAGTTCACCAGAATTTCCCGTCACTTTAACCGGATGATGCAGAGACTGACCCATTCCAGACAGCAGGAAAAAGAGGCCATGATTCGGGAAAAAAATGCGGAGATCAAATCTCTGGAGGCTCAGATCAATCCTCATTTTCTGTACAATACGCTGGATACCATCAACTGGATGGCCCTGAATCGGGAGGAATATGCCATCAGCAAGATGCTGACCAGCCTGGCGGCCATCCTTCGCTACAGCATCCATCGGAGCAACACCATCGTGGAAATTTCGGAGGAGCTGGAATATCTGAAAAAATATATCTATCTCCAGCAGCAGCGTTTTGACTATTCGTTTCTGTGTACGGTGGAGGCGGATGAGGAAGTGCGGAGCTGCCGGATTCATAAGATGCTGATCCAGCCATTTCTGGAAAATACGCTGGTACACGGATTTCCGGGAGACAGCGAGATGGATGAAGTGAACGTCCGCCTGTGGAAAGATACGGGAGAACGGATCCGGATTGAAATCCGGGATAATGGCAGGGGGATGTCTCCGGAACAGGTGGAATATTTCAACCATTTTGACTACCGAAGCTCCAGTGTGGAGGAAAGTATCGGTGTGCGCAATGTGATTACGCGCCTGAAGCTGTATTACGGTGAGCAGGGAGAGTTCCATATGGAGTCAGGGACAGCAGGGACCGTGGTAACCCTCTGGATTCCGTGCGGACAGGAGCAGGAGAGTGAAGAATGAGAATTATTATCGTAGAAGATGAACCCAAAACCAGGGAAGGTATCCTGAATATGATCCGGCGCTATACGGGCCATCAGGTGGCGGCGGTGGCGGAGGACGGACAGGAGGGCCTGGAGATGATTGAAAAATATCGTCCGCATCTGGTGATCACCGATGTCCGTATGCCAAAGATGAACGGTCTGGATATGCTGGAAGAGGTGAAGAAACGCCATATCGATGTCCAGGCTGTGGTGCTGACCGGTTATTCGGAATTTGAGTATGCCCGGAAGGCGCTGCGGCTGGGAGTGGCAGAATATGTGCTGAAACCGCTGTCTCTGGATGATTTCCTTTCGGCGCTGGAACAGGCGGAAGCCCGGCTGGAGCAGAAAAAGGCGGAGCGTATGCTGCCGGAACAGATGCTCTGGGCTTATATCTGCGCGGATCAGGAGAAAAGAGCCAGTTTATATCCCATCTTATCGGAAGAGCTTCAGATCAATGACCGGGTGAAATCCACCATGTTCTGTATCCACCCCGGCAGTGATTTGGCCGGCGTGGCCAATGAGATGGCAGAGAAAACCAGGGAACTTCTGGAAACCATGTGCATGGAAGGGTATTATATCCTGGCCCTGGGCCGGGGAAGCGATTATCTGATCCTGCTGACGGATACGGAACGGAACAGCCATCTGTATACGGTATTTGAGACGAGGATTCTGAAAAAGCTCCAGGAGGAATGGCGCTGCCGCTGCAGCTGTGTGGAAATCTGGGGGTTGAAGGATATTGATGAAAAGCTGGCGGATCTGAGGCGGCTGTTTGACCTGGGATTTTCCTGTCCGGACGATATGCTGCTGGACGAGGAACAGGTGTCAGGCCTTACTTATGAGAAAATGGAGTATCCGGAACGGCTGGAAAACCGGATGATCCGGGCGCTGCGGGAAGGGAATGCCGAGACGGTGAAAGAGACCGGGCAGGAGTTCATACGGACGGTGATCTGCGGGAAGGCCACGGAAGCCTGTATCAAAGAATATACCCTTCGCTTTTCCGCGGGAATTTTAAAACTGGTATCCGAATTTCACGAAAATGCGGAACGGGAGTGGGGGCTGCTCAGTATCATTACGCAGATTACCAATGCCATATCCAGCCAGGAGGCGGCAGATCAGTTTGAAAAGATTCTGGATATCATCGGCGGTCAGACGGCGGAAGGTGCGCAGGCGGGAAAAGTAACGGAAAATGGCCTGGTACTGACAGCGCTGGCCTATATACGGGAAAACTATTCGGGAGATATCGGACTGGCGGATACGGCCGCGGTATGCGGAATTTCCCAGGAGCATCTGAGCAAACTGTTCTACCGGGAAATGGGAATTAATTTTTCTCATTTTCTTCAGAATTTCCGGATCAGCGCGGCCAAACGGCTTTTGGATACGGGAAAATACAAGGTATATGAGGTGGCGGAGATGGTGGGATTCCATGATCAGAAATATTTTGTTACCGTATTTAAGAAACTCTGCGGCGTGACGCCATCGGTTTACAAAAAGGAGCATGAACGATGAAAGCCCGGACGGGACTGCTGGCCGCCATAAGTGTAATGCTTCTGGTGATTGCGGGTCTTCTGGTGAATTTATGGACAGGAAGAGAAGAACCCCAAACCGGGGATAAGGAGCAGCAGGAAAACCGGGAGGAGATTACCGTGATCTCTTCCAGTGAGCTTCCCGCTCACCAGAAAGCGCTGATCCGGATTGCCCGGGAGTATGAAAGCATGCATGAGAATGTTTCGGTGACGTTTGATTTCGTATCCAGAGAAAGTTTCCGGGAGGAGATTTGTCTCCGGGCGGAGCGGGCGGATGCGATTGATCTGGTTATCTGCGACCGGATGATGATGCCTGCGCTGATTGACATGGGGCTTTTGCAGGAGATTTATGTGACGGAGAACTGGAGAAATCACATGACATATCAGAAAATGTGGGCCAGTACCCGCAGTGACGGCAGGTACTACGGGGTGCCGCTCACCTGTGATCCCTATGTACTGTTTTACAGAAGGGATATCCTGGAGGCGGCCGGCGTCCAGGCGCCGCAGACCTGGGAGGAGCTTGTGGAGATCGGGACCAGTCTGCGGCAGCTGGGACGCTACAGTATGGCTTTTCCGGCAAAACGGACGGAAGAAGCGGCGGAGTTTTTCCTGATGATGCTGTATTCCATGGGAGGCGGTGTGTACAGTATCGATGGAGACGCGGGGCTGAATGCTATGGAAACCATCTCGGAGATGTGGAACCGGGGGCTTCTGCCGGATAATACCATCAATCTGTCGGATAAGGATCTGGCGGGGATGTTTGCGGACGGAAATCTGATTATGATGGCGAACCGGCTGAGCATGGGGACGGTGATCCGTGACGCCGACGTGAGCTTTGAAGTGGGGATTGCCACGCTGCCCACGGATACGGCGGGAAGCGGTTTCCTGATGGGGGAGAATGTGGGAATGGCCAGGAACGCTGACCCGGAGGCGCTGGGATTTCTCAATTATCTCTGTACGCCGGAGGTGTCCGGGCAGCTGGCGGATGCGCTGGGAACTTTCCCGGTTTACACAGAGTATGATTATATTCCGGAGGAGACCAGCTGGTGCGGTACGGAAAGTCTGGAACCGCAGTTTCAGATGAACAACCGGGGCATCGAGCCCTACAGCACCTGGTATCAGATCGCCGGCGGCGTCAGCGACGGCATGATGGAGCTGCTGAGCAGAGACGCCGATGTGCAGCAAATCGCCGGACAGATGCAGGATCAGGTCCGTGTGGCAATTTTGGAAGAATAAACAGTGCAATATCACGAAGTTTCCGGATCGGGAGAGAGATTCGGAAACTTTTTTTGGGTAATTTGTTCAATTTAAGTTAGAAAAACGTTCACAGAATGTTCAAAAATTTCACCCTATATCAAAAATTTGGAATATTCCTCTGTGAAAGAATCTGGTATCCTATATACATCTTAAGCGGAAAGAAAAGGAGAGATGAACATGAAAAGAAAACAGATTCTGAGCATCCTGATGGCATCTGCCATGCTGGTTGGAATGGTTGGCTGCGGCGGAGGCGGCAACGATTCTTCTTCCGATTCTTCGGACAGCTCTGCAGCAACGACAGATGACAGCAGTGATTCTGCCGATGACAGTTCTTCTTCAGGAGAAAAATCGAAAATCACCATTTGCTGGCGTGATGACGGAACCGATATTGAATTGAACGCCAACTATCAGCAGATGCAGGCGGCATATGAAACTTGGGACAAAAAGGATCAGGTGGAACTGGAGTTTGCTCCAATTACCGCTCAGGAAGGTGATTACTTCACAAAGGTTGCTCTGCAGCTGGCTGACCCGGGAACCTGCCCGGATCTGGTTTGCGAGGATACCTTCCAGATGCCCAACGATATCGCAGCCGGTTATCTGACCAAGCTTGACGATTATGTGGCAGATTATGAAGACTGGAACAATGGAATGTATTATGATTCCATGGTAACCATGGTTACCGGACCGGATGGATCCGTATATGGTATTCCGTACTGTACAGATACCCGTGGACTGTTTTATAACAGGGATATCCTGGCACAGGCCGGAGTCATCGCCGAGGGCGAGGATTGGCAGCCCACCAGCTGGCAGGATATTCTGGATGCCTGCGCTGCAGTGAAAGAGAATTGCCCGGATGTGGTTCCCTTCTGGTGCAACTCCGGTGTAGCTACCGGTGAGGCAACCTCCATGCAGACCTATGAGATGCTGCTGTATGGAACCGGCGAGAGACTGATCACCGATGATGAAAAATGGATCGTTAAGAGCCAGGGCATTCAGGATTCTCTGCAGTTCCTGTCTGATATTTATACCAACGGATATGGCCCGTCTCTGTCTCTGGTATTGAACGGACAGGCAGGCAACACCTCTGCGAGAGAGTATCTGCCGGAAGGTAAACTGGCAATCTCTCTGGATGGAAGCTGGATTCTTGGTAACTATAGTGAAACAGGAGCCGCTCCGTGGGATGGATACGAAGACGTTCTTGGACTGGCGGCTATGCCCACCAGCGAGGGACAGGATCCCGGAACCATCACTCTTGCAGGTGGTTGGGCTTACTCCATTCCGGAAAATTCAGACAATAAAGATCTGACATATGATTTCATCCAGCATATGATGCAGCCTGAATATTATAAGACATACATCATGCAGGCCGGAAATATCGCAGTTAGAACGGATACCGCTGAGGATGAAGATTATGCTTCCCGTCCGCTGATGGATGTGGCAACACAGTTCCTGGAGACCGCTGAGTTCAGACCACAGAATGATCAGTACTCTACCGTATCTACTTCTATCCAGCAGATGGTTGAGTCTGTAGTATCTGGAACCAGTCCGGAAGATGCAATGAATCAGTATGCTACCAGTGTGGCCCGTGCCGTAGGCGAGGATAACGTGGTAGAACAGTAAATTATAAAATGCTAATTATGTAAGGCATCAGTTACTAAGAGGCGGCGGTGCGGACTTGAAGAAAGCGCCGCCGTCGTTTCTTATTGAAGTATTTTATCCAAAGGAGGGAAAGACATGGCGAAACCTGCATCGAAAAAAGTTGGTAAGATGGCGGTTTTCCGTGAGGATATGAAAAAATCGGTTCTGCTTCTTCCGGCCGTGATTTTGCTTTTCGGCTTTTTTCTGGTTCCGATTTTCTTAACAGTGTATTTTTCTTTTACCAACATGGCACTGACCGGATCTGCAGCACAGAATTTTCAGTTTGTGGGACTTGATAATTACATCAGTATGTTTACAGACCCCACAACATTGACAGCCATCAAGAATACGGTTGTTTTCCTGATTGGAAGCCTTCTGGGCCAGAGTGTGCTTGGTTTCCTGCTGGCCTATCTGATGAGAGGAAAGGCGAAAGCATTCCGCAGTGTCCTGGGTCCCTGTATTTTGGCCGGATGGGTTATGCCTGAGATCGTGGTTTCCATGTGCTGTTTGGCATTCTTTGATGTTTCCGGTACTGTGAATATGATTCTTGAAGCCATTCATCTGCCGGGGATTGACTTTATCTACGGTCATCCCATGCTGACAGTTATTATTGCCAACGTATGGCATGGAACTGCTTTTTCCATGATGAACTTCCAGTCCGCGCTGGATAATGTATCTGCTGATATTGAGGAAGCAGCCCGGGTGGACGGCGCCAACAGAATTCAGACGCTGATCCGCATTGTGGTTCCCTGTATCAAAGACACTATTGCAACCAATACCATGCTGAATACTCTGTCTACACTGGGTGTATTTGGTTTGATCTGGGCTCTGACAGGCGGCGGCCCCGGAACGGCAACCACCACACTGCCCATCTACATGTACAATCAGGGTATGAAAAACTTCCAGTTGGGTCAGGGAACTGCCATCGGTATGCTGATCCTTGTTATCGGCGCAATCTGTAGCGTAATCTACACGAGAGTTATGAAACCGGAAAATTAGGAAGGAGGAAAAGAATATGGGTGAAAAAACAGTTAATGCAATTCATTATATCATTCTGGCCATTATTGGCATCGTGTTCATCCTTCCGCTGATCTGGCTGGTGGTGGCGTCTTTTGACTTGAACGCTAACCAGGCATTGAAATGGCCGGAGACATGGACACTCAGCAACTATATCGGTGTGCTGACCAGTTCTGATGATCTGAGAGGTTTCGGTATCGGTCTTATAATCTCTCTGGTACAGTCTCTGATTGTGGTGCTGGTATCCGGACTGGCGGCTTATCCGCTGTCAAGATACAATCTGAGCTATAAAAAAGGATTTATGTATGTAATCCTGTTCATGACATCTCTGCCGATGATCGCCGTGATCGTGCCGGTTTATAAGATGTTCCTGAACATCGGGCTACTGGACAGTATCCCCGGTGTTATCCTGTATCTGTCTGCGTCTTCTCTGCCTTATGGAATCTGGCTGATGAAGAACTTTATGGATGGTGTGCCGGTGGAACTGGAAGAGGCCGCATGGGTGGATGGAGCAACCACTATGCAGTCCATCATGAAGATTGTAGCTCCCCTGATGTTCCCGGGAATCTGTGTGGTATTCATTTACACCTTCTCCGGAAGCTGGGGTAACTTCTTCGTTCCCTATATCCTGATCAGCAGCCCGGAGAAGATGCCGGCGGCTGTTATGCTGTATCAGTTCTTCGGAATGCACGGTTCCATTGCCTATGGACCGCTGGCAGCATTCTCCGTTATCTACGCTCTGCCGTCTATCCTGCTGTACATACTTTCTCAGAACTATATGTCCAAAGGATTTACCATGGCAGGTGCCGCGAAAGGCTGATTTCAGACGTTGGACGGCTGTTTATGGCCGGAGGTATTTTCGAGGAGTCTTTTATCGTGCAGCGCACGGGAGGAGGCTCCTCTTTTTCCGCGGAGGCGCGCTGCTTAATTTTATGAATTCATGCCGGAAGGCTGAAGAAATATTTACTGAAAAAGGAGGAATCCGAGTATGATTCAGATCAGAGAGAGAGTCGGAAAAATGCTGGAGTATCTGGAAGGCCAGATCTATCCGGCCCAGGTTCCTGTGGAATCCTGGAAAATGATCCGCACAGACGCGAAGTTTCAGGATGTGGAGCATCTGGATACCGCCGGATGGGCGGATTTTTCCAGAGAGCAGATCTGGGGCGGACACAGAGAATATTACTGGTTTGAGACTACGGTGACGATTCCGGAGGAATTTACCGGAAAATGCGTGGTATTTCAGCTGACCACCGGACGGGAAGGCGAATGGGACGCCACCAATCCGCAGTTTACCATCTATGTGAATGGAAGACTGGTGCAGGGGCTGGACGTGAACCATCGGGAAGTGATCCTGGCGGAAAATGCCCGGGGAGGAGATGCGTACCGCATTATCCTGTCCGCATTTACCGGTGATCAGAATTTTTCCCTGCGTCTGGACGCCTGCCTGCGGGTGCTGGACCGGGTGACTGAAAAATATTTTTATGATCTGAATGTCCCCTATCAGACTGCCCGGCTTCTGAAGGAGGACAGTCAGGCATATCTGACGATTCTGAAGGCGGTGAATGAATCCCTGAATCTGCTGGATATGCGCAGGGAAGGCTCCCCGGAATATTACGAGAGCCTGGCGCGGGCGCAGGAGTATATTACCCGGGAGTTTTATGACAAGTACTGCGGCGAACACGGACAGCCGGAGATTCTGTGTGTGGGTCATACCCATATTGACTGTGCCTGGCTGTGGACGCTGCGGGTGACGGAGGATAAGGCGGTTCGCAGTTTTTCCACGGTGCTGGAACTGATGCGCCAGTATCCGGAATATATTTTCATGTCCAGTCAGCCTCAGCTGTATAAGTATGTAAAGAAAAATGCGCCGCAGGTCTATGAAGAGATCAGGGAGCGGGTGAAAGAGGGCAGATGGGAGCCCGAGGGAGGCATGTTCGTGGAGGCGGACTGCAACCTGGCGTCCGGAGAGTCCCTGGTTCGGCAGTTTATTTACGGAAAACGGTTCTTCCGCGAGGAGTTTGGCGTGGATAATGAGATCCTGTGGCTGCCGGATGTGTTCGGTTATTCCGCAGCACTGCCGCAGATTATGGAAAAATGCGGGGTGCACTATTTCATGACCACAAAAATCAGCTGGAATGAGTTCAACAAGATGCCCTATGATACCTTCCAGTGGGAAGGAATTGACGGTACCCGGGTGCTTACCCATTTCGTACCCACCAGAGATTATAATAAGGCAGCGGTGGACGGCGGAACGGAGACAGAGCATTTTACCACCTACAACGGTTATATCAATCCCTCCCAGATGATGGGCGGATGGGCCCGCTACAGTCAGAAATATCTGAACAACGAGGTTCTCTGCTGCTTCGGATTTGGAGACGGAGGCGGCGGTCCCACCAGAGATATGCTGGAAAATCAGCGCCGTATCGGAAAAGGGATTCCGGGAAGTCCCCGCACAAAGATGAGTACCTCCCGGGAGTTCTTCCACACGCTGGAGAAGAATGTCAAAGGCAATAAATATCTGCCCCTGTGGGTGGGGGAACTGTATCTGGAGTATCACAGAGGAACCTATACCTCCATGGCCCGGAATAAAAAGTATAACCGGAAGTCGGAGTTCGCTTACCAGAATGAAGAGATGTATGCGCTCCTGGACAGTCGTTTAAACGGCACTGCCTATCCGGAGGAGAGTCTGAGAGAGGGCTGGGAGACCATCCTGAGAAATCAGTTCCATGATATTCTTCCCGGTTCTTCCATCAAGGAGGTTTATGATGATTCCAGGGAAGAGTATGAGAAGATCCTGGGTGAAAGCCGGAAAGTAACCGGGGAAGCTCTGACCCATCTGGCGGCTTCTGTCAATGCGCCCGCCGGTACGCTGGTGGTATTCAATCCCAACGGCGCCGCATCCTGCGATGTGGTGAGCTTTGCCGCTCCTGCCGGAATGGAGCATCCGGCCGTCTATGACGGAGAGAACCGGATTCCGGTACAGAAGGCTGACTGCGGCCGCTGGATTTTTACAGCTGTCGGCGTACCTGCCAAGGGCTATAAGAGTTTCCGTCTGGCCGAGGATGAGACGGCCGCTGACGCCGCTTCCATGACGGTCAGCAAAGAGAAGATGGAGAATGATTTCTTCCTGCTGACTTTCGATGAAAACGGACAGTTTGACCGGATCTTTGATAAACGGGCAGGCAGAGAGGTGCTCAAACCCGGACAGAAGGGAAATGCCATTGTAAGCTATGAGGATCGTCCCCACAATTTTGACGCCTGGGATGTGAACCATTATTATACCGAAAAATCCTGGGAGATCACAGATCTGGACAGTATGGAAGTGGTGGAAAACGGGCCGGTGAGAGCTACCGTAAAACTGACACGTCATTATCTGGATTCAGAGATCGTACAGTATATCAGCATTTACAGTGAGATTCCCAGAATTGATATCCGCAACGCGGTGGACTGGAAAGAACATCAGATTTTCCTGAAGGATTACTTCCCGGTGGATGTACATACGGACGAAGCCACCTTCGAAATCCAGTACGGCAACGTGAAACGGCCCACCCATGAAAATACCTCCTGGGATATGGCCAAGTTTGAGGTCTGCCATCACAAATGGCTGGATGTTTCCGAGGACGGCTACGGCGTCAGTGTGCTCAATGACTGCAAGTACGGAGCCAGTGTCCGGGATGGCGTAATCGGACTTTCCATGCTGAAATCCGCCATTTATCCCAATCCGGAGGCGGACAAGGAGCATCATGAATTTACTTATTCCATCTATCCCCACAGCGGAAGCTGGAGAGAAGCCGGCACAGTAAAAGAGGCGTACCAGATCAACAATCCGCTCACTGCCGTGGTGAAGGAAAATGAGGGCGGCGCCCAGCCGGAGACCTTCTCCTATGTCACCAGTGACAGCGACAATGTGGTGGTGGAAGTGGTGAAGAAAGCCGAGGAGGGCAGCGATGTGATCGTCCGCCTGTACGAATGCTTCAACCGCCGCACCACAGCCAATCTCACCTTCGGAGAAACACCGGCGCAGGTGTGGAGCTGCGATATGCTGGAGAATAAGGAAGAGCAGCTGGCTGCAGAGGGAAATCAGGTAGAAATTGCCATGAAACCCTATGAGATCCGGACGCTGCGGCTGGTGTTCTGAGCAATGCGGGAGAAAAACGCAGATAAAGAGATACGGCGGGGCGTATGCCCCGCATAACAGAAGC
>ERZ1643246.3267-NODE-3267-length-14192-cov-5.175497_pt1 | contig 14192 bp, 20 predicted proteins | sample MGYA00579265_ERZ1643246 | MGnify/ENA primary metagenome ERZ1643246 (study PRJEB29033, sample SAMEA4952261) | chicken gut metagenome | biome: Broiler Chicken; feature: Gastrointestinal Tract; material: Caecum | place: Ireland | collected 2018 | study: Broiler... | reverse complement strand
ACGAAGCGAAAAAAGGCTATCTGGCATTCCTGAAATACGCAGGGTGATCGAACATTGGTGAAGAAAAACCTTTCTGTGGCGCAAGCAGAAAGGTTTTTTGTATCGTGTCGCAACGACCGGCAGAACGGGCCGGCATGAGTTGTTATGACAATTTCAGGAATCTTTGTATTTGATCATGTTGAGCTGATAGAGCTCCGGATGCAGGAACAGCTCGGTGTGATCGAATACGCGGCCGTCTTTGATGTAGGTCGTGTTGGCTGTTTCCTCCATCCGTGCGATGTGATCAAGATGACACAACTATTGTATGAAAACGGCATCGATATGCCGACCAGGATCAGTATCAATACCGACCGTGGGCTCGTCTATACCGAAGAGCTGAACCGCAAATACTTTAACGACACGCTGGTCGGATGAACCAGGCAGACCGACGCAAAGTCAGCTGCTGTGCCTGCGTACGCAAACCGAGAGCGGGCAGACATACATCCGCCAAAACAAAAACGAGGAAGAGCGTACATTTTTTACTTAAATATAAAAAAGGAATGGATCACCTGTTTTGGGAGAACAGGCTCCATTCCTTTTGTCTGGTTGGTTATTTTACCTCGTGTGTCCAGCCGAAGGTGTCTTCGATATCGCCCCACTGGATGCCGGTCAGCGTATCATACAGCTTCTGTGTCAGTTCACCGGTCTTGAAGTCGTTGATCGTTACTTCATCCTCTTTGTAACGCAGTTCTCCGATCGGTGAGATGACCGCAGCCGTACCGGTACCGAACGCCTCCTGCAGCGTCTTGTCGTGGCCGGCCTTCATCAGATCATCGATGGCCAGGTGCATTTCATTGACCTTGTATCCCCATGACTTCAGGATGTGGATGATGGAATCACGGGTGACGCCCGGCAGGACCGTTCCATCGCAAGGAGCGGTGTAGATCTCATTGTCGATCATGAACATGACATTCATCGTACCGACTTCCTCGACGTATTTGCGGTGGACACCATCTAGCCACAATACCTGTGTGAAGCCCATCTCCTCTGCCTTGACCTGTGCAGCGATGCTGGCAGCATAGTTGCCGCCGCACTTGGTAAAGCCGGTGCCGCCCGGTGTCGCACGGACATATTCATCTTCTACATAGATCTTGACCGGATTGACGCCTTCCGGATAATACGCACCGACCGGTGAGAGAATGATGACAAACTTATAGGAGCTGGCCGGATGTACGCCGACCGCTGCCTCTGTCGCAAACATGAACGGACGGATGTACAGCGAAGTGCCTTCCTCCGCCGGAACCCAGTCCTTTTCACAGGCAACCAGCTGTGTGACTGCCTCAACGAAATCCTCTTCCGCTACCTCCGGCATGCACAGACGCCGATTGGAATTGGCAAAACGGCGGGCATTCATCTCCGGGCGAAACAGCAGGATGCGGTCATCCTTCGTGCGGTAGGCCTTCAGTCCCTCAAATGTCTCCTGCGCATAGTGCAGGACCATGGATGCCGGATCCATCGGGATCGGTCCAAATGGAACGATGCGGGCATCGTGCCAGCCCTGTCCTCTGTCCCAGTCCATGACGAACATGTGGTCGGTATAATATTTTCCAAAGCCAAGCGCTTCCCCTGCTTTTGGCTTTTCCTTTAACGTCGTTGCACGTTCGATTCTGATTTCCATCATCAATTACCCCTTTCAAACATTCTTTTGTTTTTAGAGTAGACCCAATTTGCTCATTCGTCAAGGGGAAAAGAAAGAAAATTTCAGATTTATTGAAAACGATGTAAGAAACTGTGAAATATTGAAAGTTTTGCGGCTGCGACAACAAACGTCAGGTGGCCGAAGTCCGGTGGCGGACGATGAGGGACAATGATTTTTTTGTTTTCGGATGGGCGGGATGCCGTTCTTTTGACGGAGCTTTTTCATCGCTTTTACAGCCGAAGGTTCAGATACCGGCCGCTTTGGCGTTTCATCCGGAAAGGGGGAAATGCAACGGACAAAGACGGAGGGCTTTTGCGGTTCTTTGCAGCAGTTCCTTATAATATATATGGAATAAGTAGATATATGGAATACAGAATGGATATAGTAAAAGCAAAGATAAAATGTGTTTCTTTAAACCTCTTATTTTTGTACGAAAACCAAAAATGCATTACGATCACTCCCGATATTGCATATGAACTTTGTAAAAAGTGGGTATCTTTCAGAATTTTCTTCTAAATATGGAAACAGAAAGATACAGTTCAATATAGAATATGGGGATATGAAAATGGAATTTTATTCAACAGAGGTCAAGTCAATAGAAGATATGAAAATGCAATGAAAAAGAGAATGAGAACCAGACAAAAAATGAATATAGAGAATAAATATAGAATGAATATATAGAAATGCAGAAATGAAAAAGGGCCGCGCAGCCATCTATGATGGCGTTGCGTGACCAGGAAGATCATGCGTTTGGATCGTGGACCCAGCGTCCGTAGATGCCGCATGGAAGCACCATGTCGCTTCCTGTGATCGGCAGTCCGATCTCTCCGGCCTCGATGCGCCCCTGCGGATGCCGCTTTTTCACGGTCGTGTTCAGGATGTTTTGCAGAACACTGGCCGGGAAGCCGGTCGTATAGGAGTTGATCAAAAAGAAGAGGGGCTGTTCATCCAGGATGTCCATGCAGGCGGATACGAGCGGATAGAGCTGTTCCTCGATCTTCCAGATCTCGCCTTTCGGACCCCGGCCATAGCTTGGCGGATCCATGATGATGCCATGGTAGGTGCGTCCTCTGCGCTTCTCCCGTTCGACGAACTTCAGCACGTCATCAACGATGAAGCGGATCTTTCGATCTTCCAGATGAGAGAGCACCATGTTTTCCTTTGCCCACTGCACCATGCCCTTGGCCGCATCCACATGGACGACCTCTTTGGCTCCGGCAGCTGCACAGGCCATCGTCGCTCCGCCGGTATAGGCAAACAGATTGAGCACGCGGATCTCCCGATGGGCCTGTTCGATCTGATCCATCAGAAAATCCCAGTTGGCAGCCTGCTCCGGAAAGAGTCCGGTATGCTTGAAACCCGTCGGACTGACCTTGAAACGCAGGTTGCGGTAACGGATCGTCCAGCTCTCCGGGATCCGTTCCTTATATTCCCAATGACCGCCGCCTTTATTGGAACGGTGATAATGTGCATGCGGATGTTCCCACGCCGCATCCGAAGGGTCGATCGGCCAAAGAGCGATCGGATCCGGCCGACGCAGGATCACATCTTTCCATCGCTCCAGTTTTTCACCGTTTCCGGCATCGATGCATTCATAGTCCTTCCAGTTCTCTGCCACCTGATTCATGCGCTCACTCCTGTCTGTTTCTTTGCGTATTATAGCATGCTTTTCACGGAAAGAACACAAGATTTCACATAATGTTCGCCAGAGAATGCGGAAAATGCGTCAGAAAATTGTGCTACAATGAATAAAAGCGACAACAGTGGCAAGAAAACGGAAAGGGAGGTTTTGTGATGATCAATAAAATGCTGGATAATTGCTTTCAAACCGAATTGAACACAAGAGTGGAAGAGGTCCGGGAGGATAACGGGCTGTACTGGCATTGCTTTCGGGATACGATCTTTTATCAGGGCAAGGGCGGTATGGCAGACGACACCGGTATGATCAATAAACGACCTGTCAAAGGTCTGAAAGTGGAAGAAGGGCGCTTCTGGCATCTGCTGGATGAGAAGCTGGAAGGCAATGTCTTCATGAATGTGAATCCGCATATGCGGTTTCTGAAATGTCAGGCACATACGGCACAGCATCTGATCAGCGCACTGGTGGAAAGCATCTATGGGGTACAGACGGTGAGCCACCATGTCGGGACGGATGAATGCTATGTGGAATTTGATCTGCGTGATTTTAATAAGAAGATGGCGATCGAACTGCAGGTGACCTGCAACGGGCTCATTCGAGATGATCTCGATGTGACGATCCTCTATCCTTCACAGAAGGATGCCCGACAGCTGTGTCCTAACAAGAAGCTGCCAAGCGAGGATATCCGCCTGGTGCGCATCGGCAACCTGGATGTGACACCGTGTGGATGCATGCATGTGCCTTCGCTGCGGTATCTGCAGATGGTGCAGATCATCGGCTATGAGAAAAGCTCCAGAGGATATCGGATCCGTTATGCGTGCGGCGATCAGCTGCTCAACAACATCACGCAGCGCTATGAGGTGCTGGATGAGGCATGTGAGACGCTGTCGGTCCCGCATATCTATCTGAATACGGGAATCTCGAAGCTGATCGCACAGAAGGGTGCGATGCAGAAGGAGCTGGAGGACTGGCGCCGTCGTTATTTTGATAAGGAATGTCAGGATGTCGTACAGACGGAAAAAAGCTGTCTGTATAAGCGGTGTGACGGGTATACGGCGGCCGATGTGCGGCAGCTGGCCAAGATGATCGTGGAAAACAGTGACAAGGCGGTCTGCTTCCTCATACAGGAAGGCGATAAGGCGAAGGTCGTCATCGCCAAAGGGGCGCAGAGCAGTTATGATCTGACCGGTATCAAGCGGCTGTTGATGGAGAAGTTCCAGTGCAAGGGCGGCGGCAGTGCCATGTTCATGGAATTTGGCGGTGTTTACAGCGAGGCGATGGAAGCGGCACTGCAGGAAATGATCGATACGGCGGAGTAGGTCGATCGGATGGTGATGCAAGGGATGTGCGCGAATGGGCGGACGTCCCTTTTTTTATGGCAGATGGAGCCGGATCTTGTGGCATAAAAAGGAGGGGCTGAAGGGGAAAAAGACGGGAAGAGGGTGGATGGTCAGACAAGGTTTTTCCGCTGTAAAAGAAGCAATGCAGCGGTGTTTGCCGGTGTGTGTTGGACAGGGGATTTTGTCGTTTTTTCAGTTTTCCTGTGTATGCTTTTATGTTATGATAAATAAGAAAAGATTGAAGGAGTGTCGGTAATGTCAGATAAGATCATCGTTTTAGATTTCGGCAGTCAGTACAACCAGTTGATTGCCCGCAGAATTCGTGAGTTTCATGTGTATTCGGAGCTGCATCCGCATACGATGACGCTGGAGGAGATCCGTGCGCTGGGGGATGTCAAGGGCATCATTTTCAGCGGTGGTCCTAACAGTGTCTATGACGAGGGGGCGTTCCGCTGTGATCCGGCGATCTTCACCTCGGGGATCCCGATCCTGGGCATCTGTTATGGTATGCAGATGACGCATTATATGAATGGCGGAAATGTGAAGTCCTGTGAGGCGAAGGAATATGGGCGTACGGAGATCCAGGCGGATACGGCCTGTCCGCTGTTCAAGGGCCTGCCGGCAGAGCAGGTCGTGTGGATGTCGCACGGGGATCAGGTATCGGAGCTGGCGGATGGCTTTCATGCGGTGGCGAGCAGCGATACGTGCCCGTATGCGGCCAGTGCCAATGAGGAAAAGAAGATCTATACGCTGCAGTTTCATCCGGAGGTGCGTCATTCGGTCTATGGCAATGACATCCTGAAGAACTTTGTGTTTGAGATCTGTGAGGCACAGGCAAACTGGTCCATGCATGATTTTATCGACGTACAGGTGGAGAAGATCCGCGCACAGGTAAAGGACGACAAGGTGCTGCTGGCGCTTTCCGGCGGTGTGGATTCCAGCGTGGTTGCGGCTTTGTTGCATAAGGCGATCGGGGATCAGCTGTATTGCATGTTCATCGACCATAGTCTGCTTCGCAATGGAGAGGCGGAGAGCGTCGTTGAGATGTTCGGAAAGAACATGAAGATCAACCTGACAAAGATCGATGCGAAGGAGCGTTTCTTAAGCAAGCTGGCCGGGGTGAGCGATCCGGAGAAGAAGCGCAAGATCATCGGCAATGAGTTTGTCTATACGTTTGATGAAGAGGTCAAGAAGCTGATCGTCGGCGAGGATATCAAGTGGCTGGCACAGGGAACGCTGTATACGGATGTGATCGAGAGCGGAACGAAGACGGCACAGACGATCAAGTCGCATCACAATGTCGGCGGTTTGCCGGAAGATATGCAGTTCCAGCTGATCGAACCGCTGAACACGCTGTTCAAGGATGAGGTGCGTGCGCTGGGCATTGAGCTGGGCCTGCCGGAGGAGATGGTATGGCGTCAGCCGTTCCCGGGGCCGGGACTCGGTATCCGTATCCTGGGGGATATCACGGAGGATAAGCTGCACATCGTGCGGGAGTCGGATGCGATCTTACGTGAGGAGATTGCGAAGGCAGGGCTGCAAAAGGAAATCTGGCAGTATTTTACATGTCTGACCAATATGCGTTCGGTCGGTGTCATGGGCGATCAGCGGACGTATGATTATGCGGTGGCGATCCGTGCGGTGACGTCGATTGACGGAATGACGGCGGATTGGGCAAAGATTCCTTTTGAGGTGCTGGATGTGATTTCAAACCGAATCGTCAACGAGGTGGCGCATGTGAACCGCGTGGTGTATGATATTACGTCGAAGCCGCCGGGGACGATTGAGTTCGAGTAGTTGCAAAGGAAATAACACAATAAATGAATAAGAATGTTTAGCGATGACGCTTATTCCAATTTATATCAATCGCGGGCGAGCAAAAAACTGTTCGCCCTTTTTATTTTGTAAAGGAGGAAAGACAAATGAATAATCCATATACAATCGAAAAAGTAGTTTTAGAAATTTTAAAAGCGAATGAAGAAGCAAGAAATGATGATATGAAACTTTATTTGCTGGTTTGTGAAGCAGTAAATCCGTTCCCGACTTGTGATCGAGACATTGGTTCATTTTCTTTTTCTTCAGTGATGAATCATTATCGAGAACTTAGATTGCCTCATTTTGAAAGCGTAAGAAGATCAAGAGCGAAGATTCAGGCAGAAATTCCTGAGCTTGCTGGTGATCGAAGCTGTCGTCAAAGAAGAAAGGAACTGGAAATACTTTATCGAAATTACGCAACAAATAAGGAGGAATAGACTATGCCTGGTGAAGTCACGATGCAACAGAAAATAAAGGTCATCACTAAACTTACAGAATCTGGTTATGACACAGAAAAGAAACTTCAAAAGCTAGAGATGGAGAATATTCTACAAATCAAAGGAATCACGATTCCTGAGATGAGCATCATCTTGGCTCTACAAAAGAGTACAAAAAGTGGGAAGCTATACTCCTATTTATGTGGTGGCGATGATGAAGTAGATAAACAAGGTGAAAATAATGGCTAGGAAATATGAGCTTATCACCGATCTTTATTATCAAACGATTAACGAAGTAAGTGAAAATGCTGATAGCTGGAAATCCTTCTTAAAAACGGCAGGAAGAAATTTTCGCCTTCGTTTTGATGAATAGATACTTATCTATGCTCAAAGGCCAGATGCTATTGCTGTTTTAGAAATCGAGAAATGGAACAATCGTTTTGGAAGATGGGTCAATAAAGGTGCTAAAGGTATCGGAAACAAAAGCTTTTGATATGGAAGGGGCTCTCAAACAAGTACAAAAGCTCATTGATGGAGGAATGAAAACCAAAGAAGCCATCAAACGGGTATCCCAGGAAATGAATGGTTCTAAAAATGAGCTGTATGATGCTTATCATAAACACATTCGATCTTGCGAAAGCAGGATCTTTTTTTTGAGACGGAAAAATGCAGTTTTGGATCTATTTTTGTTCCTGATCTTTTCAATATTCGATAAAAAGCAGGTATAATTATTTTGAGGTGTGATCATGAAGAAATTGTATAAATATCTATTAGATGCAGTGGTGGTTTCCACGGTACTTGCCTGCAGTGCATGTGCAAGTATGCCGGTTGCAGATCCTGCGGTAGAAGGGGATCAGCCGGAAACGCTAGAAAAAATTACTATACCTGCTTCGATATTTGAGTTCGCAAATTCTGATATCGAGGATAATTTTGAAGAGTTCAGTGATTATTGTTATAGCGTAGAGCGGGATGGAAACAATCTGATCCTTGGAGTTACGCCGCCGCAAAAAGAAGAACTTATAGAAATGTATGCTGCTTCCATTGACGATGTGCTTGAAACAATGACAGAAGAAGAACCAGGATACTATGTGGAGACCGATAAGGATCACAGCCGGTTCGTATATCATTACGATGAAAAAATTGATAATGTTCTGCAGGCGAGAATGCTGTTGACAATTACGACTTCGGATGTTTTGATCGGAATCTTAGAGACTAAAGATCCAAACTGGAATGTACAGGCCAGGATCGTGAATTGTCATACCGGACTGGCTGTCGGGGAAACCACATTTCCGCAGGGGAGCATTACTTTTGGACCGGATGAATGGAAGGCCAGTTACGATAACGGCGCATGGCTCAAAACAAAACAAGAAGAAGTTATGGCTATGACAGGTCTTGGCGGCACGGCTTATGAGGAATTGACGGATACCCAGAAAGGAGTCGTCACCTCTGTTGGGCAGATGATGGATTGGATCGAAGGAAAATATGGACAAAAATTCCATTACATATCCTATGTGCCAGGCGATGCACTTGAGCAGGAGCATCTGAAAGTCTATCCGGAACAGGGGGATGAATCGGATGTTGTAACCGTGTATCGCACTTATGAAAACGGACGTTACCAGTATGAAGACGATTACGGATCCATTTTGGTACGGCCTTCGTATGAAGAACAGATTCTTACATTCGCAAAAGAGTACTTGCCTTTAGAAGGAATAAAGATCTATACAGAAGTAAAGGGTGGTACAAGCAATGTGCCTAAAGAAGGTTCTATTTTGAATACTGTTTCGGCTGCGACATATATTTTTATGAATGAAGACTTGTGTTTTCAACAGTACGAAGCATTTCTAAAGGCAGTGCCGGATTGGCTTACAGAGAACTGCCAGGGTGTGCCGGCCGGGATCTATGTACGGATGGCAAATTCTGAAGATTGGAAGCAGATCGACAGATCGAATTATGAAGATAAGCTTCGGGAAGATATCTATACCAAAGAAGCAGAGTGTGCGATCTCCGGCAGCGGGAAAGTGACAGTGAATTAGTCAAGGGGAAAAATGTTATGAGGAAGATTCTATTGTTTATGGTATGTTGCACTTTAGTGTGTGGCCTGAATGGATGCACTTTCTTCGGGAGCGGATCATCCAATGAATTTCGTTCAGATGAAGAATTGGCTGATGAAATGATAGAAAGAATTATTGCTTGCGTAGAAAAGGAAGATGCAGAGGGTCTGACAGAATTATTTTCGCCATATGCCAAGGATAGTACATTAAATTTAGCGGAACAGGAAGAAGACTTCATAGATTTTTTTCAAGGCGAATGTGAAAGCTGGAAAGGGAATGCAAGTTCTCAGGAAAAAAGTGAACACGGAAAAACGATCTGGCGAAAACTGAGAGGGCATTATTCAATCATCACGGATGAAGCGCAGTATGAAATAGCCTATACTTATATTCCTTTTCACAGAGAAGAACCGGATAAAGAAGGGCTTACTGCAATAGAGATCACTACGGAAGAAAACTTTGACAAGGAGGATTTTCTCTGGAGTTTGGACCAGCGACCAGGAATCTATGTGACTGAAGAGGGAGAAGAGGATCTCTCAAGACAGAAGCAGATCACTCCCGAAGAACTGATCCAGGCATCAGATCTTACAAAAGAACAGTATAGCGGCGTTGATCTCGAACAGTTTATTGAAGATTTCTCTGTGACGAAAGAAGATGTGAATACACTCAATATACCTTTGCTTCTGAAAGAATACGAACCAGATTACAAGGGCCGAGTGATCGATGTGAGTTATCTTCTTGAAGACGATATAGAAAGCCGTACATCGGATTTTACTCGTGATGCAATTGCGATCGCTTTCATGGAAAACAAGAATACAAGTACAGAATGTGTCTATTATGATTTGTTACAAGATAGACGATATCAAACATCCGATGCGTATCTCTTTGACAATCTGTATCAGACACAGGCAGGATATTATAGTAATGGACAACAAATTTTGCAGGGACTGGATAAGTACAAAGTTTTCACTTGGGAATCCAAAACGGATGAAGAAGAAATCACAGATCCTCAATCCATGGTACTGGCAATAGAATATGCAGACGGAACCGTGTTCCGTATAGAAGCATCGGGTTTACTCTCTCAGGTGCTGCCAGGGGCGTATAAGGAAGTAAGAGAAATGCTTTTGTCAGGAGAATACAACAAAAGCTAGAGAAATATCTAAGGAGAAAAACAACGTGAACAAAGTATTTGAAGATGATTTTCTGGATGTACAGTCACGAATCATTGCACTGTGTGTCGAATTCGCGGATAACAAGGCCGATAAGGTTTATGCCTATGGTTCCATTGAAGAAAACAGTATTTCTTTTAATGCATTTTTCAACATTGGCGGCCAAATCAAAACGACCAATAATGTAGTAACCGATACAGACACAATATGGGATTTTCTGGATTTAGGGGAATCGGATCTTGAGAAGATAAAAGAAATATGCATACACTATGGAAAACCTGTTCCTACAGAATTAAAAATGATATATGACTGTAAAACCGGTCAAATAGACACAAAATATCAATATAACAGTATCTGTTCTGCAAAGACAGGGATCGATTCCAGTGAGATTTTTTTGAAGTGGTTAGATGAGGTGCGCAATGGAAGAGATAAAACAACATTGTGAGAAGGTGATCCAGATGCTTCGCTTGGATTATCCTGCGCAGTTACAATATCCGGGAAGCATCAAAAAAATATATGATGTTATGTTGCAGATCCTATCTTGCGATGAACTTCCTGATGTTGACTGGGTAGGCATGGTGCGCTGTTTTGTCGATGAAACTACGGATTATCAAAATCCAGTCCTCTTTGAGATCGATAAAATTGCGAAGCTGTCAAAGGAAAAATAATGAAGCAGATGAGAAAAACAGAATGGCAAAAAGGATATCTCATTAAGAAAAACATGGCTCTGTGTGCGTGGGTATTGATGTTGCTCGCAGGCTTTGCCGGAATATTGTCGCACTCGGAGAATATTCCATCGCTGGTGGCGTGTGTCCTTGCCTTGGCGGGTGCAGGCCTAACATTGCCGCGCCTGATCAGATATTGCAGAAAAACATACCATAGTATGCCCGCTTTGAACAGGCGGCTTACAAAAGAAGAGCAGGAAGAGCTGGTCGAACACGTTGAAATAAGAGAATGCTTACGTAATAATGGCTAAATCGATATATGCAGCCTGGAAAACATAGATAGACTGCAGCGTATGAACGAGCTCATTGACCAGCTCCAGAAAAAAGGGGCGGAAATTGTACTGTACGAGGATGACAGAGTTGTAGAAACTGAATTCCTAAAAAATATCATTGAAGCACACTTTGATTCAGAAAGGTTTCTGCAGGAAAAGGACGATAAAGTTATTGAGCAAGATTAGTGATTTGAGGAGGAAGATTTATGAGGATCACAGACATTTTTGATGCCGTAAGAGATGGAACTTACTTTGACTTTATGGATTTTTATTCCGGAAATCCGAATTTGTTCAATAAGTATGCAGGGATGAGTCTGCTTCAATTGTCTGTTGTCAATGACCGTTATCCAGATGAAAAAATAAAGATCCTTCGTTTTTTGATTTCTGAGGGAGCGGATGTTAACTTTCTGAGTCCAAAAGATCAAAGAAATGCGCTGCATATATTTTATTTTTCTGTTTTAAGACCTGAGCCTCAGTACATGTTAAAAATAACGCAGCTTCTGATTGCGGCTGGAGTGGATATCAATAAAAAAGATAAATATGGCGCGATACCGCTGCAGTATGCGATTACCGCTGTGAAACTGCCGACGAAGACAATCATGCCGGTATATCAATATTTGATGGATCGAGGATCAAATATTTGTGAAAAAGATAACTTTGGCAAAACTTGCCTTGATTATGCTGAAGAATTTTCATGGAGAAATGATTTGATCCATTTGTTGGAAGGGAACAATATATTCTAAATATGAAAAGGTTAAAAAAACAGGAAATCATTTTTTTTGTTCTTGTATTGGCAGTCATAGCCGCTGGTCTGCATCTGCCCAAAACAGGAGAACTGGTACTGCTGGATGAATTTTGTAATCTATCAGTTATATGGATCGTTTGTGCTTATCTGGTCATCCGGGTGGTGCGAAACAGGACTTTGCTGTCGGCTTCCAGAAAGGCTCTGGGAGCAGGCGTTGTTATCGTGTGTTTTGCTTTAGCGCTCTGGTTTTCTAAGGATCTGGTGCTTGATTTGTCGTCAGGTTCGCAAACGGTTGAATTAAAGGATATACAAGTCAGCGAATCTTTGGCACATACGGGAATTTTTTCGCACCATTATTATCTGACTGGTTCTGATAATGAGGATGAAATTCTTCGATTAGAGATTTCGGGCGAAGACTATGGCAGGCTGCAACAGGGTCAAACCGTAAGGGTCGAGTACTATAAACATACGGGGCGGATCGTGAAGGTGGATTGAAAAGAAGTATATTTATTTTTGGTTTTATGCTAATTTTTTTTTCCTAAAGAAATAAAAGCGACAAATTGAAATGAGGAATGGAAATGAAAAAGAAGATTTCACGTGGCGATTTGTTCTATTACGATTTTGGAGAAAGAGAAGGATCGATTCAATCTGGAGTGCGTCCGGTATTGGTTGTCCAAGCTAATGAGTTTAATACCAACGCTCCAACTACTATCGTTACTTCGCTTACTACAGTATTAAAGAAAAGATACTTACCGTCGCACATAATATTAGGTAAGGAATTTGGCTTAAAGAAACCGTCAATGGTATTGCTTGAACAGATCCAGACAATCACAATAGGTTTCGCTCAAAAACAATTGCGTTTAGAGTGTCACCTGAAGAAGATGAACAAATAAATATTGCTGTGTCTTTAACAGGATTATCTAAACAAGATTATATTACCAGTAAACTATTGGATAGAACGATCAATGTACAAGCTAATTGTAAAGTTCATGGAGCTGTATTTGATCGGCTTGGTGAAGTTCTCGATGAATTAAAAAGGCTGGAACCATCAGACGATATAGATGATGAATTAATGGATAATATATCGCTTATATTGACAGTAGCTAATGGGCTTTATAATCCAGAAAATCATATTGAAAGTGAGTAAACCTTTATTGGATTGCTATTTGAATTTATAGAATTGCCATTTGGCTACAAACTTTAAAGATATTTTGTTGTTTGCTATAATTAGTTTAAAATGTGGAGCGATTAATTTATTTATGTGAGGAGGGCCGACTTGCAATATAAGGTATATGGAAAACAAAACCAAGATGTGATTGTTCTTCTGCACGGTGGAGGCTTATCGTGGTGGAATTATCGAGAAATCTCTGAATTACTTCAAAATGATTTACAGATAATTATCCCAATACTAGACGGACACACAGGCAGCGATAAAGATTTTACTTCAATTAAAGACAATGCCGACGAAATCATTTCTTTCATTGATAGGAATTTTGGTGGATCGGTATTATTGATTGGCGGGTTATCTCTTGGTGGGCAAATACTAGTTGAAATGTTATCTCAGCGAAAAAACATCTGTCGTTATGCAATTGTAGAAAGCGCATCAGTTATTCCGTCTAAACTAACTTATTCTCTGATACGACCAACATTTGGAACGTGTTATGGACTGATCAAACAAAAGTGGTTTCTAAATTACAATTTCGTTCGCTTAGAATAAAACCAGAACTGTTCGATGACTATTATCAAGACACTTGTGGTATCACAAAGCAAAATATGATTGCTTTCTTACAAGAAAGTTCTATGTATTCTATGAAAAAAACTCTTGGTGAGTGTACAGCGAAGGTTCATCTGTTTGTTGGAGAGCGGGAAAATAAACGTATCTTATTTTCTGCAAAAAAGATCAGAGAAGTGATCAAAAATTGTGATTTACACATACTCCCGTCTATGTATCACGGTGAATTTTCTATTAACCAGGCTGATCGTTATGCAAAAGAGTTATATGACAGTATAAAATTGCATTGATTTTCTGGTTTTCGATTAAAGTACGGTTAAACAGTACTTTCAAGAAAGAATTATTTAGTACCCTAATGGAAGCTGCTAGCCATCAGGAACTATTCCAAACGAACAGTTGCAACAATTTTTGCAACAAAAAATATGATAGGTAAAATAAGATATAGATAATATGGATGAAACAAGCCAAAATAGCCATCATTTAGATAATAAATATGAGAAATGATAATACAAATAAGGAGTTCGAATAGTAGTATTCGGGAATGTGACCAATCATGTGTAAGTAATATTCGACAGGTTTAGACTCGTGAAAG
>ERZ1643246.3266-NODE-3266-length-14194-cov-7.478535_pt1 | contig 14194 bp, 17 predicted proteins | sample MGYA00579265_ERZ1643246 | MGnify/ENA primary metagenome ERZ1643246 (study PRJEB29033, sample SAMEA4952261) | chicken gut metagenome | biome: Broiler Chicken; feature: Gastrointestinal Tract; material: Caecum | place: Ireland | collected 2018 | study: Broiler... | reverse complement strand
GTGCGATATCTTTTTTGGTCGCACAATGTGGTTGCGGGGGCTGGACTTGAACCAACGACCTCCGGGTTATGAGCGACGAAGCAAAGGCGCAGAACAACTAAATACACTGTATATAGATAAATAGCGGATAAAATGCACCATATATAGCGCGCGAGTAAAAACGGGGCGGTTGTGCTTTAGGAGAAGAAGAACAAATAAAGAACAGCGTCTTGTTTCTTATCGTAGTTTCTGCTATACTCGCTTTAAGGCACTGTCACCAGACGGCAGGCGGTCGGCTACTCCCTTGCGAAAGGGGGTGATAGCGATCGTGGGAAAGCTATTTCGGCTTTGTGTATGCACGGCACTGATGCTCTACATACTGACCATATACGCAAAATGACCGCTGCACCCTCGACAAGTCAGCGGTCATTTGACTAATGATTCCTGAGGGCTGACCGTCTGCCGACAGTGCCCTTTTCTATATTCAGTATATCTTTGTTGCGTTCGCTTGTCAAGCGGCTATACCGTATCGGAAGCACTTTGTAGCGGCTCAATGGGGTATACCCTATTGATACGCTCAAAAAGCCTTAAAAAGCGTATCACACAGGTTTAAAAACGAATTATGAAACGTATCATAATTACAATATATCCTATTGATACGTACGAACAAACAGTGTATACTTAAAGCATGGAAAAGGCATATAGATGACACACGTCAGAGAGAGGGCGCAGACCATGACTTTTGAGTATACACGGGTCAGCACAAACGACCAGAACCCCGAACGGCAGCATATCGCCATCGCGGAATATGCTGCGGCAAACGGCATTGTGATAGATCGCGCCTATGAGGACAAAGCGAGCGGGCGCGACTTCCGGCGTCCACAATATCAGGCCATGAAAGCAACGCTGCGCGCCGGGGATGTGGTCATAGTCAAGGAACTTGACCGCATGGGGCGCAACATGGAGCAGATCAAGCGGGAGTGGCAGGAATTGCAGCAGATCGGGGCAAGCATCATCGTAACCGATACCCCGCTGCTCAATACGGCGAATAAAACCGACCTTGAAAAACAGCTTATCACGAATATTGTCTTTGAACTGCTTGCATATATGGCTGAAAAGGAGCGGCAGAAAATCCATGCGCGGCAGGCCGAGGGCATAGCCATTGCCAAGGAACAGGGCAAATACAAAGGCCGTAAGCCGATTGTGCGAGCTGACTTTCCGAAAGTGTATCAGGCATGGAAAGCGGGCGAAATAACGGCGGTAGCCGCTATGGAGCAATTACAGTTAAGCAAGGCAACCTTTTACCGTAAGGTGCACGAGTATGAAAGGAGCGCGAACGCATGAGCGAAAAGGACTTTTTGACCGTGGTAGACGTTGCGCGAGAACTGGGGTTGACTGCCCGAACCGTGCGGCGGCTGTTCAGCACCGGCAAGCTGCAAGGAAAGAAGATCGCGGGCAAATACATTATCACGCGCGACGCTTTGAAACGGTATATCGACGCGGCATAATGGCAGAAAGCCCCCGCACGGCTGCGCGTGCGAGGGATTGACAAACCCGCTTGTGGGCGGTATACTGAACATAGAAAAGGGTGCTGCCGGTAGACGGTTAGCCCCACATTTCAGGTATTAGAAGTAACCGTTCATGTAGGAGTGAGGCGGTTACTTCTCTTTATTGCTTAAAATACGCTCGATAAGTACGAGTATCACTACAAGCATTATCAGATATTCCATAGCAACGCCCCCTTTCAGGGGCAAGACTTAACCGCCTACCGCTGGCGCGGCAGCACCGTACCCGTAGTATAGCAGAAAAGTGTCGAAACTGCAAGCAAAGCCCCTGCACGTTGTGCGGGGGCTTTTGCTGTTCCCGCACGGCTGCGCGTGCGGGCTTCCCCATATTCGAGCGGGTATGCAATGGAAAAGGCATAGCGACCGCAAAGAAAGGGCAGATCAGGACGCGCCCGCTTGTGGCTCGCACGGGGCATCGGCGGCAAAAATCGCCTTGCCGTCTATGTTGACAATGATTTCACGCTTGCAGCCGCGACACCATGCCGGGAAATCACGGCATTGCGTGCGCTGCATGACTTTGAATAGCTTTTTGCCGCAGAATGGACAACAAAACCAAGTGCTTCCGTCAGCGGTGCTTTTGATTTTCATGGGGTTTCCTCCTGCAAATGGACGCTTACGCTAACGTCCCCGTCATGCCCGCATACCGGGCAGATAAAGCCAATGTGTTTGCAAATGCTGTCGGTGTACAGATAGAACAGCGCAGCACCGCAGACGGGGCAAGGTATCGCCGCGCGTGTGGGGCGGTGTTTGGGCTTCCTGATGCGTTTTCGTTTCATAATATCATACTCCTTGATTGGCGTTTCTGAAAAATCGGAAATGCATTTAGGGAATTTGCATGATAGAATACCCGATTACCCTATAGAAGAAAATTTCCATAGGGTGTGGTATTCCCTGTGTGGTAATGCATTTACGCGAATGGTGAAATGGTGTCACCGGACGGTGACAGGGTGAAGCGGTTAAATGGGTGGGTATGCGGCTTGCATGCCGCGTAATATGCCATCTGTTGGGCGTTTCTGAAAAATCGGAAATGCATTTCGGAGATTTGCATAGGGAAATAGCGCGCTTATCGCTGTACCAAACGGTGAAATGCATTTACGCGAATGGTGAAATGGTGTCACTGGACGGTGACAGGGTAAAACGGTAGAGCGGGTGGGTGTTCAAATTGAACACGGGCATTAAACCGCTGCGCCGAGCGAGCGGGAAGATGTGTACATTCTTTTAACCCGCTTGCCCTCGATACCATGTGCCTGTACGGTCATCATAGACGCGACACAGGCCGCGCCTATGTCCTCTAAGCGGTCTGCATGGATGTGTTCGCCATGTAGCCAAAAGCCCGCATAGGCGGCTTGTATTTCTTCGTCTGGTGCGTCGGTCAACAGGTATATTTTGGGCGCGTCAGGTGTGCGGAAATCAAACGCATAGATATAGCGCAGGGCGCAGGACGGCGTGCGCATGGTAAGCTGCTCGCGCAAGGGGCGTATAAACGCCTGCTTCCAGTGCCAGTGCAGCAGATCGGCAGACAGGTTAAACCGATGCAGATCGAGCGGGAGCGTATATAGGCGGCTGTCGGGCGCAAAGCAGGTGGCAACCCTACTTTCAAGATGCTGTCGCGATTGGTAGGTATTCCATCGGTGTTCGGTAGCTATGACGGCTGCGCTTTTGGTTTTCATGGTCTCACCTCGTAAAAATCTTCGGCATGGGGAAAAAATCTCGCGTGTATGGAGGCCTGCGGTCTTGCGTCCCATGCCCCGAAACTTTTTCAGGGTGGGGGTAGGTGCATAACGGGCGCAGGCGTGGCGCACAGGCGGGCGGACGGGTGCTTGCGCCCAAGCCTTGCGCCGTTTGGCGCGCTTTCCGGGCGGCAAAAAGCGGCGTTTATCGCGGCTTTGGATGGGTTTTGCGGGGTAATGCAAGGCGCTGCCTGGGCTGCTTGGTGGAGGGGCATAACGCGCGTCTGTGTACGCTTGCGTGAACCCCACCCCTCATGCGGCAGTGCCGCAGCAAAATTTCTGTTGGGTATGCGGTCTGAGGGCAGCGCGGCAGCGGCGGCGCATGGGGGGAGTGCGCTGCACACGCTGCACGCGGTCGCGCGCGGTGGCTGTTCTGGTCTGTTTCCAGAATACCCGCCCGCTCGGTTGATTACAAGGTGTGCAGGGCGTTTTCTCTGTGCCCCTCTCTACAGATATACATGGCTTCAAGCCTGAAAGGGTGCGCTATTTGATTGTGCAGTATGCCGAGCGGGTTCGGCCTATCGCTGCGCATACGGGCGAGCAGGCGTGTCCATTTCGTATAGCGTCGGCGGTATGGGTAAGCTGGCCTTGCTGCGGCGCGGTCGCGTCTTGCGCGGCTGTGGGTGTTCTATGCGGTAATGGATATAGGAATAGCCCGCGAACTCGTTTTGCTTGTCCTCCCGCTCGATCACATAGCAGCCAGCGGGCGCGGTTAGCGTTTCGTCACCGTCTACCCAGCTTGTTTCTACCGTGGGCTTTGTCAGCCCGCGTGAGGGTGTCCAACTCTGTGCGCCGTTGGGCTTGCCCTCTGCGGCTTCCTTGGTGAGATAGCGCGCAAGCCCGCCATAGTCACGATCTGCAATGCGTTCCAAGTCTACTTGATCGCCCCATATCCAAAGGCTGCGTATCAGGTCATAGTCGCCCGCTGTGGCGTTTATTACAAGGTGGTGGTGGAAACGCTTGTCACCGTGTAAGCCCTCTGTGGCGTAGACATATTTCAGCGGCAGGCCGCGCGCCTTGCGGTAGGCGCGCAACTGTGCAAGGAACTTGCGCAGACGCTTTAATGCTTCCTTGCGCGTGGCGGGCAGATCGCCGGGACGGTAAGTAAGTATCAGGTGAAAGTCGCGCGGCGTGAAATTGGCGGCAAGCAGCATTTCAAGGCGGCGGCAGGCGGCTTTCTGGTTTAATGCCTTGCGCGCGGCGGTTGTGGCGCGGGATTTCGCGGCGCGGACGTGTTCGGGGTCATTGGGTGCGGGTGGGGTGCAAATCGTCGCCCATACAAGGTTACCCGCTCGGACAACTCGCTTTCTTTTCTTCATTCGTTACGCTCCATGAAAGATATTTTGTTCTATTGCATTGTACACACGATATGTGCAATGCCCCTAAAACGGCGATGTGCGGGGCAAATGCCCCGCACACCGTGCAGATATGTACTTTTTAAGCCGCACTGAATGGCTTTGTGTCGGTTTCGGTTGTGCCGTTCAATCCCAAAGCGGCTTGTGCGGCTTCCAGCGCTTTTAGAGCGTCGTTGCTGCATCGAACAACCAGCCCGCTTGCAATTTCCATGCGGTGGATAAACTCACCGCCTTTGCGTGTGTCGTTCCCATCGCCACCCCAAAGCGGGGCAAACGTGCTGTTGATTTCGTTTGCAAGATATTTGGCTTCCAGCGTACGCGAAAGACATTCACCAAGCGCACTGTCCGCGTCCATAATGGCCTGATCGCGCAGAGCGGTGCGGCGCGCTGCGCCGTCCAGTAGCCCCATTTGATAGGCTTTTAGCACCTTATCGCGCAGCAGTTGCGCTAACTCGGCGCAGGCCGCAGGCTCGGCGGCTAACCATGCTGCGGGCATGGTTTCAGTGGAGAACCAAGCGCGGACAGTGGCTTCGTGTGTTTCGGTGTGCATTTGTTATCGTCCTTTCCATTTGACAAGGGCGAGCGGGTGCGGTATACTATGTATAGACAAACCCGCTCGCGGGTGGATACGTCTTTTGACCTTTTCAGTGCCGACCAAAGCTGCTGGAAAGGTCTTTTTCATTCCTCAATGCGGCGCAGCTTGCCATATTCGGGCACAGGCTGCGCCGCTTTGCCGTTCTGGTAAGCGTCGCTTGCCAAGTACGCAATGAGCAAATCAAGGTTAATCAGCGTGTGCCGCCCAGCTGATACACTGGGGATTGCACCCGATTTGACCAACACGCGCAGTTGATTTTGCGTCAAAGCGGTGTTCGGGTCTTCGGCCTTGATTTCCTCAATGGCTTTTGCGAGAGTGCGCATACGGGGTAAGGTGTGCTTGGTTTGCTGTTCGTTCATGGGGTTTCCTCCTTTTGGTTTGTATAGCTGATTAGGTCGCCTACTTCGCAGCCGAGATAGGCGCACAATGTGCCGAGTGTTTGCAGCGATACCGCGCTATTGCGGTCATAGTACAGGCTGGTTAGCGTTGCGCGGGATATGCCCGTATCTCTCGATATGGTGCTGATTTTCAAACGCTTTTCGCCCATGATCGTTGACAAGCGGGAATGTGTATGTGTCATTGTATCACCTCTTATATTCTATAATATCACGAATTGCATATATGTCAATATATTATTTCAAAAAATATTTCGTTTGAAAAATTCGAAATATTATTTTCAAAATATAAATTGCATGGTATGCTAAACATGGGGTGAAAGCCATGAGTAACATTGCTACATTAAGAAAACAGCGTGATATGACCCAGACTGATCTTGCTGCACAACTCGGAATAGCACAGGGAACATTAAGCCAATATGAATCTGGAAAAAGAACGCCTGATAGCAAAACGCTAATTAAGCTATCTGAATTTTTCGGCTGTACACCCAATTATATTTTGGGGCTTCCAGAAGAAAAAAGCATTAACATTGACGTTTCAAAACTCTCCATGACAGATGTAACGGCAGTCACAGAAGTCGATAGTTTTAAGCAAGCGAACGTTTGTTTGCGCATCGGCTGGAGATTGCTTTATATCGGTGAACGATTTGTGCAGTATGAAGATGGAGGCGGGCATGGAAAAACCGTGTATGTATTGGGGTGGTTTGGTGATCCTGCAAACGCAGAAGTGCCAACAGACCCGGACGTAGAGCCTTATGATTGGTGTTAACCAGTAATGCAAGCCTAACGGTGTTCAATTTGAACACCCACCCGCTCGAAAGGAGGTGCACCACATGGCAACCGTGACCCGGCGCGGCAAGTCGTATTCTATCCGTGTTTCCTGCGGCTACGACATGACCGGCAGGCAGATTATTAAATCCATGACGTGGAAGCCCCAGACGGACATGACCGACGCACAGGCCGAAAAAGAAGCACAGCGGCAGGCCGTGCTTTTCGAGGAAAAATGCCGCACAGGGCAAGTGCTGCAAGGAAACGTGCGCTTTGCGGATTTCTCGGAAATATGGCTGCGGGACTATGCCGAAAAGCAGGTGCGCCCCACCACGTTTGACCGCTATAAAGCCATGCTGCCGCGTATCAATGCAGCCATCGGGCATATTCGGCTGGACCGCTTGCAGCCGCACCACCTGATGCAGTTTTATTCCAATCTGGAAGAAGCGGGGATAAGGGAGGACGGCAAGCAGCATTTCAAGGGCGATTTGTGGCAAATGCTGCGCGCCCGCTCGATTACGAAAACCGCATTTGCCGAGCAAGCGGGCGTGTCGCTCGCGGTGCTTGCCAGCATCACGCAGGGCAAGAACGTATCAGCCGAGAGCGCAAGGCGCGTTTCTGACGCGCTGGGGCAGCCTGTGGGCGCATTGTTTGAGCCGGTGGGAAATGATAAGGGCTTGTCGGCAAAGACCATTCTGCACCATCACAGGTTAATTTCTGTCATTCTGCAAACGGCGGTCGAGTGGCAAGTGCTGTTTTCCAATCCGTGCGACCGGGTAAAGCCGCCCCGCGTGGAGCATAAAGAAGCGCGGTATCTGGACGAAGAACAAGCCGCCCGCTTGATGGAAGCGCTTGAAAGTGCGGATATACAGAACCGCACCATGATAAAGCTGCTTCTCTATACGGGTATGCGGCGCGGCGAGTTGTGCGGCCTGACTTGGGAAGATATTGACTTTGAGAAGTCGGTCATTCATATTCGGCGGTCATCGCTGTATCTGGCTGACAAGGGCATTTTCGAGGACGAGACGAAAAACGCCACTTCACGGCGCAGTATCAAAGTGCCTGCCGATGCAATGCAGGCATTGCGGGCTTTCCGCGCATGGCAGCGGCGGCAAGCTTTGCAGCTGGGCGACCAGTGGCAGGCGAGCGGGCGCGTATTTACCGCGTGGAATGGCGCGCCGATACACCCGGACGCCGTTACAGGCTGGTTTGCGCGGTTCATCAAAGAGAACGACTTGCCCGATATTTCATTGCACTCGCTGCGACACACCAATGCTACGCTGCTGATCGCGGCGGGTACGAATTTGCAGACCGTGGCGGCGCGGTTAGGTCATGCCAGCGTGACAACGACGGGCAAAATTTACGCCCATGCGATACAGTCAGCCGATGTAGCGGCAGCGGATACCCTGCAAGACCTGCTGCACCCGCTTGATACAAAAGTTAAAAAATAAGGCCGATATACCACAAAAGCTGTGATATGTCGGCCTTTCGGTTTGCCTGCTTAAAGAACAAATAAAGAACAAGGACGGGTCGAGCGGGAGCAATGAACAGACGCAGAAGGCGAAAAAGTAAAGAAAAAGCACTGATTTCGGAAGAAATCAGTGCTTTTTAGTGGTTGCGGGGGCTGGACTTGAACCAACGACCTCCGGGTTATGAGCCCGACGAGCTACCAACTGCTCTACCCCGCGATATAAGATCTTTACTCAAGGTGCTTATATACTATATCACGGGATGCGGGTTCTGTCAAGCCTAAAATAAGAAAAAATAAGAAAAATTATTGTTCTTCGTCTGCCGAATCGGTGTTTTCGGGTGCGTCGGGCAGTGCAAACCAGAACGAAATGCCGCCCGGTACATTTTCGGCGCCGCAGGAGCCATGCAGTGTGTCGGCAATGGCACGCACCAGCGACAGGCCGATGCCGGTGCCTCCTGCTTCGCGGGTGCGGGCGCGGTCGGTGCGATAAAATTTCTCCCAGATTTTTGGCAGTTCTTCCTCCGGCAAGCCTTCGCCTTCATTGAATACAGCCAACTGTACATTGGACTCCGTGCGGGACGCCGAGATCTCGATGCGTCCGCCGTCCACGGTATAGCGAATCGCATTGGAGAGATAATTCATCAGCACCTGCTCCAGCAGATCGCCATCTGTGCGAACCGTGACACAGGTATCCTCAAAATGCACAGTCAGGCCGCGGCTTTCGCAGAGCACCTGGGTTTTTTGCACTGCCTCCGCACAAAGCTCGTGGATATCGATATCCTCGTAGAAAGTTTGCTCCGCGCCCAGTTCCAACTTAGACAGGTTGAGCAGCTGCATAACCAGTTTGTTCATGCGGTCCGCTTCGTCCGCAATGGTGTCGCAATAAAATTTGCGATCCTCAGGATCGTCTGCTACACCGGCGGTAAGCCCTTCTGCATAGCCCTGAATCAGCGCGATCGGCGTTTTGAGTTCATGCGATACATTGACGATAAACTCGCGCCGCATGCTGTCGATACGCTCTTTCTTTTCGATCTCCTGCGCAAGTTGATCGTTGGATTGCTTGAGCTCTCCAATCGTCTGCTCCAGATAGGCGGACAGACGGTTGAGCGATTGCCCGAGGTGGCCGATTTCATCGTTTCCGCTGATCTGGCACTTGGTTGAGAAATCCAGTTCGCTCATGTGGTCGGCAACACCGGCCATAGCAATGAGCGGCCGTGTAAATTGGCGCGAGATAAAATAGCCGCAGACCAGACAGATGAGCAGGGCGCATCCGCCTGCGATCAGCAGAAACACCAGATTGAGTGAGGAGTTCTGTTCGATATAGGCATATGGCATATACGCAAACAGACAGTTTTCCGCCTTGCTGTCCAGCGCACCGGCAAGGCATAGATACTGGTCGCCATCCCACAGTGAGACATTCAAAAACTGATAGTTATGCTTGGCGAGCGTATCCGGATTGACGCTTTGGGCGATGGATTGCAAAATAGCATAGCCGCGGCGCTGCTGGTCAAACAAGTCAAAATCCGGCAATTGAAAGGTACCCTGCATAGCGGACTCGCCGCCCGCAGGCTCCTTCTTTTCCGGTGAGAAAAAAGAGGAATACAGCACTGTGCCGTCTGCCGCGACGATGGAGAGACGAATGACACTGCGGCTTTCGTAGTTGTCCAGCACAGTGGCGATATCGTCCACATTGCCTGTATAACGGCTGCGGATGCTCTGATATGCGTCGCACAATTCGTTGCGCCGCGTCATCATATAGTAATCTTCATAAAAAAACAGGTTGAGCAGTAGCAGCATGCCGATAAAGACCAGCGCAACCGCGCTGATCGCGGCAAAAAATTTGAGCCGGATGGAACCGTGTTTCATCGTCATCCCTCAAAGCGGTAGCCATAGCCACGCACAGTGGCGATCATCGAGCCGCAGTCGCCCAGCTTGGCGCGCAGCTTTTTGACATGGGTATCGACCGTGCGCAGGTCACCGAAATAGTCATAGCCCCAGACCGCGTTGAGAATGCTCTCGCGCGACAGGGCAATGGCGCGATTGTTCTTGAAATACACCAGCAGTTCGTATTCTTTCGGGGTCAGATCGACCGGAGTATTGTTGACCAAAACCTCGCGCCGCAATTCGTTGATAGACAGTGCGCCGAACTGCTCCACTGGTGCGGCGGTGCGGCCTTCGCGCTTGAGTAGGGTGCGCACGCGCGCGGCCAGCACGATCGGGGAAAACGGCTTGGTGACGTAATCGTCCGCACCGTCTTCCAGACCGCGCACCTGATCGGCGTCCTCCGCGCGGGCGGTCAGCAGCATAACGGGCAGATGCTTGTCCCCATGCTCTTGTGCGCGCAGCTCGCGCAATACCTCAAAACCGTCCATGCCGGGCATCATCACATCCAGAATTGCCATATCCAGATTGTGATGCCGACTTTCCAGTATTTGCAGGGCTTCGCGTCCGTCGGCGGCCTCCACAATGCTGTGGCCGTCGCGTTTCAAAAAGTCGCTGACCAGACGGCGGATGCGCGCCTCATCATCAGCAATCAAAATCGTAGACATTATATCCCACCTCTGTGTTGATATATTCCCAAGTATACGGGATGAGTTTGTCCTTTGTGTGAACAAACCGCAATGAGACAGAGGATTTCTTGAAATAATGTTGCGCCTTTGGGCAGTGCAGCGATGGGTTAGCTGTCTGCGTTGTCCTGTTCTTCCTGCGCCAGTACCAAACGGTACAGTGCATTTTTCTTGACGCCTGCTTCAGCGGATACCGCCTTGACCGCGTCTTTTTGCGTTTCGCCCTGCGCGATACGGCGCCGCACCTCATCTGCGGCGGCTTGCAGGCGCGCGTCCGCATCCTCCGGTGTGTCCGGCGTTTCGGGCGCGCCCTCGACAATCAGCACAAACTCGCCGCGCGGCGGGGTCTGGTCGAAATACTGCACGGCTTCGGACAGCGTAAAGCGCAGGGTTTCCTCGTGCAGCTTGGTCAGCTCGCGTGAGAGCGAGATGCGGCGCTCCCCGCCGAAGGCTTCCGCAAGGTCGCGCAGCGTCGCGCACAGCTTGTGCGGGGCTTCATAGAAAATCATCGTGCGCTTTTCGCCCGCCAGCGCGTCCAGATGCTCGCGCCGCGCCTTTTTGTTGACCGACAGAAAGCCCTCGAAGCACCAGCGCCCGGTCGGCAGACCGGAGGCTGCCAGCGCGCACACGGCGGCGCAGCAGCCCGGAATCGGAATGACAGGCACATCATGTGCCGCGCAAAGGGCGACCAGATCCTCGCCGGGATCGGAGACAGCGGGCGTGCCCGCGTCGGTCACGAGCGCGCAGCTTTCGCCCGCAAGCAGCTTGGCGAGCACTTCTTCGCCGCGCGCGCGGCGGTTGTGCTCATAGTAGGAGATCAGCGGCTTTTTGGGCAGCGCGCAGGCGGTCAGCAGCTTTTGGGTGACGCGCGTATCCTCGGCGGCGATGAAATCCACCGAGGAGAGCACCTCGCGCGCGCGGGGCGACAGGTCGCTGAGGTTGCCGATCGGTGTGGCAACCAGATATAAGGTTGGTTCACTCATTGTAATATTTCCTCAATAAATTATTTTCCGTATATTCTTTGATATTCTTCGCTCTCGACCAGCAGCGGCGGCTCGACGGTCAGCCCCTCCGGGCTGCCGCCCTTACGGCACTCGACCAGCACGGCGCTGGGTGCGGCGGTGGTGTTCTGATGCACAAACCGCAGCCGTTTGGGGACAAGCCGCACGCGGCTCATCGCTTCCAGCAGCACCCACATGCGTTCCGGACGGAACACAAAGGCGGCCTTGCCGCCCGTGTGCAGCACAAAGGACGCGGCAACCGCAACATCCTCCACCGTGCAGGTGCCGTCCTGCCGGGCGGTGCGTTTTTCGGGGGAGGGAGCGCTTTTGCCTGCCGTGCGGTCGAAATAGGGCGGATTGCAGATCACATAATCCATACTGCCGTGCGGGAAAATCGTGCGAATGGCGCGCAAGTCGCCTTGCACGGCGGCCATGTCTACGCCGTTGTCCGCGATCGAGCGGCGGAACAGCGCGAGCGCGTCCTCCTGCAATTCCAGCCCGGTGATTTTCAGATCGGGGCGGTAAATCAGCAGCGCAAGCGCGCCCATGCCGCAGCCGAGGTCGAGCACTTTTGCGTTGCGGCGCGGTTTGGCGAAGGCGGAGAGCAGCACGCTGTCCTGCCCGAGCTTGAAAAAACGGTCGTCCTGCCAGAGTTTCAGCCCGTTCGGCAGGGTCTCAATGGTTTGCGGCATGGGTTTTCCTCCTTGCAGCCGATGCAAAAGGCCGGCCATCCCGGGCCGGCCTGTGCGCGTTTGGCTTATTGTGCGGCGTCGCCGCTGTGCCGGCGCGCATGTTCTTTGAGCTTTTCAAAGGTCTCCGTGCTGATGACATGCTCAATGCGGCAGGCATCTTCGGCTGCGGTTTCCGGGGAAACACCCAGCAGGGTAAGCAGCTCGGTCAGCACCGTGTGACGCTCGTAGATGGTTTCTGCGATTTGCAGCCCGGCATCGGTCAGACCGAGCAGGCCGTTCTGGTCAATGGAGACATAGCCGTTGTCCCGCAGCAGACCGACTGCGCGGCTGATGCTGGGCTTGGAAAAACCGGTATAGTGAGCTACGTCGATCGACCGCACCTGTCCGTTGCGCTGCGTCAGCACGAGAATCGCTTCCAGATAATTTTCCGCGCTTTCCTGTATTTTCACCGGGGCGGCCTCCTTTGATGCTTTGGATATTGTATTTATTGTAGCATGTCCCGCGTTTTTTGGCAACAGGAGCGCACAGAAGGGATAGGACAAAAACGTCTCCGCGGGGCTTTTCATTTGCTTTGCCGCTGTGCTATAATAAATCATACCGACAAAAGGGGAGTGACCGCTATGGATAAGCAGCTGTTCAACAATACGCAGATTCTCGCGTGGCTGCAATATTTTTCGGAAAACACGCAGGTTGATCTGGAAAAGGTCAAAATTCTCGACATCACGCGCAAAAATAAAAACCTGATCCCGACCGTGGAGTCCAACGACGCGGTGCTTGTGTTCACCGAGGCCGGTCACGCGGATATTTTTTACCGCATGTGGGATGCAGGACTGGGTGAGTGCGATGTGTGGTATAATACCGGCTCGGATCCCTCCGGCCCGATCGAGCATAACAAGCTGCGCGATATGATTAACCGCGGCATCAACGCTTCGGCGGCGATGCTGATTCTCAATCCGAATGCCCGCTCGACCTACAAGATCGGCATGCGCAACTCGAGCTTTTCGCGCGGGTCGATTCACTATGTCGGCAGCGAGATTCGCGCGGTCATCCTCAATAAAATGCACATCGCAAACGACGATACCGTGTGCATCATCTCGGGCGAGTCGATTGCGGTCGAGTCCGCGATCATCGCGGGCGAGGGTACGGTTATCGCGGTTGAGTACAACCAGAACGATCGCCGCACGATGGAGGAGAACATCGAGCAGTTCGGCCTGAACAACATCCAGATCATCGACCATGTGGACGACGAGACAATGAAAAACCTGCCCGTGCCGTCGCTTACCATGCTGGTCGCTTCCGCAAGCATGGAGCAGGAGATCGAATGCCTGCTGCGCATCAACCCGCATATGGAGTTTGTCATTTATACGTTGGATTTCCGCTGCGCCGCGTCCATCCCGGACCTGTTTGCGCGCTACGGCATCGGAGAGACCGAGGTGATCCAGCTTTCCGTCTCCAAACTGACCAGTAAGCACACCTTTGTCACCGAGCCTGCCCCGTGGCTGATTTCGGGCAAGGCTTGACGTGTCCGCGCAGGAGAAACATCTGTTTTTGTGCGAAATGACGATTGACATTGCTGCACCCCTTTATTATAATAAAGTGCAGTTACAATAAATGAGCCAAAGATGATGAGGGAGACAGTAGGATCGCATCCCAACGCCGCAGCGAGCCGGGGCATGGTGTAAGCCCGGCGCCAGTAGGACGATACCGAAGATCACTCCGGAGTTGCAGCCCGAAACCCCTTTGGGGAGTAGGTGCTGACGGTTTTCCCCGTTACAGGAAGCGCGTATGATGGTATGCAGTAACGGGTGGTTACACGTAAGTTTTCGACAGGCTTTCGTCCCTTTACGGGGACGAAAGCCTTTTTTGTTTTCACCCGCGGAACGCCCCGCGCTTGGATGGACAGGACAAAGGACATACGAGGAGGAAACAGCATGAAAAACATGGTGGAGATTCGCTGGCACGGCCGCGGCGGACAGGGCGCGAAAACCGCCTGCCTGCTGCTGGCGGATGCCGCGTTTGCATCGGGCAAGTATGTGCAGGGCTTCCCGGAATACGGCCCCGAGCGCATGGGCGCGC